>Ga0302322_100002488_pt1 | contig 15543 bp, 12 predicted proteins | sample Fen_T0_2_FD_203757 | JGI IMG/M metagenome (GOLD analysis project Ga0302322, IMG submission 203757) | Peat permafrost microbial communities from Stordalen Mire near Abisko, Sweden - Fen_T0_2 | ecosystem: Environmental > Terrestrial > Soil > Wetlands > Permafrost | place: Sweden: Abisko... | reverse complement strand
ACTGAATAGCAAGTCCGGAAAAGAAAATTAAAGCTCCGGCGATAAGATGGCTGTACTTCTCGACAGGTTTAAGGTTTATCTTATTCAATCCTAAATTAAAAGCAAGAACAATAGACATCATTGTACTTATTGTTGTGATTGAAAACAGAATTGCAACTATCACTGCACCGTGAAAATTGTTTTTTGACGCGGGATACATTACCAATGGTATCAATGGCTCACATGGTCCAAAAACAAAAATCAGAAACAGTACCCACGGCGTGGTCTTAAATGCTTCTTTCTGGTGAATATGCGAGTGTTCATTATGATGATCATGTTCGTGGAAATGTTTCTCACCATTGAAATGAAAATGAGAATGGCTGTGTTTCCTTTTTTTAATAAGGTTTCTGATACTTATTATCATATAAACCAATCCGAAAGCAATAAATAACCAGGCAGCAATATTCCCCCGAAAGGACTCTACCGATACAAGTTTTGTTACAGAGATTCCAACTGCAATTCCTATCAACCCCAGAATAACCGAACTGAGAACATGACCGACACCACAAAAAAATGTAATAATCATTGTCTTTCTGTGCGACCATTTCTTAGCCTGGCTCAGAACAATAAAAGGGAGGTAATGATCTGGTCCCAGGATAGTATGAACGAAACCTATTGAGATTGCAGTGATAGAAAGTAATGCAATTGAGTTATTCATAAGTTAAAATTGTACTGTCTGTTAATAAGTGATAATCCCACCTGCAATTATATTTATAAAAATTGAGATAATTGGCTTAAATGGTATTAAAAAAGTCTAAAACACGAAATCCATTAATCGCAAAAGTCACAAAGGTCTTCAGAAAATGGATTTAACTTTGAGCTGACTTTGTGCACTCTGCGGTTAAAAAAGAGTATTCAATATGTTAATTATTTAATACCCACGAGTTCCCGTTAAAAATATACTCTTTAATATTGATATTTTGCTCATTAAAGAGTTTTCTTGAATTGCTTATGAATTTTTTCATCAGGTAGAAAGCCTCGGGTTTGTCGAAAAAATCAGGTTTATTTTCAAATTCAGAACAGGGAAGGATGAAGAATTTTTTCCTGTATTTCACAATTGGAGCATAAACCCATGTGAGGTAATAGCCTGCATTTGATATAGTATACTTATCCCCACTCCGTGTAAGTTCAACTCTTACCATTGACCCTCCGTCGGTTTTCGGTTTTCTCTGATTCGATACAAAATTCCCAAGAGAGTAAACGACTAAATCATCATTTCCAGTCCCCGGATTTCTGACCCGGGTCATTTTCTGCAAAACATGCGGATGAGAGCCTATAACCATATCAACGCCAATCGATTGGAAATATTCTGCAAGATCAGTCTGGGTTTTTGACGGAATTGTATCATATTCTGTTCCCCAATGCAAAAAAAGAATAATAATATCCGCCATCTTTTCTTTCGCCTTATTTACGTCTTTGGTAATTAGTTCTTTATCAAGCATATTTACTATTACGGGCTCAGGAACGATTATCCCGTTGGTACTAAAAGTATAATTTAACAGGGCGATAGATGTTCCATTACTGTGAATCATTAATGGAGAAAGACTATCACGGCATGACGAATTTAGAAAAGTGCCGGTATGTGGAATTCCTATGCTGTCGAGTTTATTGATGGTGCTTATTATACCTTTTTTCCCACGATCAGCAGCATGATTATTCGCTGTGACAAGGTAATCTATACCTGCATTTTTGCAAGCGACAGCAAGATCGGCAGGTGAGCTGAACTGAGGATAACCTGTATATGGAGGTCCTCCAAGTGTAACCTCAAAATTAGCTATTGTAATATCAGCCCCAGAGATGACTGGTTTAATATATTCGAACACATCATCATAGTTGTATAGATGAGTCTCTCTGTTCTCTGCCGACCAGATCTGTTCATCATGACCCATAATATCACCGATAAAAAGAAGGGAAATTTTGTCTCCAGATAATTGCTGGTTCTGGCATTTTACTGTAGGCAGCACTGAAATAAACAGAGATAGAAATAATAAGGTTCGGAGATTGAAGGATATTCGTTTCATATATACTGACTTTTCAAGTTGAAGATTATCAGGCTAGACTTCATTAACCGGCACTGACATTTTCAAAATTATATTAAATCATAAATGGAATTAAATCCGGTTCAAATATAACTTATCTTTCTTACCTTTTTGAAACCATGACCAAATGAGGCTGATTTGTTTACCTTTAGCGATCATTTTGTACTTTTAAGGATATATTTTTTTACTTGAGGCTGCAATTTTCCTGTTGACATGATTTAAAGATTTGATTAAAAAAAGATGTTTAAGATTGGTAAAGTGAATAAGAAGGGCAAAAGGAGAATAATAATTGTGGTATTATGGCCTTTTATGCTTTCAGGGCTTGTTTTTCTGAGCATTCAGTTTGCTATCAGAAACGCCGGATTCGTTGAACATTATTATTCAATGGGAATTTATCCATTTATTGCAAAGTTCTTTTCATCCTTTAGCAGCCTTCTTCCCTTTTCCATATGGGATGTCTTTTGGATTTTGATAATATTGCTCATAATTGTCGGATTAATTCTTGTTGCATTGAAAAAGATAAAATTTGGCTGGTTTGGAGTGAGAATTCTGCAACTTCTGGCATTACTTTATTCATTCTTCTATCTTGTTTGGGGCTATAACTATTTCAGACCAAAGATTGAGAAACGAATAGGCTGGGAAAGTCCTAAAGCTGATGAAATGATTTTCACTTCGGTTCTCGATTCAATAATTAAAGAAACAAATTATAACTACATTTCAATTTCTTCTGCAGATTATTCAAAAATTGATACGCTTATTGAGGCGTCATATAGGAACCAAAGTACCGGGTTGGGAATTAAATATCCAAATGGTACCCGACGACCAAAGACTATGCTTTTCAGTTCCATTTACGGAAAATTAGGCTTAAGCGGATATTTTGGGCCATTTTTCAATGAGATTCATGTTAATAACGATCTTCTTCCAATGGATTATCCTTTTGTACTTGCTCACGAGAAAGCACACCAGTTTGGAATTACCAGCGAAGCCGAAGCTAATCTTGTAGCTTATGTAATTTGTATAAAATCGGAAGATCAGCGACTGCGATATTCAGGATATCAATCTTTACTGCTTTATTTCCTTGGAGATGCTTCACATTTGAAGGAATATCATGAATATTTAAATAAAATAAATAAAAATGTAATTGAGGATTTGCATTTTCGACGAAAATATTACCAGGGTTTGGAAAACAAGAATCTTTCAGAGATGCAGAGTGCTGTGAACAATGTATACTTAAAGGCCAATAAAATTGAAAAAGGGATTAAGAATTATGATCAGGTTGTCTCTTTGGTTTTAAGCTGGTACTATAACTCAAACCAGCATATTGATATAAAATAAGACATGGAATCAGACTCCTTTATGAAAAATTATTACTGACCATTCAGATCATAAAATCCTAATAATTATTAACTTTGGCCGCTTTATTTAAAAAAGCCTGATAAGATTATCTGCTATCTTCATGAAAGAGAAAGAACATCATCTTGACATTAAAAAGCTGTCATTTGCTGGTCTTATAATCACGCTCGGGGTTGTTTATGGTGATTTAGGAACCAGTCCGCTCTATACCATGAGAGCGATTCTTCTCGCAGGGAAAGCAAATATTAATGAACTATTAATATACGGATCTTTATCTTGTATATTCTGGACTCTTACACTTCAGACTACGATAAAATATATCCTGATCACTCTGCGGGCAGATAATAATGGTGAAGGAGGAATTTTTGCTCTTTTTGCTCTTATAAAGAAAAAATCGGGATGGGCAGCTATTCTAACTATGGCTGGGGGTGCCGCTTTACTTGCAGATGGAGTTATAACGCCTTCAATCACAGTTACTTCAGCAATTGAAGGGTTAAAATTATTCAACACAGATATTCCGGTGATTCCAATTGTTCTGATCATTTTCGGAGCACTGTTCTTTATCCAGCAGTTTGGTACCAATTTTGTCGGAGGCTCATTCGGCCCAATAATGGTTGTCTGGTTTTCAATGTTAGGGATCTTTGGATTTTCACAACTTATTCATTATCCCGATATCTTCAGGGCAGTCAATCCCATGTTTGCAATTAAGTTCCTTAGTGATTATCCGGGCGGCTTTATTCTGTTGGGAGCCGTATTTCTCTGTACTACGGGAGCCGAGGCGCTCTATTCAGATCTTGGGCACTGCGGAAGGGCTAACATAAGAGTATCCTGGATTTTTGTAAAAATTACTTTGCTGCTTAACTATTTCGGACAGGGAGCATGGGTAATGATGAACAATGTATCCGGTTCAGATTTAAATCCTTTTTACTCTATTATGCCCAAATGGTTTCTTATGCCGGGGATATTAATATCTACAGCTGCTGCCATAATCGCAAGCCAGGCTTTAATAAGCGGATCGTATACCCTTCTCAGCGAAGCTGTTTCTCTCAACTTCTGGCCCAAGATCAGGATATTACACCCAACATTTATTCAGGGTCAGGTTTACCTTCCGTTCGTGAACTGGTTTTTATGGATTACCTGCAGTCTGGTTGTATTCTTTTTTAAAGAGTCTGCAAATATGGAAGCAGCATATGGATTGGCAATCACTATTACAATGATAATGACTACTTTATTGTTGTCATATTATTCTTATCAAAGAGGATGGAACCACAGACTCGTTCTATTAATGCTTACCGTCTATCTGACAATTGAAGGAAGCTTTTTAATTGCTAACCTTCACAAATTCAAATATGGAGGATGGTTTACTCTCTTGTTGGCCTCTTTCTATTTCATCATAATGTTCGGATGGTATTTCGGAAGGAAATTGAAAAACAGGTATGTAACTTTTACAGACCTTTACAAATATATCGATCTGTTTAAAGACTTATCCAAAGATAATTCAGTTCCGAAAACAGCAACCAACCTTGTCTATATAATAAAGGCGAATAGGGTAGATCAGGTTGAATCCAAAGTGATTTACTCTATTTTCCAGAAACAACCAAAAAGAGCTGATACATACTGGCTTCTGCACGTTGACAGGATAGATGAACCCGATAGGATTGATTACCAGGTTAACCAGATTATTCCGGGTGTGCTGATAAGAGTGGATTTCCATATCGGATTTAAAGTTGAACCTAAGATAAATTTATATTTCAAAGAGGTATTGGAAGACATGCTTGCATCAGGCGAAATAAAGCTTGAGAGTACTTTTGATTCACTGAAAAAGCACTCCATGCCTGCCGATTTTAAATACATTCTTATCGACAGGATAATGCCTAATGACTACAAGCTTTCAGGTATGGAAAATGTCACTCTGGCGCTTCATAGTTTATCGAGGTTGCTGTGTATCTCAGATGTAAAAGCTTTGCAGCTCGATTCAGCTAACACTATCGAGGAACAGGTTCCGATAACCATTGATCAACCTGTAGAAACAAGAATAAGCCGGCTGACCTGATGTTTTATTATTTTCCTGTTAAGAATCAATTTACATTTTCATGATATTTGATATCGGGTATCGGAACTCTTTTAAACACTTTTGTTCTGTCAAAGAGAAACCTGTAGGTTATATAGCTTTTTGCAGGAATACATCCTACCGACAACAGTATCCTTTTCATTCTCGGATTGAAATCAGCTACCCATGAAAATTCAACTTCCTTATATTGAGGCTTTTTGTCCATTGTTTTTCTTAAATTCAGGATAATAGCCGATTCGATTCCAAGTCTGTGAAACTTTGGAATAACACCCATCAGAAGTCCTTTTGCCCGTGTCATCGTGTTTCTTCTTTTCAGATACACGAATTTAATCATGCTGAAAAGGTTAAGTTTTCCATTCAAATGTTTAAGTATCTGATTCAGATCAGGAAACATAACATAAATTGCTATAGGTTTTCCTTCAAAATAGGCATACCAGATGAATTCCTCATCAATTATTGGTTTTGCTTTCTTAAGTACTTCCCGTATATATTCAGCTTCAATAGGTTCATAGCGGACCTTAAAGGTGGCCCATGCTTCATTAAATACCCTGGCAAAATCGTTGGCAAATTTATCCTGTTTTTTCCATGTGAAGTGATGAAATTCATATCCTGGTCTCGATGAAACCCGTTCTGCAATTTTCTGAAATCTTTCTGGCAAAGGTTTAGACAGATCAAAATGGAAACCTTCCATTTTGTAATATGTTTTAAAACCATAAGCTTCGAAAAGATCCTGATAATAAGGAGGATTATATGGCACCTCAAAGGAAGGATGGGTAAAACCTCCGACAAGCAAGCCCCAGTACTTATCTGTTTCCCCAAAATTTATTGGCCCGTCCATAGCCTCCATACCTCTCGTCTTAAGCCATTCTCTGACTGTATCAAAAAGCATAAAAGATGAATGTTTGTCATTAATACATTCAAAGAATCCGGTTCCTCCTGTAGGCTGCTCATATGAATACGCCAGATTTTTGTCAATAAACGCAGCGATCCTGCCGATAAGAAAATTGTTATCGTCTAAAAGTATCCAACGTTCTGCCTCGCCGTGTTTAAAATAGGAATTTTTTTCATGATCGAAGATTGCCTCTATTTCGTTATCAAAAGGACATACCCATACCTTATCATTTTTATAAATAGTTTTTGCTACATCGAGAAACATTTTTTTGGTTTTCTTGTCCGTTACACTTATAATTTTCATAGGGAACAGGTATTTGTCAAAAAACAAATAAATGATTAAAACATTTACAGCTCTTTTCTTAGATCGGGTTATTGTTTACATCAACTGCAATTTAACGAATTTGGATTAAAAAGAACAATCATGATAATTGAAATTGCACAGGAATGGGATATTGTTTACTTTACCCGGCAATACCTTAAATGATTCTGATCGATGAATGCAATGCCTTTTGTAATAGGGACCATCGCGGTATTTGTCATCGCATACAGGCTTTATTTCAGTTTCATAGCTGCAAAGGTTGCAGTAAGAAATGACCTGGAAGAGACACCTGCGCACCGGCTTTATGATGGCCAGAATTATTATCCCATGAACAAATGGGTTTTATTCGGGCATCATTTTGCAGCTATTGCAGGAGCCGGACCGCTGGTTGGGCCGGTACTGGCTGCCCAGTTTGGTTTCATGCCTGGCTTTTTGTGGATGCTTATCGGCGCTGTTATGGCCGGAGCAGTCCACGATTACATAATCCTTACAGCTTCTGTCCAGCATGACGGGAAATCGCTTGCTGCAATTGCAAAAGAAGAAATAAACAAAGTGAGTGGCGTCACAACAACATTTGCAATAATCCTGATACTTGTTGTTGCAATGGCCGGTTTAGGTCTTGTTGTAATAAACGCTCTGGCAGAGAGCTCATGGGGAACCTTTACTATAGCTTCCACCATCCCTATTGCTTTGATTATGGGTGTATGGATGTTCAGAATACGTAAGGGGAAAACATTCGAGGCAACAATTTTTGGTGTAATTATGCTCATTACAACGGTTATCGTCGGTAGATATATACCCGGATCCCGTTTCGAGTCAATGTTTACATTCGATCGAAAAACTCTGACAATCCTGCTGGCAATCTATGGATTTTTTGCTTCTGTCCTTCCAGTGTGGCTCCTGCTGTCACCACGCGATTACCTAAGCTCAATCATGAAGATTACTGTGATCGGAATGCTGGCTATAGGATTAATAATAGTAGCTCCTGAAATAAAAATGCCCGCTTTCACCGACTTTGTGAATGGAGGGGGCCCTATCATTCCAGGAAAATTATATCCCTACCTTTTTATAACTATAGCCTGTGGTGCTATTTCAGGTTTTCACTCTCTCGTAAGTTCAGGTACCACCCCAAAAATGATTATGAAGGAAGCTGATATAAAGACAATAGCAGTAGGGTCAATGCTTACTGAAGGGGTAGTCAGCATTATGGCATTGATTGCAGCCACCAGTCTCCTTCCTCTTGATTATTTTCAGATAAATGTGCCAGTTGAGAAGTTACAGGCAATCCTTCCGAAGCTTCATGCAATGGGATTTACAGAATCAAATCTCAGTCAGCTCTCATCGAGTGTAGGGGAAAAGATTGCCGGACGTACAGGTGGGGCTGTGTCATTAGGTGTTGGTATGGCATATATCTTCTCATCAATACCGGGCATGAAACATCTCATGTCGTACTGGTATCATTTTGCAATAATGTTCGAGGCATTATTCATCCTTACAACGATAGACGCAGGCACCCGTATCGGAAGGTTTTTGTTGCAGGAAGCGCTTGGTAAGGTCTTTAAGCCATTTCAGAAAACAAACTGGCTTCCGGGAAACCTTCTGACCAGCGGATTAATGGTATTTGCCTGGGCTTATTTTATCTATACGGGAACAGTATCGACAATCTGGCCCATGTTCGGAACAGCTAATCAATTACTTGCAACTATTGCCCTGACAATCGGCACATCATTTATTATTAACAGGGGTAGAAAAAAATATGCATGGGTCACAATATTACCTATGGTATTTGTAGGAGTTACAACCATGACAGCTGCTTATTTAAATATCAAAAATATCTATATTCCTCAGGTCAAAGAAGCATCCACACTTGTTCCGGGACTTATAAACTTAGTACTGACAATATCTATCATGATCTGTGTTCTGGTAATTGTATATAATGCAGTTCCGAAATGGATAAGAGCATTCAGAGCCCGTCAGCAGATGTAATACGGGAATTTGTTCCACCTGCGAATATCTCCTCTGAATTCATGAGCAACTCTACATATTGTGCCCTCTTATAAACAAATGGGTCCCCGGGGAGACGGTTTTTAGACAGCTTACCTCTGAACTCATCAATGCTTTTATAGTTTTTAATTTCCATCCATTCATCTAATTCTCTTTTTATGTTACTAATCTGATTGAAACCATTTTTATAAATTGCACTCACAACCTGAACACAGGATGCTCCCGACAATAATAACTTAATGACATCTTCTCCGCTAAATATTCCATGACTGCTGCAGATATCAGCTTTAATGTTTCCGAATAGCAGTCCTGCATATCTTAATGATTGTTTATAGTCACCTACATTACTCAGATGGGTGGATTTAATATGTTTTTCGCTGATAACATTAATATCGGGCTGAAAAAAGGAATTAAAGAGAACTAATGCATCAGCTCCTGCCTTATCAAGTTTTTTGATGAAATTCAGAATATTCGAATAATCAGGACTCAATTTTACGCTGATCGGGATAGAAACATTTTGCCTGATCTCTTTAAGAATATTAATCTGAGAGTCTTCGATTTCTTTGGAGCTTATATCAAAATCTATCGGAATCTGGTAAAAATTAAGTTCAATTCCATTAACACCGGTTTCACTTATAAGGCGGGCGTACTTTAACCATGTTTCATTATTTATTGCATTCAGACTTGCTATCAGGGGAATTGTTAAGCTCTCCTTTGCCTTCCTCATATTCAGAAGATATTCATCAGGCCCTGCATGTTCAATATTCGGATGTATTTGAACCATTTCTGCATTGAGATCATTGAATTCGTTTAGTTTTTCATCTAACTGAAAGCTCTCAAGTTGTATCTGTTCTTCAAATAGTGATTTATAGATAATTGCTGCGGCTCCAAGTTCTTCTGCTTTCTTGAGATTATCAAAATCTGTCATAAGATTAGAGGCTCCTAAAATAATGGGGTTGTTAAGTTCTATCCCCATGTACTTTGTCTTTAGTTTATTCATGAGATTATTTTATTTCTGATATCCATGCTTTATTTAAAGCCATGGTGATTATCTTTTACTGCAACAAATTATAACTATCAATTTATCTTGTAGTTCCTGCGGGATTTGAGGTTCCGTTAGGGATTTAATTCTATGTTATCCTCATCCAGATCGTTATGATCATCTCCTCCCAAACTGTAATAGTTATTTTCTTCATCTTCCTTACCGATTATTTCTAACTCGTCAACAAGTTCCGAACCCGGAACATCCAGATCCTCACCAGTTACATCATCATCAAAATCCTTCTCGTTATATTTTCCAGTTTTGTAATTGCTTAATGGTCCTTTTGTATTGGTTGGATCTTCCGGATCTATCTTCCGGTCCTTCTGGCATTTTCCATAAATATCTTCACCGGGAGGATAAGGTGGATAACCATGCAGATTTCCTTCCTTCCTTGTTTTTTTCCCCTGGTGATTAAGATTTGAGTTTCTGGGCGCTTCTTTCATATTATCCTCCGGTCATGATATTTTCATGGTTGATCCTATTATTAAACTGTTTTTATATAAGAACAAACTTCAAAAAGAACTCAATTAGGTAATAAGTATTAACAATTTCATTACTTTCATTGTTCATCGTAAACATTGATAATTTAAGATGTAGTAATCATCTATTTGAATAAATTGATTTTCAAGCGATTTTGGATTTATTTTCATGGTTTCCAGTTGTCAATTTGGATTTAATTCCCGGTACGCTATAAAAAAACTGTTTATTATTATATTTGTATTTATTAAACTTAAAAAACTATATATTTAAATTTGTTTTAAGTTTAATAAAAATGAAGTAATAAATTACATTCAACACTCTATAAACTATGTTGTTGGTACAAAATATTACTTTCTGGCCTTTTATAGTTTTCGTGTTTATTGTAATCTCTCTTATTTGTATTATGATAGGTCTTTCCTGGGTACTTGGAGAGAGGCATGAGGAGAAGACTACCAACGAACCATATGAGTCAGGGATACCCCCCACAGGTGATGCACGACTTCGGTTTTCTTCAGGATTTTATATCATTGCAATGTTCTTCGTCATTTTCGATCTTGATGCTGCCTTTATTATGTTGTGGGCAGTATCATTCCGTGAACTTGGAATAGGCGGGTATATCGGAATCCTGATATTCATTGGATTGCTGGTTGTATTACTGGTATATGAACTCAGCATCGGAGCTCTGGACTTTGGTCCTAATGGCAAGAAAATACTGAAATATAAAAACAGGATTAAAGAAGAACTCCAATGATAGAAGCCGGTCAGAAATATCCAGGGCAGGAGTTAGATATTACAGATGAAGCTATCCGCCGGTCAGTCTTGCTTGGCAAGCTTGATGATATGATTTCCTGGGGAAGAAAGAACTCGCTCTGGCCTTTTGGTTTTGGTCTGTCATGCTGTTTCGTCGAAATGGCCACAGCTCTCACAAGCCGTTATGATATTGCCCGGTTTGGAGGAGAAGTAATCCGTGGAACACCTCGTGAAGCTGATGTTATGGTCATTGCAGGCACTGTGTTTCTAAAGATGGCTCCGATAATTCAAAGGTTGTATGAGCAGATGATGGCTCCACGATGGGTAATCTCGATGGGATCGTGTGCAAATTCTGGTGGAATGTATGATATATATAGTGTTGTTCAGGGTGTTGACAAGTTTTTACCTGTTGATGTATATGTATCTGGCTGTCCTCCCCGTCCGGATGCTTTTCTTGAAGGGTTACTTTTACTGAGGGAATCAATTGGAAAAGAGGAACGCCCATTCAGCTGGATAATAGGACCACAGGGAATTCATAGAGCTGATAAGATTTCCATGCGGGATAAAAAGATGGAAGAAAGATCAAAAATGACCATATTACGCCCAATGAATGAAATCTAACGTTTTTTTAATTATTTCAATAATCTCATGAGCCGGAACGATCACGATTTAATTTCTGAAATAGAATCAAAATTTGGTGATCATACCATCCTGAATCAACAACGGACTAAAGATGGCACTCCGACAATATGGATAGACAGAAACAATCTTGTTCTGGTATTAAAACATCTGAAAAACGAACTCTTTCTTCCATTTAAAATGCTTTATGATCTGACCGGTATCGACGAACGGACCAGAACAAAACGCGATGGTCAGCCTGCAAGTGATTTTACTGTTGTCTACCACCTTACTTCGTTTGAAAGAAATCAGGATATCAGGATAAAGATAGCTCTGAAAAATGATGATTTAAATATCCCCAGTATAACAAATGTTTGGGAATCAGCAAATTGGTACGAGCGTGAAGTGTTTGATATGTTCGGTATTAATTTCACCGGCCATCCTAAACTGACCAGAATACTGATGCCAAAAACCTGGAAAGGACATCCCTTAAGGAAAGAACACCCGGCCAGAGCTACTGAACTTGACCCGTTTGTTCTCACGGATTATATCAGGAATGAAGAGGAGGCAAATCTTAAGTTTAATCCTGAAGAATTTGGATTGGATACAAAAAGTGAAGACAGTGATTTCATGTTTCTTAATATCGGCCCTCAGCATCCCGGTACGCACGGTTTATTGAGGCTTATTGTTCAATTAAACGGGGAAGATATTGTTAACATAATACCTGATATAGGGTTCCACCACCGTGGAGCCGAGAAAATGGGAGAGAGACAATCGTGGCATACATTTATCCCGTATACCGATCGAATAGATTATCTAGGTGGAGTGATGAATAACCTTGCTTACTTGCTCTCGGTTGAAAAATTAGCAGGAATAGAACCTCCCTCGAGGGCACAGGTGATCCGAATAATGATGAGCGAGCTTTTCCGGATTGCAAGTCATCTGGTGTGGCTGGGCACATTTGCACAGGATTTGGGTCAGATGTCTCCGGTATTTTATGCATTCAATGACAGGGAACGAATATTTGATATAGTAGCTGCAATTACCGGTGGCCGTATGCACCCATCCTGGTTCAGGATAGGAGGTGTTGCTCATGATCTGCCGGATGGGTGGGATAAACTCATCCAGGAGTTTGTCGATTATTTTCCGGAGAGACTTAAAGAATTTGATAAAATAGTTCTAAAAAACCGGATATTAAAAGCACGAACAATAGGTATCGGGGTCTATACTACACGGGAAGCAATCGAATGGGGAATTACCGGATCGGGACTCAGGGCAACAGGCTATGACTGGGACTATCGCAAAAAGCGACCATACTCGGGTATTGAAAAATTTGAATTTGATATTCCGCTTGGGAAAAATGGTGATTGCTACGACAGGGCTCTGGTACGTATGGAGGAGATGCGTCAGAGCCTGCGGATAATTCAACAGTGCATAAATAACATGCCGGCCGGCCATTACAAATCCGATCATCCTCTTGCAATACCTCCCAGGAAGGACAAAACTATGGCAGACATAGAAACACTTATCACTCACTTTGTCGGCGTTTCATGGGGCCCGGTTATACCTGCAGGGGAGGCAATGGTACCAGTTGAAGCAGCAAAAGGAAGTAATGGTTATTATCTGATAAGTGATGGCGGCACATCATCGTACCGTTCAAGAATACGGACCCCGTCATTCCCTCATATGCAGATGTTACCATTAATTACGAAAGGATATACAATCCCCGATCTGCTGGCAATTCTGGGAGCAATGGATTTTGTATTGGCTGACCTGGACAGATAGTTTATTTCCAATTACTAAATTAAAATGCTGACTGAAGAAGAAAAGACAGAGATACAAAAAGAGATTAAGCAATATCCTTATCCTGCTGTGGCATGTATAGATGCTTTAAAAATCATTCAGCATCATCGCGGATGGGTATCTGATGAGTCAGTCAGGGATATTGCGCAAATTCTGAGTATTTCCAACGAAGAGGTCGATAGTGTTGCAACATTTTACAGCAGGATCTATCGTAAACCGGTCGGCAGAAATGTAATACTTGTCTGTGACAGTGTCAGTTGCATGATTCTGGGATATGAATCGGTTTATGAGTACATTTCAAAGAAACTTGGCATCTGCTTCGGTGGTACCACATCTGAGGGAAGATTCACCCTCCTCCCGATCTCGTGTCTTGGTGATTGTGATAATGCCCCTGCCATGATGATAAACTATGATCATTTTAACAGGCTGACAATAGAAAAGATCGATGAAATTTTAGAGCGTTATAAATAGCCGGAGATGGAAAGGCCATTAACCCAACATATAAAACCAGGCTCAGTTGCTTTTAATCTGAAAGATTATAATCAGGCCGGTGGCTATGGCAGTCTCCAAAAAGCGCTGAAAAATATGACACCCGGTGACGTGACCAATCTTGTAAAAGCCTCAAATTTACTCGGACGAGGGGGAGCCGGTTTTCCTACTGGTGTAAAATGGAGCCTTGTACCAATGGACGGAGAAAACTCACAACCAAAATACCTGGTTTGTAATGCAGATGAGATGGAGCCGGGTACATTTAAAGACAGGTACCTTCTTGAAGGTAATCCACATCAGCTCATCGAAGGAATGATTATTTCGGCTTATGCAATACAGGCTGAAAAGGCTTATATCTTTCTCCGGTGGGCATATAAAAAAGCTGAGGCAGGTCTTCGAACAGCAATTGAGGAAGCTTATAAGGCGGGTTATCTTGGCAAAAATATTCTGGGATCTGGCTTTAACCTTGACTTATATGTCCATTCAAGTGCAGGCAGGTATATCTGTGGCGAAGAGACTGCATTATTAAATTCACTTGAAGGGAAAAGGGCGATGCCACGTACTAAACCACCTTTTCCGGCAATCAGCGGTCTGTTTGGAAGACCAACAGTTGTGAACAACGTTGAAACCCTGTCATGGATTTCACATATTGTTGAAAATGGAGCAGACTGGTTTAAGGGATTAAGCCTGACAGCAACCGGTGGCACCAAATTATTTGGAGTAAGCGGAAAGGTGAAAAATCCGGGAACATGGGAATTACCACTTGGAATATCCATGCGGGAGCTTCTTGAGGAACATGCCGGAGGGATGGCTCCCGGGCACAAATTCAGGGGAGCATTACCGGGCGGTGCCTCTACAGACTTTCTTATTGAAGATCATCTCGATGTTAAAATGGATTTTAGCACAGTGGCTGCTGCTGGCAGCCGGCTTGGAACAGGAACAATGATTGTTCTTGATGATAAAACCTGTCCTGTAGCTTTCGTTCATAATGTAGAGAAATTTTTTGCTCTTGAAAGCTGCGGCTGGTGCACACCATGCCGCGAAGGTCTCCCCTGGGTTGAAAAAATGCTGGCATCAATTGAGGCGGGTACAGGCAAAATGGAATACCTCGACCTGCTGAATTTTAATGCTAAATATATGGGTCCGGGAAACACATTCTGTGCTCATGCACCTGGTGCTGCAGAACCTTTGCAGAGCGGACTGAAGTATTTTTATGATGATTTTGTAAAGCATATTATTGACAAAAAATGTCCCTGGAGGCAGGAATGGTAAAGATCACTATCGACGGGAAATATTACGAAGTAAAACCTGAGAAGAATCTTCTCGCGACCTGTCTTTCACTTGCGATAGACATCCCCCATTTCTGTTTTCATCCGGCATTGGGTTCGGTAGGTGCCTGCAGGCTGTGTGCTGTAAAAAAATTCCGGGATAAAGATGATACTATAGGCCGTATAGTAATGTCATGCATGGAACCTGTTGCAGAAGGATTGATTGTTTCAGTCGAAGATCCTGAGGCAAAAGCATTCAGGGCCTCAGTAATTGAGAGCCTTATGACAAATCATCCTCACGACTGTCCTGTCTGTGATGAGGGTGGTGAATGTCATTTACAGGATATGACCGTAATGACCGGTCACAATTACAG
>Ga0302322_100002487_pt1 | contig 15548 bp, 8 predicted proteins | sample Fen_T0_2_FD_203757 | JGI IMG/M metagenome (GOLD analysis project Ga0302322, IMG submission 203757) | Peat permafrost microbial communities from Stordalen Mire near Abisko, Sweden - Fen_T0_2 | ecosystem: Environmental > Terrestrial > Soil > Wetlands > Permafrost | place: Sweden: Abisko... | reverse complement strand
GCGCATCGAAACGCAACGCAATCTCCTCCATCGCGCCGCCTTTTGCTCTGCATCTCAGCAAGAAGCTCGCGTGGGCTTCACCATTTACCTGCGCCCCTGCACTGTCGCGCACGACGGCCTGCATCTCACCGCTGCGGTGGGCCAAAATTTCAGCGCTGAATGCGCCCGCAGCCAGCACCTGACCACCAACTTTTGGCTGCGGCAACACGACACCGATGCTCAGCTTGGAGCTCTGCAATTTGCCGCCGAGCGCGAGCGACACATCTACCGGACTTGGCGCTAGTTCGACGCCGGCCTTGGCATGGCCCTCGAAGCGGCCCCGGGCCGGAACGAAAGCCAACTCCACCTTTTCGCTGGCTCCACCAACGATCTGAACCAAGGCCGAAAGCTTCACTCCTTCGCTGATCAGTAACCCCTTCGCGTCACTGACGAGTGCTTCGATCAGACCGCCTTCGTGGAGCGCCACCTCGACCGACAGATCACCCGCGCTAGCGACGCTCCCGCCGATACGGGGACGAGGCAAAACCGCGTTCAGCTCCGGGGGAGTCGCAGCAGCACCCTTCGCTCCTGCACTGGCAGCCGCACTTGCTGTCGACTTTTCCTCACTGCTGCAGACCCGCAGCGAGCCCAGAGCCAACAAGCACAAAGGAACTAATGTCAATCGCATCGGCCACCTCCTCAGGGGACGCCAGTATCCGCGAAACCCTGGCCGTTCGTTGGCTTTTCGGAGCAAACGCCGAGTTCCGGCGCTTTCGCCAACCCAGAGATCGGCCACGAGGACCGCCTCACCGTGGCACTTTCGACATTTCGCCGCTCCCGAGCTAGTGTCTTCAATCCTCGTCGCTCGCGCTGGTCGCGCGCGGCATGGTTGCCGGCACCGCGAAGGCTACCGCTCTGGTGGCGGCAGGCGAGCCACAGAAATGAAGGCGGGGCAAGACTGGATAACTTCAACGGCGCGGGGGGGACAGAACTGGCCCCTGTTTCGGGCAAGAGCGGCGAGTATATTCCAGTGGTGCCTTGGCCTGCCGCATGGCCGATGGGGATGCTCAGCATCGAATAGGGCATTTCATCGCAACGACTTTCAATCTCCAAGCGTGACACACTTCGCGCGACTGGCATGTTCGTGGAACCGCGTTGCGCGTTCCCCGCCTGCAGGAAATACCATGCGTTCAATCCCCAGCTATTACACCGCCCCGCCTGCAGTTCGGTTCACGATCAGGCTCGCACTTCGCTCCCTCCTTTCGGTTGGAATCGGCGGCCTGGCGGGTTGCGGTCAGTCGGATCCCGGTGGGAGCAGCTCGGGTGGGGCGTCGGCTCAGGGAGGCGCGCACGCAGAAGCAGGTAGCGCGGGGTCTCCCGCCACGGGCGGCGCGAAGGGCCTTGGAGGTGATGCCAATCGCGCGGGCGGAACGAGCGCTAGCGCAGGTGCGAACAGCGCCGGGGGCAATCTGGGAACGGCAGGCGGCAGCGGCGGCAGCGGCGGCAGCGTATCCAGCGGTGGGACTTCTAGCGTGGGCGGGGCCAGCAACGGCGGCAGCGCCAGCAACGGCGGCAGCGCTACCAATGGCGGCAGCGCCGGCAGTGCCAGCGGGGACGCGACGATTGTCCCGGATCCTTCCTGGACATGCGGCATGCCTGACGGCATTCCGTCCCCCACCGCGGGCACGCTCGTATTCAGCGTGTCCTTGACGGTCAGCGCCACTCACGACGTCGGGAACACGCAGTACGGCAAACGACGCCAGCTCGATGTGTCGGGCGGGACCATCACTGGCGACAAGCTGAAGGGCACGGTGCTCACCGGAGGCCTCGACTACGAGCTCACGCTCTCGACCGGTGCGATGGAGCTCGAAGAAGTGCTCGTTTACAAGACCAGCGACAACACGAGCATCTTCTTGCGAAACTGCGGCGTCGCAGCGCCCGGAGACCAAGTAGTTCGCATCGTGCCCGACATCGAGGCTCCGACCTCGGGCTCGTACGCCTGGCTCAACACCACCAAGCTGGTCGGCACGCGCACGGTAGCCGGGGACAAGATTACGCTCGACGTCTACGACGTCTCCAAAGTGACCGCGAGCAGCACGAAGGTACAGCTCAAGGATCCAGCGGGTGTTCCCAACACCTCTTGGGACTGTGTAGGCGGCAGCGGTAGCAATGGCGACTCGGTCTTCACCGAAAATGTCTCGCTTGGCTCATCCTTCAGCGTCAGCAACGCCAAGCGCGGTAGCCGCAACATCATCCCCATCACCGGGGGTACCACCACCGGTAAGGTCGCCGGAAAGATCCTCAATGGCGGCGCCGACTATCAGCTCGCGGGCACATCCGGAACCACGCTGGACGCCCGATACACCCTGGCCCCGAGTGACGGCGCTTTCATCATCGTGCGCAATTGCGGCCCGATCAACGCGCTCGTGCCCGCGTTCGAGACGGCCGCGGACGGCCCCTACAAGTTCCTCAACGACGGCAAATTCCTGAGCTCGGCCCCGGGGTCTGGTTCAGGCGGCGTCAGCATCACCTTTTATCAGCGCAAGTAGCCCGGTTCGTTCCGCCCGTTCGTTGGCAGCCAAAAGGCCACGGTGAAGCAGCCGTCACCGCACACTCTCGGGTGATCGCGGGAGCGACTGATCGAACGCGGCCCAAGCCTCGAGCTCTCCTGCGCCGATACGCGCGTCGAGCAGCGACTCGAGTCGTTCGCGCTCGCCCGCCGCCGGCCGCAGTTCTTTCCGAGCTGCGAGAATCACGATTTGGGCGATCGACTTGAGCTCAGCGATTGGCATTGAATTCTGTTGACCCGTTCTCATCGGGCCCCGGAGCGACCGCGCAGGTTTCCTCGTCAAGCAGAGTCGCGGCACGCTAGGTTAGGTCATATTTTCGTGGGCGACGCCGCCGTCGAATTCGATTCTCGATGCAGCGGTGGCCGACGCTCCACTGCCGTTCGCGCCCATCGTCAGAGCACCTCGGGCGCCGTTCGTTGCGATGTTCGACCACCCATACACGGCCATGACATGAGCTAGCGGGGCGCAGCGGTTATGGCATGTTCTTCGATTTCACTTCCCACGCGCTGTTGGTGCAGTACGTACAGCTTCCGCCTACCAGGACTCCCTTGCCGCTGGCTCCTTCGTCGCCCTTGAGGCGCCAGTTTAGCCACGCGAGGTTGATCTTGGTGAAATCGCCGCCGCGCGCGCTGGTCAGATCCCCGCCGTGACCGATGTTTTTGCTGAAGAGCATGATCGGTGTACCGAGCGCGCTGAGGCTATCGTAATCCCGTTCGCCGTTCTGATAGGCAATGTCGCTCGTGCCGCCGAGAATGATCAGCACCGGTGTGTGGACGGTCTTGTAAAAAGCTTGGTCCGCGCTCGTCAGCCCACTGCTAGTGACTCCGACACTAGTCATGCGCGCGTCCCCAGCGGTACCTTCCGACATCAATCCACCGCACGAAAATCCGTTCGAAGCGATCATCGTCACGTCGAGGCTGCCGTGATAGGCGCTGCAGCTCTTCCCGTTTTCGGCGACCGCCCACGACACGTACGCGAGCAGCGGCTTGCCCATGGCGACCCAGTTCGACGTCTGGCTTCGACCGCCGCTCCCTTTGGGCGTGCCATCCGCAATGACGAAGTATCCGTGGGACGCAATTTCAGCCATCGCGGCCGTGTTCGATAGACCGTCCTGCGAGCAGGCACCGTTTCCCCACACGAAGATCGGGTATTTTTCGGAACCACCCAGATCGGTGGGTCGGTAGATCGTGCCTTCTTTGATGCCCGGATCTGCGTTCGTCTCCACGGTCACTTGGTGAGGGCCGCTCCCGCTGACAGTAACGGAAACTGGTTTCGAAGCCGTGCAGGTCCCTGTCCCCGTGCTTCCCGCGGCACCCGCGGTCGCGCTGGCTCCCGCTTGCCCGTTACCTCCCGCCCCCTGTCCACCAGATCCAGCGATCGAAAGGCCACCCCCGCCGGCGGATCCGGCGGAACCCCCGGGCGCGCTGCCGCCTCCAGCTCCGCCCGCGCCGGCGCCGCCTGGACTCGAGCCGCCTGCGTTCGTGTTCCCACCGGTTCCCGCGCTCGCTCCGGAGGAGCCCGCCAAGGGCAACGCGCCGCCGGAGCCCGCCTGCGCTTGCCCGCCGTGGCCGGAGGCACCGCTCACGCCGCCGCTAGTCCCGGCTCCACCTCCGCCGTCAGGAGCGCCCGAACCGCTGCAGGCCTGGATGCCCAAGAGCCCAGACGCGAGAGAGACCGCTAGCATGGCGGCAGACGTGATTCTTCGCGCGCTGATCGGTTTTTCGGTCATGGATGCTCAGGACATTGCACGGTGCGAAACACTTCGGCTCTCACGCTCGCCTCACACCTTCGAAGAAGTCGACTCTAGTAGGACTCGGGGACCATCCCGGGATGAGCAGCGTTCACCTGCTTGTATTGGAGTTCGCGACCATTTGTTGTCATCGAATTTTCGAGCCACTTCTTCCGTCAACGGCCCCGCAGGCCAGTTGCGAGCCTCAGGACGTCGATGACGTCTTCCCCGCAGGACGGCGAAAAGCGCCAAGGGCAGCCTTTGCTGCTATGCCCGATCGATAATCTGACAAACGCCGCTCGCACCTGACAACACGGGTTCCGTGACAGTGCAGCGCCGGTCTGGGTCGACGGGCGACGACGCCCCTGGAATGGGTAGATGAGCAGGGCACTCGTCCGCGCAGCGACGTCATGGCTTCTGTTCCATTGACGGCACGGTGAATTGGAAAATCGCTCCGTGAGGCGTTGCGTGCGTCACCCAAAGCTTGCCGCGATGAGCCTCGATGATCCCACGGCAGATCGATAAGCCAACGCCCAAGCCCCCGGACTTGGTGCTGTAGAACGAGTCGAAAATGCGTGCGACATCTGCGGGCGTCACGCCCGGACCGGAGTCTTCGACGGTGACCAATGTGCTCGATTCGGCGGTCTCGGTCCTGATCCGCAACCGCCTGGGCCCCCCCACCGAGGTAGACATCGCATCAACCGCATTCCGGACCAAGTTGAGCAATACCTGCTGGAGTTGGATGCGATCGCCCTCGAGCGCGGGAAGGTCGTCGGAAAGGTGAAGATCCAGAACCACGCCGTGGTCTTGAAGTTCGGCGTTCGACAACACGAGCACTTCCCGAATCGCCTGGTTGATGTCCAAGCGTTCCGTCGTGGGCGTCGTCTTGCCATACAGCGCGCGCAATCGCCGAATGACGTCCGACGCGCGATTGGCGTCGCGGACGGTGCGGGCCAGGGTTTCGCGCGCTCCCTGGACGTTCGGAAGATCGTCGGCGAGCATTCGCAGACCCGCGCTCGCGTTCATCAGAATACCGGCCAACGGTTGATTGATTTCGTGGGCGATCGAGGCCGAAAATTGGCCGACCGTCGCGACGCGGTTCGCATGAGCAAGCTGCATCCGAATTTCGTCGTAGCGTCGCTCGCTCTCGCGCGCGGCGGCCTCGGCCTGCTTCCGATCCGTCAAGTCCACTACGAACGCGACTCCCTCGTTCAGCCCGTCCTCGAAGAGCGCGCTTCCCACCAGCACCGGTACGCGCGTGCCGTCCTTCTTGAAGAACTCTTTTTCGTACGGCTCGGCAACTCCCGTCGCCTGGACTAAGGCGACGCGTTGTTCGTCCAGCGCGTGCCATTCGTTCGGCGTCAGGTCCGTCCAGCGCGGGAGGCCAGCGGCCACATCCTGCCGATCGTAACCGACGATACGGAGAAAGGCGTCGTTCGCATCGATGATGCGACCGTCGAGCCCGGCAATGACGATGCCCACGACATTGGCTTCGACGAGGCGTCGCATGCGAGCCTCACGTTCCCGAAGCTGACCGTACAACCGGCTGTTCTCCAAAGAGATGGCCGCTTCCGATGCCAGCAGCTCGAGAAGCGCCATTCGAGCGGGATTGAAGACGCCCGAAGTCAGATTGTTCTCGAGGTAGAGGACGCCGATCAGCCGGGACTGCTTCAGCAACGGCATGCAGAGCAGCGACCGTATCCGGTGCCGGCGCAGGTACTCATCGTCGGAAAACGGGTTTTCTGCCGTGGCATCCCGCAGCAGCACGATTTCCCGTGTGCGGAGAACGTAATAGAGTGCCGACATGGGCAGATCGGCAGCACCGACGTCGGCCCTCCTCAGCGCGACCGTCACCGTTCCGCGAGCAATCGCGGCTTCGGCCTCGATACGATAGCCATTCCCTTGCGGGAGAATCAGTAGGCCTCGCTCGGCCCCTGCGTGCTCCAATCCCAGGCGCATCAATGCGGTGATGAGCTTCTCGAGCTCCGTCTCTCCAGACACCGCTTGCAAGACCTTGATCACGGTAGACAGATCGAGCTGCTCGCCCCGGGTGAGCACCGTGCGTGTCGCATCGGAGCCCGGGGCTTCGGCGATGAGCTGCGAATATAGCTCGTCGAGCTGTCGCGCCTTGCCCAGGGCTCCCCATTGGAGGTAACACGCGCGGGCATCTCGCATGTAGGTTCTCGCGATCCTTTCGAAGCCGCGGGCAGCGTAGAAGCGCGCGGCCCGCTCGGTAGCCAGGGCCTCGCTGTGAACGAACCCGCTCCGGTGCGCGGCCTGGATGGCTTGTTCGTAGAGCTGCATGGCAACGGCGTCCCTCTGCTCGACGCGCGCGATCTCCGCGGCCACCAAGGTGGCGTGGCACTCGAAATTGTCAGGGCAGTGTCGCGCCCATCGATCGAGCTGCCGATGGTGTGAAATGGCGGCTTCGAGGTGCCGCGGTCTGTCACTGGATGGCGCGGAATCGCACGCCGCGGCGTGCGTGAGGGCGCTGTACAGTTCGTATTCAGCCGCCTCGAGCATCCCGGGCGACGACGACAAGAGAACCTGCGCTCGCTTCGAAGCGCCGATCGCAGCCGCGAGGTCCCCGGCGAAGAAGCGAGCCTGCAACTTGCGAATCCAGTACCAGCACTCGAACACCGGGACGTGGAGTTGGCTCGCAAAATAGGCCTCCAATCGGGGTTCATCGAACCCCTCGTGGTCGAGGGAACCGAACCGTCGCGTGAGGCCGCGGAGGTTCCGAATGAACGCAATTTGTGTGTTGGCCGCATCGATGAAGTCGACGAACGCCGTGCGTCGGCAGAACGCGAGCCCGACTTCTGCTTCTTCCTCGACCTCGACGAGCGGGTTTCCGGTCATGAGCAGGTTCGAGACCAGGAGCAGGCCGCTGGACACGGCGGAGACGACGTCGCCCGTTCTGTTGGCAAGGTCGAACGCCTTGCGAATCAGCTCGCGGCAGCTTTCTGCATGCCTCGCCCAGGGGATGACGATCGCAAATGTCAGGCATACCAGCGCCTCGAATTGGCGGAACCCTTTGCGTTCCGCGAGCTCGTGCCCGAGCCTTCCGAAGCGAAAGCCGGCCTCGAAGTCGCCGAAATGCCAACCGGCGACGAGTGCAAAGTATTCATAGGCGTAGCTCGAGCTCTCGCAATGTCCACGCTCGAGGCTGAGCTCGACGGCCGCGCAGAGAATCAAGCACAGGAGATTCATGTCCATTTGCGTCAGGGCGCACCGAGCGATCTTCGCGAGCACATCCAGCTTGGCGCGTGCTAACGGCTCCGTCATCAGTGGAAGGTCCACTAGTTCCTCGATGGTGCGGCCGTGCAGTTTCGACCAGACCTGATCGTACGCGGTCCGCGCCTGCCCTTCCGTGGGTTGCAATGGAATGTCGAGTCCTGCGTGGCGTAAACATTCGAGACCGGTGGCCACGCTCTTGTCGAGTCGCTGCAGAGCAACGTAGACGTCTGCCAAGAGGCAGGCCACGCGCGCACGCTCGGCCGTGTCACGAGCCCGGGCGGAAAGCGCAATCGAGCGTTGTTCTGCACTAGTGATTGCGCCCGTGAGGAACTCGCACTCCGCTCGATGAAACTCCAGCTCGAAGATCAGATCGTGCCGGCGGTCCCAAACGTCCTCTCCTAGGAGCGTCGCGCCTGCAACGAGATAGTTCAGCGCCGAAGCGTGGACGGCCGCCCCCTTGGCGCGCTTGCCGGCGCTCAAATTGAGCTCGGCGACTACTTCCCGTTCGTCTGGCGCGGTGAGGAGCAGGCCGCCGCGGTTGAGCTGACCGACGATTGCAAAAACGGTGTCATCGCGGTCGCCCCTCTGGAGATGCGTTCTGAGCAGTCTTCCGATTCGCAAATGTGTTTCGGGACGCAGAGCCTCTGGGATGAGCGAGTACACCCCCTCCTGCACGCGGTCGTGCATGAATCGATACGAGTGCCCGGAGCGCACAATCAGCTCCAGACGGAGTGCTTCCCACAGATCCGAATGGATCTTCGCCTCGGTCGTTTCGTGAACGATCGCAAGGGTGGACGATTCGGCTGCGTTGCCTAGGCAGGCTAGTTCCTGCAATGCCTTCTGCGTGGCGAATGGCAGCCGGCTCAGCTTTCCAACCATCAGGTCCACCACATTTTCGGTGTAGCCGCGGGCCCGAATGGGCTCGAGATCCCACGCCCATCTGGCCGCGCTCGCCTCGAAAACGATCAGCCCGTGTTCGACCAATGCGAGGATGAACTGATTCGCGAAAAAAGGATTGCCCGCCGTCTTCTCGTGGACCAGCCGCGCCAGCGGCAGAGCGCGTCGAGGTTCGCAGTGGAGCGCATCCGCGATCAACTGAGTCAGGTCTTCGTGCTTCAGGGGTAGCAGAGCGATCTCGTGCACGTTCGCACCGACCTCGCGGATCGGCGACAGCTTGCGCATCAGCGGGTGTGCCGCATCCACTTCGTCGTCTCGGTACGCGCCAACGAGGAGCAGGTGCTGCACGTCAGGCTGGACCAGTAGATCCTCCAGCAGGTCCAGCGTTGCCAGATCGAGCCATTGCATATCGTCGAGAAAAAGCGCCAACGGGTGTTCCGGACGCGCGAAGACGCCAATCAATCGTCGAAGGGTCAATTGATTGCGGGCCTTCGCCGCCGAAGGCGGCAGCTCGACGAGCGCCGGCTGTTGTCCGATGATTAACTCGAGCTCGGGGATGAGCTCGACCGCAAATGCACCGTTCGGCTCCAGCGCCTGACGGAGCTCGTCCCGCCACACCTTTAGCTCGGGTTCGGGTTTGCCGAGAAGACGACGGACTAGGCTCTGGAGCGCTTCTGCCAACGTCGGGTAAGGAACGTCGCGCTTCAGCTGGTCGTACTTGCCAGATGCGAAAAGGCCACGGGGCGGGACCAGCACTTTGTGAAGCTCGTTGACGACCGAAGACTTGCCGATACCCGCGTGTCCGGAGACGAGCACGAGCCCAGGCGTGCCGGTCTCGAGGACGTCGCGGAGGGCAGTGAGCAAACCGTCAATCTCGTTCTCACGCCCGTACAACTGCTCTGGGATCATCAAACGATCGGCGGTATCGCCCTCGCCGAGCGGGAAATCGTCGATGGTGCCTCGGATTTCCCAATCGGCAAGGCAACGCCGAAGGTCACGCTCGAGGCCGAGAACGGTCTGGTATCGCTCGTCCGGCGTTTTGGCGAGCAGCTTCATGATAATCGACGAGAGCTGGGGCGGGATATCCGCGCAACGTGCCTTTGGCGCTTCCGGGCTCTTGGCGATGTGCCAATGCACCCACTCCATGGGATCCACCGCCGTGAAGGGGAGCTTGCCGGTGAGCGTTTGATAGAGCGTTACGCCGAGTGAGTAGAGGTCGGAGCGCGAGTCGATCGAGCGGTTCATGCGCCCGGTCTGCTCGGGCGCCATATAGGCGAGCGTCCCGGCGATCAGCTCAGGGGGCTCAGGGGATGGGCGTTCGCGCCGGAGGCGCGACGCGATCCCGAACCCGGTCAGCTGCACCTGGTTGGCTTCGGGATCGACGAGGATATTGACGGGCTTGATATCCTTGTGAACGAGGCCATGCTCGTGCATGCGATGGATTGCCGTCGAAATCGCGATGGCGAGCCGCAAGAAACGTCCTATTCCCATCGCTTGACCGATGATTCGGTCGAGCGGCAGTCCACCCGGAGGCTCGAGAAGCAGCACCGTACGCCCGCGCTCACGTACGAGTTCCAGTGGTCGTGCCGCCCACTCATTTTGGAGATACTCGCGCAGTCCGTACTCGTGAGTGACGCGATCGATGTAGCCTGGGGGCGGGTACTCGGCGGTGGGAAGCACCGCGACGAATTCTTGCCGCCCATTTTCGCCATCGCGCCACGTTCTGCAGAAGATGCGGTCGCCGTCCTCCCAAAGCACGTCCAGGGAAGCACCTGCTCCGCTCGCCTCGAACCGGGGTGCGGGGTTCATCGTTGGCTCATACTACCATGCGAGTCCCTTCGGCTTCGTCGTACGAAATGTCTCGAAGACGTTCTCCCACCGCGCGGTCTGAAGCCCAAGGCCCAAGTGACGGATTGTAACCGGAACCGCAGCGACTCGCGCTCACGACTCGTGGTTTCATAGCTGAGAGCCGATCTGTCGTGAGGCAATCCTTTTTTCCGGACTCCCGCGATTGCTCCTTACACGGCGCGGCGGTCACGATGCTGACGTTTCCCAGCGAAGTCCATCATCCTTTAGTATCGGTTTTCGGCTGAGGGCGCCGTTGCTCGACGCTCGAGCGCGGCGCAGTAGACATCTTGCGACAGAGCGTTGCATTGCGCCGGAAGCGGGCGCGCCGCGCGGCCCGCCATTCCGACTCCGACGAACGCAGTGACTTTGAACACGGCTCGGATCAGCGACATCGCGTGGGGATCACGAGAACGAGCGTGGATTAACCGAATGTCGCTCCAGTCGTTCACTCTGAATACTCGTCCGTGACCGAATTCCGAAGGCCTCAACCGCGCGGTGGGTAAGCATGCCGCCGCTGGAGCTCGTCGCGAGGCAAGGATGCGTCCCCTTGGCGATCAGAGAATACGAGTTTCCACTTCGATGTTGCCGTGTGTGGCTTTAGAGTACGGGCAGGTCAGGTGCCCTTCCGCAACGAGCGCGCGCGCGGTTCCGGCGTCGACCCCTGGCAACGTGATGTTGTGCCGAACCCTGAGACTGAAGCCGTCCACCTTCGAGAGTAGCAAGTCGACTTCGACGTCGTCGCTGGGTGGAGCCGTGAAAACGACCTTCCTCTTGGCCGCGACCAACTGCAAGGCGCTCAGAAAGCAGGCGGACCAGCCCACCGCGAACAGCTGTTCCGGGTTGGTCCCGGTGGGCTTGGTCCCCGGATTCGAAAGCTCGACATTCAATCGGTTGTCGTCGGTGCGCGAGCTACCCTCGCGGCCTCCGCTGGTATGAGCCTTGGCGGTATAGAGCACATTGGCTTGCGTCATCGCCTATCCTTGGGTGTCGCGAGCGAATTCATTCGCTCGGCGTTGCTGCAACATGGGCGGAGGCGCGCAAAGCACATTAGACGAAGGTGTTGGAGGCCGCAGCGGCCACCGGGCCGCCAGGCCATCGATCGGGCGTCGATACCAAAGTATAGTGGATGGAAGTGCCTACTCGAGGCCATGCTACGGATGCACACGGCACGAAAGAAACTTGGAAGCGGACGCGGCGCAAAGTCGCCCGTCCGGTAAGGGATTCGTGAGCACCAAGCAATCGCTCGTGTCCGTCGTGGATGATGACGAATCAATCCGAGAATCATTGCCAGCTTTGTTGGGGGTGCACGGTTTTCCCGCGGAGGCGTTCCCTTCTGCGGAGGCGTTTCTCGCATCCACCCCGGGAGGACGCACGCAGTGTTTGGTCCTCGACGTCAACATGCCAGGCATGTCCGGACCAGAGCTACAGCGAGAATTGTCGCGCTCCGGCGCGGGGATACCCATCATCTTCATCACCGCCCACGTCGACGACAGTCTGCGGCTCGAGCTGCTCGCGCAGGGCGCGGTGGAGTGCTTGTTCAAGCCATTCACCGAGTCGGACCTGCTGGCGGCCCTACGCAAGGCGCTGAGGACATCGCGCTAAACGGCTCTCCCGAGTCAGTCGCCGTTTTCCGTCCCGTCCCGCCCGAACGTCACTGGCGTCACTGGCTCTTGGCTTGACGTCGATCCGGGGCTTGGCGAAGGGGTCGAAATGAGGCGCGAAGCTCCTCGCTGAACACCTTCGGTTGCTCCCAGGCCGCAAAGTGGCCGCCTTTGGCGAGTCGATTGTAGTGAATCAGTTTGGGGTATGCCTTTTCCGTCCAGCTCCGAGGGGCGGAGTAAATCTCATCCGGAAAAACGCTGACGGCAACGGGAATCGTGACGTGCTTGGGGGCGAAGAAGGCAAGCTTGCTCTCCCAATACAGCCGTGCCGACGACACGGCAGTATTCGTGAACCAGTAGAGCGACACATTGTCGAGAATGTCATCTCGCGTCAGTCCCTCGGATTGTCCGGCAAACACGCGCGCGATCAGCGCTTCACTTTCGGCATCGTGGTCGAGCATCCAGCTAGCGAGGCCTATCGGTGAATCAGCCAGCCCGTACAGCGTCTGGGGGCGGTGCGCCATCTCCTCGGCGTAGCCGAGCCCATTCTTGTAGAAGAAGTCCAGCTGATCCCAGGCGCGGCGCTCCTCGGCCGAAAGGCGCGCCGGCGCCGGTCCGCCCGCCGCGAGTGCGTTCGCGATCTCGTCTGGGATCGTCGCCGGCATGTTGGTGTGGATTCCGAGCAGCTCGGGGGGTGACAGCAGCGCCATTTGCTCCGTCACGGCATTTCCCCAATCCCCGCCTTGGGCCACGTAACGTGAATATCCGAGGCGTTTCATCAGCACGACCCAGGCGCGAGCAATGTGCTGAGGGTCCCAGCCGGTGGTCGTCGGCTTACCGGAGAACCCGTGGCCCGGCAGCGATGGGATCACGACGTCGAAGGCGTCCGCCGCGCTCCCGCCATTCGCGGTTGGATTCGCCAGGGGACCAATGATTTTCAGCTGTTCGATGACCGATCCGGGCCAGCCGTGCGTAATGATCAGCGGCAGGGCATTTGCATGCTTCGAACGCACGTGAATGAAGTGAATGTCGACCCCATCGATATTGGTTACATACTGCGGAATGGCATTCAGCTTTGCTTCGCACTTGTGCCAGTCGTAGTCCGTCGCCCAATAGCGCATCAGTGCCTGGATCGTTGCGAGCTTCACGCCTTGTGAATGATCCGCAACGAGTTCCTGTTCGGGCAAACGAGTCGCGGCCACTCGGCGTCGAAGGTCGGCGATGGCTTCGTCGGGAATGCTGACTCGAAACGGGCGAATGGAGCTGTCGGCGGGGGTCCCGCTTTTGGACAGCGTGGCAATGCTTTGGGTCATACCGTTCTCTAGTTGAGTCTTCTTCGTGCTCTGGGCGTGGGTCGGCGACGTAGCTAAGCCAAACCCGGCTACGCCCGCCGCAATCAAAAACACACCTTTGCGAAATGAGCTTTCGAGTCTCATGCTCGTCTCCTCGGGAAAGTCTCGTGAGTGGGTGGTCGCTCGTGCACTTAGGCATACGCAACCTGGTGACTCACCACTTCCGAGTCCATTGGACGATGGTATTGCTCGCCCTTGGAACGGTTCCCACGCGGAAAGAGTGCCATTACTGTCGAGCTTCGTGCAGGGGAACCGGCTCTCCCGGGGACCTCCGGCCATCACCGCCGACCGCATCCAGCTGCAGCAGGTGATCCTGCACCTCTCGAGGAATGCCGAACCAGGCCTATGCCCTGCCGATACCATCGTCTAATTGGAGGCGGGAACGATCGACCGGAGGTTCGAAGGCGTGGAGGTCTCGTATGACAAAGCCTCAAATTCGTGTTGACGAGCGTAACCTTGGCTACTGGCGGGCGACCTTCGATCATCCGCCGCTCAACCTGATCGATCCCGATACGATTTATGAGCTCGATGCGCTGGTGACTGAGATTGAGTCGGACCCAGACGTGCGCGTCGTGGTCTTCGACAGCGCGGATCCGGATTTCTTCCTTGCCCACTATGACGTGCTCGTAGACAAGGCGGTGACCGCTGGCATGAAGCCTGGTCGCACTGGACTGCATCCGTGGCTAGATGTGCTGTTCAGATTGAGCTCGGCACCCGCGGTGTCGGTGGCGTCCATCCGCGGTCGGGCTCGCGGAGCCGGTAGTGAATTCGTGCTGGCGTGCGATATGCGTTTCGGCAGTCGCGAACGCTGCATTCTCGGTCAGTTCGAGGTCGGCGTCGGCGCCGTGCCCGGCGGTGGACCGATGGCGAGATTGGCTCGGCTCGTGGGTCGAGGCCGGGCACTGGAAATCGTGCTGGGTGCGGAAGACTTTCCCGCTGAGCTCGCTGCGCAGTACGGCTACATCAATCGCGCTATCGCCGACGAAGCCCTAGACGAGTTCGTCGACGCTTTCGCGCACCGGCTTTCCAATTTCGACAAACGCGCGATTGCCGAAGTGAAGGGGCTAGTCGATGGCCCCACGTTGCCGAGCCTTCTCGAGTTCGAAGCTGGACTGAAGGCATACCTCGCCTCCTCGGCACGACCCGATACCCGAAAGCGCATCGCAACCGCGCTCGGGGCCGGCCTCCAGCAAAGAGGCGAAGTGGAATTGAACTTGGGGCGTTATGTCGGCCAGGCGAACGCGGGAACCGGCGGAACTCGCTGAAAAACAAGGGACCGCAACGCCCAGCAGCGTCGCGGGCGGACCGCGACCAACCGAAGGCCATTGGTGCCCGGTTCAGCTTGTAGACCAGCGGCGCGCGTGTGTCGGAGAGCGATCCTCTTCCGATTGACCGCGGGAGGTGTCGGGTATTCGAGTGGAAACTCGACGTCGAGCGCGACGGTGCTCGGCCATCGTTCCCCTCGTTTTGATCGTCACGCTAGTCCCCAGCGCACCGTTTATGAAACGGCGAAGCGCTAAGCATCCGACTATGCCCAACGCGCGCAGAGCTCGGCACGAGGGAGGGCGCCATCGCGCGCGAACCGAGCCGGTCAATGATTCAAGCGGGCCCACGACGGCAGAAGGTGAGCAGGCTCAGTTCTTGCCCGAGCCCTGTGGGTGCCCGGGCACGGCGTCACAGCGAACCAGGCCTGGAGCATGTCGGCGATCGGCGCGGACCATCGAGTGGCAAGACTCGACGCTCAACGAGTTCCACCTGCGGTGCGTTTGGACAGAGAGACAAGACATATTTGCAACTCGCGCGCGCGGGTGCGATCGCGGATGAACCGAGATCGCCTCGAAAAAATGCTTACTGTAAAAGCGCTCATTCAATTCCACGATTAGAGCGACGCATTCCGTGCGCGTCTCGCGAAGGGAGTGCGCCTCAGCGGAACGAGACGCTGAAATCGGCTGCGAAGTCACTTCGATATCAGGCATGTCGTTTGCACTGCACCGCCGTAGGAATCTGCGATGCCGAGCTATCCAACCCACCCTCCTCATCCCGAGCGCGTTTGCTGGGGATGCGATGAGTATTGTCCCGCGGACGACTTGACGTGTGGGAAGGACACTGTGCGCACGCCACATCCTGCCGAACTGTTTGGCGATGATTGGCAGGAATGGGCGCCGACTAGAGATGATGGGCCGGAGGAGCACGCGCGTTCTCGGGTCGTCGAAGCGCTGCGCGGTGTGCTCGATCCCGAGGTCGGCATCAATATCGTAGACCTGGGCGTGCTGTATGAGGTTCAAGTGAGCGGCTCGAGCGTCCGGATTTCCCTGACGATGACCATGCCCTCCTG
>Ga0302322_100002486_pt1 | contig 15548 bp, 14 predicted proteins | sample Fen_T0_2_FD_203757 | JGI IMG/M metagenome (GOLD analysis project Ga0302322, IMG submission 203757) | Peat permafrost microbial communities from Stordalen Mire near Abisko, Sweden - Fen_T0_2 | ecosystem: Environmental > Terrestrial > Soil > Wetlands > Permafrost | place: Sweden: Abisko... | reverse complement strand
GCACCCTGGTCCGGCGTTCCGACCTTTTACTGATGGACGAACCGTCGGCGTCCCTCGACGCCCTGTCCCGGGAAGACTTTCAGGATTTGCTCCTGGACCTTCAGAAACGGCACCCATCGACCCTGGTGGTGGTTACCCACGGCATCGAGGAAGCCGTGGTCCTCGGGCAGACCATCGTGGTGCTGACCAAGGCAGCCCCGCCCCTGCGGTTGGCCAATCCCCTGTTCGGCCAACCCAGGCTACGGTCCGACCCCCGGTTCGGTCCCTTCTGCCAGGAAGTGCGCGAGGCGTTGGCCGGGGGGACGAAATGAACGAATTGGGACTCCACACGGTGGCCAGTTTCGTGAGGGTGGTCGTGGCTCTGGCGGTTTCGTTGGCTCTGGCCGTCCCTGCTGGAATGGCCGCCGGGGCCCGGCCCCGGGTCGACCGATGGCTCTCGCCCGTGGCGTACCTGCTCTACCCCGTGCCCAAGATCGCGTTGCTCCCGGCGTTCATCGTCCTGTTGGGCCTGGGGGAGGCGTCGAAATTGGCGCTTCTGGTGACCATCCTGATTTTTCCGTTCTACCTGGCCGCCCGGGACGGGGTCCGGGACATCCCCGCCGACCTGATCCTCTCGGCCCGGTCGTTAGGCCTGAAGGGTGGGGCGCTGGCCCGGAACGTTTCCTTCCCCGCCCTCCTGCCCCGATTGTTCTCAGCGCTCAGGCTAGGCGTGGGCATCGCGCTGTCGGTTTTGTTCTTCGCCGAGAACTTCTCCACCGACTACGGCCTGGGCTCGTTCGTCATGAACCAATGGTCCATCCTGCGATACGCCGAGATGAGCTGGGGCATCGCCGCCCTCAGCGGCCTGGGGCTGGCCCTCTTCGCCGCCGTCGACGCCGCAGAGAGATGGGCTTGTCCTTGGTTGAAGAAGGGCTAAAACCCTCTGAGGTACTGGACGGGGATGGTCCGGCGGTCGGCAGGGGCGTTCCGGTTCGGAAAGTACGGGTCCCGGAGGAGGAGCCGCCCGAGGAGCACCGCGTCGGCGTCGCCAGCGGCGAGCACAGCCTCGGCCTGGGTCGCGTCTGTGATCAAACCGACGGCCCCGGTGGGCAAACCAGTGCCGCGCTTGATCTGGGCCGACAGAGGTACCTGGTACCCGGGACCAATGGCAATCTTCACCCCGGGGACCAGCCCTCCCGACGAGACGTCGGCGAAGTCGACGCCCTCGCCCTTGAGAATCTTCAGCAGCGCCACCGACTCGTCCACGTTCCAGCCCCCTTCCACCCAGTCCGTGGCCGAAAGCCTCAGGAACAGCGGCATGGTGGCGGGAATCACCCCGCGGATGGCCCGGGTGACCTCGAGGGCTAGGCGGAATCGGTTCGTCTGGGCGCCTCCGTACCCGTCGGTCCGTCGGTTGGTTAGCGGCGACAGAAACTGGTGGATCAGGTAGCCATGGGCCCCGTGGATCTCTACGGCGTCGAACCCGGCCTGGACGGCCCGGCGGGCCGCAGCGGCAAAGTCGGCGACCACCGCGTCGATGCCCGCCTGGTCCAAGGCGACCGGCGACGGGTAGGTCGGGTCGAAGGCCCCCTCGCTGGCCGACACCACCGTCCAGCCACCCTGGTCGGCGGGGACGGCGCCGGTTCCCTCCCAGGGAATCTTCGTCGAGGCCTTGCGTCCGGCGTGGGCCAGTTGGATGGCGATCCGCGCCCCGGTGGCGTGGACGGCGGCGACCACGGGTTTCAGGGCGTCCCTTTGGGCGTCGTTCCAGAGACCCAGGTCGGCGGGGCTGATGCGCCCCACGGCCTGGACCGCCGTGGCCTCGACGATGACCAGGCCCACCCCGCCTACGGCGCGTTCGGCGTAGTGACGTTGGTGCCAGGGTTGGACAAGGCCGTCAACGGCCGAATACTGGCACATGGGGGCCATGATGATGCGGTTGGGGAGGTCAAGGCCCCGGAGGGCCAGGGGACTGTAAAGCAGGGACGATTCCATGGGGTCAATATACGGTTCTTGTGGCCCGAAAGTACACCGAATAGCGTTCGTACCCCACGGTGTTCAGGGGGACGAATCGGAGGCCCCGGTTTTGTCCCCGGGTGCGGTAACTTCCCGTCCAATGGCGCCACTCTCTTTCGTTGTCCGGGACCAACCAGGTGTCGGGCTTGTCAGGGTCGCCGATGGTCTGCTCCTCGTCGCAGAGCCCGGCCAGGACAACGGGGCCGTCGAGGACGGCGAACAATTCGGGATCTCCCGGGAGGGGAATGGCTCTCAGTTGCTTGGGGAGCTCAAGGCGCACTTTGTCGTTTTGCCAGGTCCTCGCGAGGATTCCCCATCCGGGTTCGGTGGAAGTCCAGCCGGAGGGCTCCCCGTTGACCAAGACCACGGCGGGGGATTTCAGCCACTCGGGCAACCTGACCCTGAGTTCGAAAGCCACAGGACGGTCAGCGTTGACTGACAGCTGAAAGGCCCACCTGTCGGGTGCCCCGGAAGGTAGGGGTGTTTGGTTGATCGCTTGGGTACCTCCGGACAGGGTGTCAGCGACCAACCGGGCCGTCACGGCCACCCCGCCTTGGTCCCAGGTGGCCTCAGAAGGAATCCATTGGGCGAGGCCCACCCCTGCTTCCGAGCGGTACCAGATCGAGCCCGTGTGGGTGGCGTTCGCCTGGACCAGGCTGCCGTGGCAGCAGAAGAAGTGGCCGGTCTCGCTGGACCAGCCCTTCTTGGCGCCGGGCCTCAGCGGCAGGAAGTACGTGATCAAGCCCTTGGTCGGATCAGGAGAAGTGAACCCGTGGCTGGGGTTTCCCTCCCAGTGGCCCTGGGCCATGACACCGTTGTGGAGGTTCTTCTCCCAATAGTCGGCATAGGCCGCTTCCCCCGTCTGCCTCAAGAGGAACTCGGCTAGGCGCATCATGTTGAACACGGTGCAGTGTTCCTGGTTCTTGTCGCCCAACCGGGCCGAGAGTTGGCCGGCCGGGCTCCAGATTTCGCCGCAGGTCTGGCCGCCGGTGGCGTACTGTCCCCTGTCGGTGACGGTCTGCTTCCAGTACGCCTCGACGATTCGCAGCCATCGAACCTCGCCGGTCACCTCGAAGGCCCGGGCGGCCCCGAGCACCTCGGGAATGGTGGTATTCGCGTGCATGTTCGTCACCATGTCGCGACCGGCCAAGAGGCCGTCGAACAGCCGCCGCCGGGTGTAGCGCTCCATCAGTTGTCTGTGGGTGGCGTCGCCTGTGAGTTGGAACAGGTCGGCCCAGATTTCGAGCATCCCACCGGTCTCGAAGTCCAGGATGTCGTCCATCTGTTCCTGGGAAAACGGACTCGTCCACCTGTGAAACCACTTCGCCCAGCGAACGGCCACCTCGAGGGCGGGTGGGTAGCCCGTGGCCTTGTGAAAGTCGATGAGGCCTAGGAATGTTTTGTGGACGGTGTAGTGGGGCGCCCAGACGGCCTTGCCCCGGGCCGTCCATTCCAAATACTTCTCGGGGGTGGACCCGGCCCACTCCCCGCCGTTTTCCCGCTGGCAATGGGCGAGCTCGTCGATCATAACCTCGGCCTTGGCCCGGACTTCCCTGTCGCCCGAGGCCGCCAGTGGGGCCGCCGCCGCCAGCCAATGGCCTAGGAAATGGCCCCGCAACTGGCTGGTGGGCGATTCCCAGCCGCCGTGAAGGTCGGTGCGGAGCACTGGGTCGGTCCAGAGTCCAGCCTCGAAACGGTAGGGAAGCAACAACAAGTCGCTCGACAGACCCAGCATGTATTGGCGGTTCGCCTCTTGCCGAGCCTTCAGAGGGGTCTCTCCCAGGTGGACTTCATCGATGGTGAGCGGTGTGAGTTTCATTCCTTCACCCTTGTCCAGACAGCCATCTCTCCCTCGCCCCGGTTGCCCCAGAGGTGGTAGGGGACCAGGATCGCTTCCCCGGGCTTTTCGTTGGGGACACCCTCCCCAAAGGCCGAGCCCGGATCGGAGATGACGGCTTCCCAGGCCCGAATTCTCAGGCGCTGACTACCTACCCCCAAATCCGGGGCGGCCTCGACCTTTGCCTCCGAGGGGGTCGCTAACGTCAAGAGGTGCAGGTTCGGGCCGTTGTCGGCCTGTTCGAGGCAGTACAACAACGGCCCCCGGTGGACAGCCACCTTACCTATGGTTTCCCGGACCCGGGGATGGCTGCGCAGATACCTCACCTCCATCGGAAAGTCCACCGACAGCCTGTCGTCCTTCCAGGTCCTGTGGAACACCGCGTAGCCTTTTTCCATCCTGTCGGGGAGGGTGGCCTTGCCGTTGAACTGGAAAGTCGCCGTCCGGCACCAGCTGGGAACCCGGACGGCAAAGGTCCAGGGCTTGTCGGACACCGACCCCAGGCGGAACTGTACCGCACCGTTCCAGGGGTAGGTCGTGGTCTGCTCGATGGTCACCGTCCCACCCCGAAAAGGGATCGAGGCTTGGCCTTGGGCAAACTGGTGCGCCCAGATTCCCGGGTCGGCCACGCTGTACTGGTACTGACTGAAGGACGCAATGGTCCGGGCGATGTTCGGGGGGCAACAGGCACAGCCGAACCACTCGACGCGCTGGGTCTTCACGTGGTCGTGGTCCCGGCGGAACTTCGCCACCGAGGGGACCACTTCCAGGGGATTGACGTAGAAATACCGTTTGCCGTCCAGAGAGATGCCCGAAAGCGACCCGTTGTACAACGCTTTCTCGAGGATGTCGGCGTAACGACTGTCGGGGTCGATGAGGGTCATCCTCCAGGCCCACATCACCAAGCCGATGGCGGCACAGGTCTCGGTGTAGGCTGTGTCCGAGGGAAAGTCGTCGTCGATGGTGAACCGTTCGCCGTGAGCCTGGGACCCCAGTCCTCCGGTGACGTACATTTTGCGCTCGGTGGTGTTTGTCCAGAGGGCCGACAGGGCGGGGTCGAGGGAGGAGTCGTCGTCAAGACGGCGCTGGTCGGCCATGGCCGTGTAGAGGTACATGGCCCGGACCGCGTGGCCTACGGCCTCCCGCTGGTCGCGGACGGGCTTGTGGGCCTGGTAGTAGGTGAAATCCGGATTCGCGACGGCCTTGGGGTCCACGGGCCACCCCACCACTCTGGCGTGGTCGAGAACTCCGGGGTTTTCGCCCCTCTCGTCGACGAAGAATCGGGCCAGGGCCTGGTACGACGCCTCGCCTGTAGCCTCGGAAAGCTTGTAGAGAGCCAGCTCGATCTCGGGGTGACCGTCGTACGCCCGGATCTGTCCGGGACCCTTGCCGAAGGTCTTCACTAGGTGGTCGGCGTACTTGCGCATCACCTCGAGGAAGGCCGTCTTGCCGGTCGCCTGGAAGTAGGCCACGGCGCCTTCCATGAGGTGACCGCCGCAGTACATCTCGTGGCCCATGGCGAAGTCGGTCCAACGCTTTTCCGGGGCTTTCACAGAAAAATAGGTCTGCAAGTAGCCATCGGGCTGCTGGGCCGCGGCGATCAGCTGCACAGCCTCGTCGATCCGGACCTCGAGGGCAGGGTCGGGGTGGGACATGAGGCTGTACGAGGCGGCTTCGATCCACTTGCCCAGATCGCTGTCCTGAAAGATGAGACCGTAAAATTCCCCTTTTTTGAGGCCCGCGGCAATCCGGAAATTCTCCACGGAATGGCTGGGTTCGGCTCCCGGAATTTCATCGTTCAGGGCCTTCCATTGGTAGGGGATCACCTGGTCGGCGACGAGGTCTTGCTTGGTTTTCCAGAACCCCCCGGTGACGTGGACGTTTCGGGGTGATAGGGGGTGGGTTTGCATGGGTATTCCTTTGGGCGGATTCAGCCTTTGATGCCGCCGGCAGTCAGTCCTTCCACGAAGGACTTCTGGGCGAAGAAGAAGACGAGGATCAGCGGAAGCGACACCAACGTCGCACCGGCCATCAGCAGGTGCCAGTACGAATTGTAGCTCGAGAGCAGGGACTTGAGTCCTAGGGCCAGGGTGAACAATTTGTTGTCGTTCAGGTAGAACAGCGGTCCCATGAAGTCGTTCCAGGTGTTCAGGAACGTGAAGATCACCACCACCGCTATGGCCGGTTGGGCCATGGGCACGATGAGCTTCAGCAAAATCTGCGGGTAGCCGGCGCCGTCCACGAAGGCGGCCTCGTCGTACTCCCGGGGAATGGACCTGAAAAATTGGACCAGCAGGAAGATGAAGAAGGCGTTTCCGAAGAAGGAAGGGACGATGAGAGGCCAGAAGCTGTTGAGCCCGCCCAACCAGCTCCACTGAATGTAGGTCGGTATCATGGTCACCGCCGACGGTATCATCAACGTGCCTATGCTCAGGGCGAACAGAGTCTTCCTCCCCTTGAACGGGATGCGAGCCAGGGCGAATGCGATGCAGACGTTGGAAATCAGCGTGCCCAGGATGTTCCAAACCACGAGGAAGATGGTGTTGAAATAGTAGGTACCGAAGGGAATGATGGAGAAGATATCCACGTAGTTCTTCCACTGGGGGTCTTCGGGCCAGAGGATGGGCGGGTAGGCGAAGATGTTGGAGAGGGTCATCAGCGAACTGCGAACCTGCCAGACAAACGGCCCTAAGTAGATCACCGTGCCCAACAGCAACCCGAGGTAGATGAAGAGCCGTGGCAAGAAATGGCGATTCGTTCTCACTTGAGGGAGGCTCATTTTTTGTCTCCTTCGTAGTAGACCCATTTGTCCGAGCTTTTGAAGACAACCAGGGAGAGGACGATGGTCAACACCAGGAGCACCAGGGCCAGAGCGTTCGCGTACCCCATCTTCGAGAACTGGAAGGCCTGTTTGTAGAGGTGGAGTACGTAGGTCAGCGAGGCGTTCGCCGGTCCTCCGTTGGTCATGATGTAGGGCTGGGTGAAGACCTGCAGACCCGCAATCACCCCCATGACAAGATTGTAGAAGATCACAGGGCTCATGAACGGCAGGATGACGTGCCTGAGACGGTGCCAGGCGTTGCCGCCGTCGACCTGGGTGGCTTCCTCAAGTTCTTTGGGAATGCCTTGGAGTCCCGCCAGGAAGATGATGACGATGTTGCCCACGCTCCAGAGGCTCATGAGCACCAGGCTGGGAATCACCATGTCGGGGCTGGATAACCATTCTTGGGTGGGCAACCCGAGGGTATCGAGGATGAGGTTGAAGTAACCGTACTGGGGGTTGAACATCCACAGCCACAGCGCGGTGCTGACCACCACGGGAATCAGCGACGGCAGGTAGAAGATGGTGCGGAAGATCCCCATCCCCTTGGCCTTGGTGTTCAACAAAAGGGCAAGTCCGAAGGCCACGATCAGTTGCAGCGGAACACTCAGCACGGTGTAGAGCGCCATCACGTACAGAGATTGCCAAAACAAGTGGTCGGTGAAGAACATGAACACGTAGTTGCCCAGGCCGATGAACTTCGCCGGTGAGATCATGTTCCACTGGAACAGGCTCATCACCACCGCCACTCCCAAGGGAAAGGCGACCCATATGGTCAGACCGAGGGCCAAGGGGAGGCAGAACAGCCAACCCCAAAGCGTGTCTTTTCGAAAAGTCATGGGTCGCCTTCCTTTTTTCCAGAGACCTTCGCTTACCAGAGACCTTGGAGCAATCCGGAAGCCCGGACCTTGGCGGCGGCCTTCTTCAGCCCAACCTCTGCCGACTGCTTGCCGAGCCAGATCAGGTCCATTTCGGGATTGACGAACTCAGACCAGATTTGGGTGTAGTTCTTGATCCGGGCCGGGGCGACCCGGCTGATGGTCATCGAATCCAGAACGGCTTCCTTGAAGCCGGCGGGGTGGGCAGGGTTGTTCACCCACTTGGCCAAGTCTTCCTTGTTGGTGTACCAGCTGCTCTTGGTGGGCATCCACAGGCCCTTGGCGTACAGGTCGAGGGTCTTGTCGGGGCTCATCAGCCACTTTTGCAGCTTCCAGGCGGCGTCGGGGTTCTTGGTCTTTTTGAAGATGACGTTGATGCCGCTGACGTAGAGCTGGGCGGGTTTTTTCTGGATGGGGAGGGCGCCTATGCCCAAGGGGAAGTTCATGCCTGCGAAGTCCAGCAGTTCCCACTGGCCCGAAACGTAGAAGCCGATCTGGCCGTTCTGGAGCAGCACCTTGGGGTCGGCCTTGCTCGTGCTGTTGTACTCGGTCAGGCCGGGGGACGACATGACAAGGTTCTTGTTCCGCAGGTCGGCCAGGCGTTGGATGGCCTGGATGGTCTCGGGGGTGTCGATGAGAATTTGCTTTCCGTCTTCACTGAAGATGTCGCCGCCGTTGCTCCAGACCACCGGGAAGAGCATCTGGTCCCAGGTTTCGTGGAAAACGCCGAAACGGACGACCTTCTTGGGGTCGAACCCGGCTTCTCCTGGGTGTTTGCCACCCTTGTCGATGGTGAGTTTGGTCCAAGCCGACACGTACTGGTCCCAGGTCCAAGCCTTCTTGTAGTCTGTGGGGGGGAGGGCCACCCCGGCGTCTTGAAGCGTCTTCTTGTTGTAGTAGACCACCTGGGACTCGGCCGCCGTGTAGGCGCCGTAGATCTTGTCCTTGTAGGTCAGCCAAGTCTGGGGCAGGTAGTCCTTCTTCAGCCCCTCTTTCTCGATGTAGGGGGTCATGTCGAGGAAGAAATTGTTCGAGGCGTAGTCGTAGAAACTTCCACCGAAGTAGCCGACGTCCGGCAGGGTGTCGGATTCAGACATCGCCTTCATCTTGGCGTCGTATTCGGCACCCGAGTAGGTGGCGAACAGCGGGGTGACCGAGATCCCCGGGTTGGCACCCTCGAAATCTTTCAAGGCCTTGCGAATGGCCTGGTCTTCCGCCGGGCTTCCCCAGAACATGAAGCTCAACTTGATGTTTTCGGCGGTCAGAACCGACGCGGCGAAGCAAACCTGGAGCAAAAGAGCCACCAGTAGTGCAAATCCCTTTTTCATATGTCCTCCTGAGGGAAAGACCCTCCGGCTGAGTTTATCCGCTCTTCTGGAAGGCGGTAGAACCTCACTTCTGCTATTTGGTGACGGATTCCGACTTGTACTATCACTTTTGTCAAGATTTCGCCATGCTGGGTGAGGAGGCTTCCGTGCGACACATCCTGATCCCTTCGCTGAGTCACGTCCATGCCGACAACGGCGGCCTGGGCATCTTCAACCCGGGGTGGCGCCACCCCCGGCGGTTGCTGACTTCTTCGGTGCTGCTGCTGGGCCACCGGGGAAGCGTTTCGTTGTCGGTCGAGAATGATGCTGTCGACCTCGTGCCGGGGCGTATGGTGGTTTTGCCCGTAGGGCTCATCCACGCCGGGGCGGGGTCCCTGGTCGAGCCGGCCTCGTACTACTGGATGCATTTCACCTTCCCGGACGAGATGTCCTTCCTCTCCCAGGAAGAGTCGGACACCATCCTCAGCAGCGAGGGGGTCACCAGCCACCGCCTGGAGGACGCCGCCTTCCTCCCGCTTTGGTTCGATCTGCCCGAACCCGAGCCGTTCCGGGAGGAGTTTCGCGAACTGCTCAACCTTCAGGAAAACCCCACCTACACGGGGTGGAAGTTCCAACTGTTGTTCCAGTGCTTCCTCATCCACCTTACCGAGGCCGTCATCGGTGCCCACCAACCGCCCAAGGTGCCCTCGTCGTCCTCGAGCGTGGTCTACGGTGTGCTTTCGTGCGTGGCCGAAAACCTCACCGACCCCAACCTTTCGATCAAGACCATCGCCCGGTCGTTGGGGCTGAACCTCGACTACGCCGGCCGGCGGTTCAAGGAGGTCATGGGCCTGTCGGTGGGGGATTATCTTTTGAAGGAGAGGTTGAAGCTGGCCATGGCCAGGCTTCAGCAGTCCCAGGAGACCCTGGCTTCGGTGGCTTCGGCCTGCGGATTCGGCACCCTGAGGCACTTCCTTCGGCAGTTCAAGACCCAGTTCGGCACCACCCCCACCGAGGCCCGAACCCGGTACCGAATGATGCATTTCAACTCGCTGTGATCCAGACCGGGGCCAAACGGTTCACGGTCATCTCTCCCGTGGAGTATTCTCGTGTTGCTTCTCCCGCTAAAAGAGGTTTTCCAACATGCTCGAGCTCTTCCGTTCCTGGGCCATCCACCAAGCCCGGTTTCACCAGGCTTTCCTTTCCTCTTGGGGGCATCCCGATCCGGATGTCGTTGACTCGGTGCTCCGGGCCCTGGTCTACGACGGGCTTTGGTTGACGAAGTTTCCCCTCCTCAGGACCCCGACCTACGGAGTGTTTGAACTCGACGCAGTCCACAAGGCGTGGGAGGCGGGTCTTCGGGACCCGGATGCTGTCCCGTCCGCGGCTGCTGGCATCGCGGCAATCCGACCCCGGGTCGACGCCGACGTGCTGAGGTTCATGCTGGGGTTAACACCCGCGGACCTTGAAGCGAGAGTCGAGCTTTTTTTCGGAGGTAGGGCCATGAACAAACCCTTGTGGCAATACCTAGCCGCCTGGTCGGAACACAGTGCCGTCCTTCGGGGGCCTTTGGTGGGCCCCGGGATGTTGGATACAGCTTTTTCTTGAGTTCAAGCCCGGACGACCACGGCCAGGAGGGCCGGGACTGCTGACGCGGGTACAGGCCGGGAGAACAGGTAGCCCTGGCCCTCGTCGCACCCCGCCGACATCAGGACCTTCCGCTGGATTTCGTCCTCGATGCCCTCGGCCGTCGTCGACAGCCCCAGGGCCCGGGCCAGGGCGACGATGGACGCCAGAAGGGCAGGGGGGCCGCGCCGGGACGACAGGGGGCGGACAAAGGACTGGTCGATTTTGAGCTTGTCAAAAGGGAAGGTCTGCAGGTAGGACAACGCCGAATAACCCGTGCCGAAGTCGTCGAGGGCCAGCTGGATTCCCTGGTCCTTGAGGGCGGTGAGGGTGCGTCTGACGGTGGAGTTGTCCTTGACCAACGCCGACTCGGTGACCTCGAGGATGAGCCTTTGGGGGTCAAACCCTGTCCTGCGGAGCACCCCCGCCACCTCGTCAGCCAAGGTTTCGTCCCGAAGTTGCACCCCCGAGAGATTCACCGAAATCTTGATGTCGGGCCAGTCGACGGCTTCCTGGCAGGCGGTTTCGAGCACCCATAGTCCCAGAGTCAGGATCAACTCGCTCTCCTCGGCCAGGGGAATGAAGTCGGAAGGCGGGATGGTCCCTTCGACGGGGTGATTCCACCGAACCAGCGCCTCGAATCCGGTGATTCTACCCTGGGACAACTCCACGAGCGGCTGGAACGCCAACCAGAGTTCGTGGTGGGCGATGGCCTCTCGAAGATCGTTCCTGAGGGTGTTCCTTCGCCGGAACGCCACCATGAGGTCGGGGGTAAACACCACAAGTTGGTTCCGACCCAGGGTTTTTGCCGTTCTCAGGGCCAGGTCGGCGCACCGCAACCACTGGTCAGAGGTCGAGGCATCCTGGGGAGCAAACGAGGCTCCTATCCTAAATCCCGCGGCGAACCTGTCCCCCAGGGTGGTGAAGGGCTCCTTGAGAGCCTCCAACAACCTCTCCAACGCCCGCTTGGTTTCGTTGACCGAAGAACCGTCCATGGGGAAAAGCAACGCGAACTCGTCGCCGTCCAGCCTGGCCACCAGAACCGACTCGGGCAAGACCTGGCCTAGGCGATGGGCCACGGCCGCCAGGAGGGCGTCGCCGAAGGTGTGCCCCCGGGACTCGTTCACGTCCTTGAAATCCACAAGGTCGATGAGGGCCAGTCCCCGGGGCCGGGGCGGCAAACCCGGGGCCAGCAATTCGTCGAGGAGAGTGCGGAAGGCCTGGCGGTTGAGCAGTCCCGTCAATCCATCCTGCCGGGACATCCGCAGAACCTCGAGTTCCCTCTGGCGCTGGTCGGTGACGTCCGAGGCGACCCCGCGCCAACCGACGATGGTCTCCCGTTCCCGACGCGGCTTGCCGGTTAGCGACCACCAGCGCCTTCCCCCAGGGGTTTCAAAGGGCACTTCCACGTCTCGAAAGGCCGTGCCCTTTTCCACAAGAGTCTGCCAATGCAGGGTGTCGGTGAGCGGACGGCCTTCGAGGGGTGACCCGCTCCCAAAAAGCGTCGCCAGCCGCGGGGTGACCAGCGTCAGTCGTCCCCCGGGGTCGGTTTCCCACAGACCTTCGCTCGTCGATTCGCCGAAGTCGTCCAAGAGGTCCGAGACGAGCGTCTTCTGTCGACCCACTTCGATCTCGGCTTCGACCCGGGCGTCGAAATTCTTTGACAGCGTCCTCCCCAAAATGCTGGTTCCGAAGGCAAGACCCAACAAGAGGGCGATGGGCACCCAGGCCGGTGACAACCCGCTGGTGGCCAAGGCGAAGACGCTTCCGGCCGATAGCGTCGTGGTGAAGACCAGGGCCGGGCCCGGCAGAGTCATTTTCGAGAAGGTCCCTGCCGAGAGCATACCCACGGCAAAGGCAGCCAGAACGACGGCCCTGGCAGGAGAGGCTCCGGGGAAGGTTCCGATGAGGAAGACGGCGAACAGAAGGCCTTCGTCCAGGGCAAGAACGTACATCCAGATCGGCTTGCGGTTCCGGAAGAAGCCCCAGACCAGGCAGTGGACAGTGATCGCCCCCAGCCAGCTCAGGAGGAACCCTGGATTCGCGTCGGACCAGAGATACACTACCAAGAGCACCGCGTCGATGAAAGTGAACACCTGAATGGCCGGGAGCAACTTCAAGAACGCGTTCAACCGAGCTTCTTGAATCCTTGGCTCCGGCTTTTCGGAGGTCGTCATGGGACTAAGTGTAGAGTTTTGCCCAGGGGAATTCCATCGCCCAAGAGCGCAACTCGCCGATCGTGGTAGAATGGCGAGATGAATTTTGCCCATAGGATAGTCCCCGACTCCTTCGTCGCTTCCGAGTGGGACGACGCCTGGTCCCGGGGTTGGTTCCGGATGCGCCAGAGCCTGTTCACCACGCATTTTCTCGAGTTCGGGCGTCAATTCCATTCGGCCGTGTGGTTGAGGGTGGCCCTCACAGGGGGGGAACCCGACAGGACCTTCCTCCACCTGAAAAAGCTCAATCGACGATTCCGGGTCGCCATTCGTCCCACCTCGGGTCCTTCGGCCCCCCAAGAGGCTCTTTACCAGAAATACAGGAACTCGTTGGCGTTTGAACCCGCCCCCACGCTCCGGGACCTTCTGCTGGGCGACGACACCGAAACCCGGTTCCCCACCTGGGAGGTGGAGCTCTTCGACGGCGAGGTGCTGATCGCCGCCGGATTTTTCGACAGGGGTGAGAAGGCTGCCGGGGGCATCATCAGTTTCTACGACCCTGCCTATCAGAAACACAGCCTGGGGAAGTACCTGATCTATTTGAAGATGGAATACTGTCAGGAGAGGGGGCTGGAATACTTCTACCCCGGCTATCTGGCACCCGGAGAACCGCGGTTCGACTACAAGCGCAGCCTGGGAGCCGCCAGCCTCGAGTACCTCGACCTGTTCACCGGGGGCTGGAGCCGGCTTTCTCCTGAATCGTCGACCCCCGATCCCCTGGCCGAAATGACCCTGCGGCTAGAAGAGGCCCAGAACCGGCTCGAAGCCCTTTCGCTCCACCCTGTGATCCAGCGCTTCCTCCATCTGGACATCAACCTCAATCCCCAGGTCAGGGGCATGGGACTCTTCGATTTTCCTGTGTTTCTGGATTGCTACCCGCGACCTGGGATGGCCCCTTCCTTAGTGATCGTTTTCGACCCCCGGGACGACCTCTACCATCTGCTGTACTGCCGATCGGTCTACCGCTTCGATTTCCCCGGAGGTGGGGAGGGCGTCTTCGAGTCAGACTTGTTGTCGGTGGAGAGGTCCTTGTTCTCGACTTCGGACTCCGGGGAATTGGCGGCGTGTTTGGCCTGGTTCCCCTTGCCCGTCCGGGGCTGAGTGACAAAAAGGAACCCCAGCAGACCGAGGGCCACGACGACAAGGCTTCCCGGGCCGACCCATCTCCACAAAAAGAGCACCACCATCAACGCGCCGAGAGAGGTGTAAAGCGCGCGGCTTCGGGCCTTCTTGAGGTTGCGCCGACCGACCACTTTTTTGGGTGGATCGAAGGGCTGGCAGAAATGGGCCCCGATGACGGCCCTTTGGCCGCAACTCGGGCAAATGTAGGTCCTGTCTGGTTCCGGAAGGTTAGCCATGGACTCATTCTATCACAGACCGGATCGTAAAGATCCTCTAGCTCTTGGTTGCTCTTAGTTGCTCTTAGTTGAAGTAGTCTTTGAGAGCGGCTTGGCCGACGACGATTCCCCTCTTCAAATCGGAAATCCGCTGCTGGATGTCCTGTTCGACGAGGGCCAGGGTGAGGTCTCCCAGCTGGTAGTTCGGGTCGGAAAGGCTCTGGGGGTACTTTTTCCAGGCTTCCACGGCGATTTGTCGTAACACGGACCGGGTGATTTTCGTGGGATTCGCAGGAATTGCCAACTTGGGCAACTGCCGTTCCCGGCGCATTTCGTTGATGATCTTGTACACCTGGATAGGTGCTCTTCGGCGAGTTTGGGAGTCCATTCCCTTTGAAATACCGAAATTCCTCCCTCGGGTCAACGGGAAAAAGAGGTTTCCGGGGAAATCCCTCAAAAAACCCCGTTTCCTGGTAGGTTTGTTGCAAGGTTTTTCATAGTAAGTAGATATTTCATCATTCAGTCGAGAGAGGCGGTGACCAGAAGCGGTTTGTGTCCCTGGCTTCCGCCGGGATACCCTCGAGATTGAGGCGGACGCTGCGGAGGAACCCCAACCAAGACTTTTTCATCGTGATCTTGGGATCCTCGCCATTCACACCGAACCGGGGAAAGTGTCCGTAGCAAGAAAGTGTCACCAGCCCCGTAAGGAGGGCGCGAGAGTGAATGTTGAGCCTCCGGGCCCTTTCGGCACGCTCAGGTGTGTCGGGGAGGACGAAGAGAAAGGTCGATTCCACCAGCCCTCCGAGCCTTTGGTCGCCGTCGAGCAGTGCCGGCGAAGACTCGAAAGCGTAGAGGTTTCGGTTCGAGTACGTTCGAAAATGCGAAGGCTGTTCCAGCCCCCAATTCATGTACGTAAGGCCGAATTGACAGAGGGTTTCCCAGGGGTCATTGAGCCCTTCGCCGTGGGCCTTTTCCAGACGTTCCAAGAGTTCTGCTTGGAGTACCTCGGCCACCGCGGTCATTAAGTCGAGCTTTGAGGTGAAATGCCGGAATGGGGCCCCGGAGGAGACCCCCGCCCTCTTGGCTGCTTCGGCCACCGTCACGTGGTCAGGGCCCTTCTCTTCGATCAGGCCCAGGGTCGCTTGGATGAGCGCCGTCTTTAGATTTCCATGATGATAGGTACTTCGAACGCTGCTTCTGGGTTCCATGGATTCCACAGTATCACGGAAACTCCTAAATGTAAGTAATAGTTACTTCCTTTGTTGACTTTCTCAAAATTGGATGTAAGTTGTAATTACATAAGGGAGGTGTGGCCATGGCGTCACGAATTCTCGATCCAAATCACAAGATCATCGAGCTGGTGTGGACGGGAAAAGAAACACCCTCCGACGTCGATGCGGAGAACCATCTGCTGAAGGGGTGGATCGATGAACTGGGGCCCCACTTCGATCTGCTGGTGGACATGCGCTCCGTGGTGGCCTGGTCCCAGGAAACCAAGGCCGCCGTCGTGGAACACCAGAAGTTCTTGATC
>Ga0302322_100002485_pt1 | contig 15555 bp, 16 predicted proteins | sample Fen_T0_2_FD_203757 | JGI IMG/M metagenome (GOLD analysis project Ga0302322, IMG submission 203757) | Peat permafrost microbial communities from Stordalen Mire near Abisko, Sweden - Fen_T0_2 | ecosystem: Environmental > Terrestrial > Soil > Wetlands > Permafrost | place: Sweden: Abisko... | reverse complement strand
GTACGTCGATCATCATCATGGTCGGTGTCGGCCTCGACACGGTGAAGCAGATCGAGAGCCAGCTGCAACAGCGAAGCTACGAAGGGTTCCTGCGGTAGTGCGCGTCGTCTTCCTCGGCCCGCCAGGGGCGGGCAAGGGAACCCAGGCGGCTGGGGTCGCGGTGGCGCTCGGCGTGCCGCACATCTCCACCGGTGACATCTTCCGTGCCAACGTCACGCAGCGGACGACGTTGGGTCTCGAGGCGCAGCGGTACATGGACGCCGGTGACCTCGTGCCGGACTCGGTGACCAACGCGATGGTGCGGGACCGGTTGGGCGAGCCCGACACGGCACCGGGCTTCCTGCTGGACGGCTACCCGCGCACGACCGAGCAGGCAGACTTCCTGGCCGACGTGCTGACGCAGCGCGGGCTCACCATCGATGTGGTCCTCGAGCTCGAGGCGCCAGACGACGTGGTGGTGCCTCGGCTGCTGTCCCGTGCTGAGCAGGCGGGCCGGGTCGACGACACCGAGCACGTCGTCCGCCATCGGATGAGCGTCTATCGCGACCAGACCGCGCCGCTGGTCGAGTACTACCGCGACCGGGCACTGCTACGCAGCGTCGACGGCGTGGGCTCGGTCGAGACCGTGGCGCGGCGCATCCTCGCCGCCCTGCGCGGCTGAGCAGGGCGACGACGATGTCTGCCGCGCGGTTCGGCCGGAAGCACCGGATCGAGCTCAAGACCCCAGAACAGTTCGAGCTGATGCGGGCGGCGGGCCTCGTGGTGGCGGGCGCACTGGACGTCGTCGTCGCGGCGGCGCACCCCGGCCGGACCACGGGGGAGCTGGACGCGGTGGCGCGGACTTATCTGGGCGACCACGGGGCGACGCCGTCGTTCCTGGGCTACCACGGTTTCCCGGGGGTGATCTGCACGTCGGTCAACGACCAGGTGGTGCATGGCATCCCCGGAAGCCAAGTGATCCGAGACGGTGACCTGGTCTCGGTCGACTGCGGTGCGATCGTCCAGGGCTGGCACGGCGACGCGGCCCGCACGATCGCGGTGGGCGAGGTGGGTGAGGCCGAGCGTGACCTGCTGACCGTGACCGAGGACGCGCTGTGGTGCGGGCTGGCTGCCGCGGTGGTCGGCGGCCGCCTCAGCGACATCGGCCACGCTGTGGAGTCGTGGATCCGCCCGCGTGGTGACTACGGGATCGTCGAGGAGTATGTCGGCCACGGCATCGGCACCCGCATGCACATGGAGCCGAGCGTCCCCAACTACGGCAGCCCAGGTCATGGTCCTGAGCTGGTGGCCGGGATGGCACTGGCGGTGGAACCCATGGTCAACCTGGGTAGCCGCCACACCCGTGAGCTCGACGACGGCTGGACGGTGGTGACCGCCGATGGCGCCCGGTCGGCCCACTTCGAGCACACCGTGGCAATCACCGCCGGTGGCCCGTGGGTGCTGACCGCGACCGACGGGGGCGCAGCCAGGTTCGGCGCCCTCGGCATCCGCACCCCAGCGGGTGCATCCGGCCCCTGACCTGGGCGGATTGGGAGTTTCCGGCGTGGGTGGCCTAGACTGGCGCGTCGGCTCGACGTCGAGCGTTCGTCCCTGCCCTGGAAAGGGCACTGCTGGTGCTCTGCAGTCCTCTCTGCAGCAATCACTGCGGCTGGTGGTCCAGCTGGGGCCAACTCCTCGTCCGACGGCCGAACGTCCTGTCCTCCTGACGAATGAGACGCGAAAGGACCGCATGCCCAAGAAGGATGGTGCCATCGAGATCGAGGGCACCGTGGTGGAGTCGCTGCCGAACGCCATGTTCCGCGTCGAGCTCGCCAATGGGCACAAGGTCCTGGCGCACATCAGCGGCAAGATGCGCCAGCACTACATCCGGATCCTCCCCGAGGACCGCGTGGTGGTGGAGCTCAGTCCGTACGACCTCTCCCGGGGTCGGATCGTCTACCGATACAAGTGACCAGCCGACGCATCTTGGGGTCGGGCGTTCCGACGCCCCGACCGACGACGCCTGCGGAGATCAAACGATGAAGGTCAAGCCGAGCGTCAAGAAGATGTGCGACAAGTGCAAGGTGATCCGCCGACACGGTCGGGTCATGGTGATCTGTGAGAACCCGCGCCACAAGCAGCGCCAGGGCTGATCAGAGCACCACCGGGCACCTCGCACGACTTCTCGACGAGGTGAGTGACGTCTTCGGGCGTCACCCACGGACGAAGCCGAACCCGACCCCTGCGAACCTGCAGGACGCCACCCCCGGAACAGAGGCCGGGGACCTTCCCCCACGGGAAGGGCCGGTTCGGCGCCAGACCTCTGCTGAGCAAGGAGAACGCACTCGATGGCACGCCTCGTGGGTGTCGACCTTCCGCGTGAGAAGCGCGTCGTGGTCGCCCTCACCTACATCTACGGCATCGGCCGTACCCGTTCGCAGGAGACACTGGCCGCCACCGGGGTCGACCCGGAGACCCGGGTCCAAGACCTCACCGACGAGCAGATCGTCGCCCTGCGTGACTACCTCCAGGACCAGTTCAAGACCGAAGGCGATCTGCGGCGCGAAGTGGCCGCCGACATCCGTCGCAAGGTCGAGATCGGGTCCTACCAGGGTTTGCGTCACCGTCGTGGCCTTCCGGTCCACGGCCAGCGCACCCGCACCAACGCCCGGACCCGCAAGGGTCCCAAGCGGACCGTGGCCGGCAAGAAGAAGGCCGGCAAGAAGTAGCCGCGCAGTCGAACCGACGACCTCCAGGAGAAGCCAAGAATGCCTCCCAAGAGCAAGACCGGCGCCAAGAAAGTGCGCCGCAAGGAAAAGAAGAACGTGGCCCACGGTCACGCTCACATCAAGAGCACGTTCAACAACACGATCGTCTCGATCACCGACCCGACCGGTGCGGTGATCTCGTGGGCCTCGGCCGGCCAGGTCGGCTTCAAGGGGTCCCGCAAGTCGACGCCGTTCGCTGCGCAGATGACCGCCGAGGCGGCCGCCCGCCGGGCCCAGGAGCACGGCATGCGCAAGGTCGACGTCTTCGTCAAGGGTCCTGGCTCCGGCCGGGAGACTGCGATCCGGGCCCTGCAGGCCGCGGGCCTCGAAGTCGGATCGATCCAAGACGTCACCCCCGTCCCGTTCAACGGCTGCCGTCCGCCCAAGCGGCGCCGGGTCTGAGCAGAAGCAGGAGCGTAGGAACACATGGCTAGGTACACCGCCGCCGCCTGCCGTCGCTGCCGACGGGCGAAGATGAAGCTCTACCTCAAGGGTTCGAAGTGCGACGGGCCGTAGTGCCCGTTCGAGCAACGCCCCTACCCGCCCGGTCAGCACGGCCGTGGCCGCAGCAAGGACAGCGAGTACCTGGGACAGCTTCGCGAGAAGCAGAAGGCCAAGCAGATCTACGGCGTTCTCGAGAAGCAGTTCCGTGGGTACTACGAGGAGGCCAGCCAGCGTCGCGGCAAGACCGGCGACAACCTGCTGGCGATCCTGGAGAGCCGGTTGGACAACGTCGTGTTCCGCGCGGGCTTCGCGAAGTCGCGCAACATGGCCCGTCAGCTGGTTCGCCATGGGCACTTCACCGTCAACGGGCACAAGGTCGACATCCCGTCGTTCCGCGTGACCGAGAACGACATCATCGAGGTGCGGGCGAGCTCGCGCGAGATGACGCCGTTCGTCGTGGCCCGGGCCGAAGCCGGCGAGCGTCCGTTCCCGGCTTGGCTGGAGGTCATCCCGACCCAGCTGCGGATCGTCGTCCACGACCTGCCGGTACGCCAGCAGATCGAGACGCCGGTGCAGGAGCAGCTGATCGTCGAGCTCTACTCGAAGTAGGGCTCAACCGCCGGACCGGTCCGATACCGGTCCGGCGTCGCCTCGGGCTCGTCCCGTGGCACCCCACGTGCTGGCGTCAAATAGCGGGCGCCCACACCAGGAGGAACTCCCTTGCTGATCGCGCAGCGTCCCACGCTGGCCGAAGAGGTCGTCAGCGACACCCGTTCACGATTCATTCTCGAGCCGCTCGAGCCGGGCTTCGGCTACACGCTCGGAAACTCCCTGCGTCGCACCCTCCTGTCGTCGATCCCCGGGGCCGCCGTGACCTCGGTCCGGATCGACGGCGTCCTGCACGAGTTCACCACCGTGCCCGGCGTCAAGGACGACGTGACCGACCTGATCCTGAACATCAAGGAGCTCGTCGTGAGCTCCGAGCACGACGAGCCGGTCGTGATGTACCTGCGCAAGCAGGGCCCCGGCATCGTGACCGCAGCGGACATCGCCCCACCCGCCGGCGTCGAGGTGCACAACCCAGAGCTCGTGCTCGCGACGCTCAACGCCAAGGGCAAGCTCGAGATGGAGCTCACCGTCGAGCGTGGCCGTGGATACGTGACGGCTGCCATGAACAAGGCGTCGGGCCAGGAGATCGGCCGGATCCCGGTCGACTCGATCTACTCGCCGGTGCTGAAGGTCAGCTACAAGGTCGAGGCCACCCGGGTCGAGCAGCGCACCGACTTCGACCGGCTCGTGATCGACGTGGAGTCCAAGGCGTCGATGCGTCCACGGGACGCCGTCGCCAGCGCGGGCAAGACGCTGGTCGAGCTGTTCGGCCTGTTCCGGGAGCTGAACGTCGAGGCCGAGGGCATCGACATGGGACCGTCACCGGCCGACGCGGCCCTGGCGGCCGACCTGGCGCTGCCGATCGAGGACCTCGACCTCACCGTGCGTTCCTACAACTGCCTGAAGCGCGAAGGGATCCACACCGTCGGCGAGCTGATGAGCCGCAGTGAGGCCGACCTGCTCGACATCAGGAACTTCGGGGCCAAGAGCATCGACGAGGTCAAGGCCAAGCTGGCCTCGCTCGGGCTGGCGCTCAAGGACAGCCCGCCCGGATTCGACCCGAGCCTGATCATCGACGCCTACGGCGACGACGACGGCAGCTACGCCGAGACCGAGCAGTACTAGGTCCACCGAAACCAGGAGATCCCACCATGCCTACCCCCACCAAGGGCCCGCGCCTCGGCGGTGGACCGGCGCACGAGCGGCTCATGCTGGCCAATCTGGCCACTGCACTGTTCGTCCACGGCCGGATCACCACCACGCAGGCGAAGGCCAAGCGGGTCCGCCCGCTGGCCGAGCGGATGATCACGTTCGCCAAGCGGGGTGACCTCGCCTCGCGACGGCGCGTCATGACCGTCATCCGCGACAAGGGCGCCGTGCACGAGCTGTTCACCGACATCGGTCCCCGGTTTGCCAACCGGCCCGGCGGGTACACCCGCATCACGAAGATCGAGCCGCGCAAGGGCGACAACGCCCCCATGGCGGTCATCGAGCTGGTCGAGGCGCTCGACGAGTCGACGACCAAGAAGCGGTCGACGAAGAAGGCTCCCGCCCGGGCCCAGGCTTCGGCTGCCGCGGCGCCGACCGTCGAGGAAGCAGTGGCGCAGGACGAGGTGACGCAGGCCGCAGTCACTGACGAGGCTGCGACCGAGGAGACCACGGCTGAGGAGAGCACGCCTGAGGAGACCAGCGCGCAGGACAGCACCGAGGCTCAGGCCGGCGACGCGTCCGACGCCTGAGTCCGCCTGGTGAACGCACCGAACGAGCCCGTCCCGATCGTCTCGGACGGGCTCGTTCGCGTCCGGCTCGACCTCGGCTACGACGGCACCGACTTCGCGGGTTGGGCCCGCCAGCCTGGTCGGCGGACGGTCGAGGGGGTGCTGTCCGCGGCCCTGGGCACCGCGCTGCGCCTCGATCCGTCCCCCCGGCTGACCGTGGCGGGACGCACCGACGCCGGCGTGCACGCCCGCGGCCAGGTGGCTCATGCCGACCTGCCCGACGCGTGCGCCGTCGATCTGGCCGACCTGACCTACCGGCTGCGGGGGCTGCTGCCCGACGAGGTGCGCGTGCGGTCGGCCCGGATCGCGCCACCGGGCTTCGATGCTCGCTTCGCCGCGATCTTCCGTCGCTATGCCTACCGGGTCTGTGACGATCCGGCGGGGCTCGATCCCCTGCGTCGACGAGACGTGCTGTGGAACCGCCACTTGCTCGACGTCGATGCCATGAACACCGCAGCGGTGGCGCTGGTGGGCGAGCACGACTTCGCCGCCTACTGCCGTCCTCGGGGGGGCGCCAGCACCGTGCGCCACCTACAGCGGCTGACGTGGGCGCGCGGGGCGTCCGACGACGGCGTGCTCGAGGCGACGGTGGTTGCCGACGCGTTCTGCCACAACCAGGTGCGGGCCATGGTCGGCGCGTTGCTGGCCGTGGGGGAAGGGCGTCGCCCGGTGACCTGGCCCGGTGAGGTTCTCGCCGTCGGCAGCCGCGACCCCGGCGTGCGGGTCGTCCCGGCGCACGGGCTCACGCTGGTCGAGGTGGGCTATCCCCCCGATGACCGACTGGCCGAGCGGGTTCGACAGGCGCGCCGGCCGCGGCCGGCGCGCCCGCCCGAACCGCTGGCTAACTGAACCTGAACCGGACGCTGGGCTTGGCGGCGCTCTTGCCGCCGGTCGTCGTCACGAACACCTTGACCGTGCCCCGGCTGTGCCTGGGGGCGTGGACTGTGATCTTGGTCGCCGACTTGACCAAGACATGCTTACCTCGCGCGGTGCCGAACAACACCGTGGCCCCGCGCTTGAAGTTCGCGCCGGTGATGGTGACGAGGGTGCCACCGAGGTGCGAGCCGGACTTCGGCGAGATCTTCGTGACGGCGGGCTTCGGGGTCTTGTAGGTGAACCGGTCGGTGGTGCCCAAAGTGTTCGTGCCGTCCGGATTCGTGATCGTGATGTGCACGGTGCCCAGCGCGTGTGCCGGGGCGACCGCCGTGATCTTCTTGTCGGTGACGACGGTGAACTTCGTCGCCGCCTTGGTGCCGAAGGTGACCGACTTGGCGGCGGTGAACCCGTGTCCGGTCACGGTGACGCGTGTGCCGCCCGAGGTCGGTCCCGAGCGTGGCGACACCGAGGTCACCGAGGGCACAACGGCCGGAAGGCTCTGGAGGCAACCGCCTCCGGTGGCCGCGTAGTCGGCGTTGCTGAACTCGGTCTGGGTCAGGTAGTTGTGGCTGTTGATCACCTGGTTGTACTGCGTGCCGGCGGAGCCGGACAGTGGGCCGTAGACGTAGGCGCACTCGTCGCCGTTCTCGTAGCCGGAGGAGTCGTACCAGGCGTCGAGGTCGGGGTCGGTGATCGCCTCCGACATCTCGTGGCTGAGTGGGCTGACCTCGACGTCGGCGTCGACGTCACCGTTCGGGGCCTGGATGCCACCGCCGAGGTTCTCATCGGTGCAGGAGTAGCCGGTCGCCGAGCCGTAGATCGGGAACGGCATGTTCGCGTAGATCGACGCATCGCCGGCCCCGAAGTAGCTGTGGTAAGCGCAGAAGGCGGCGCTCGCGGTGGAGTTGATCGAGCACTGCTGGTTGCTCGGGTTCCCCGGGTAGAAGCAGGACTCCACCCCCTTCGGGGTGAACATCAGGTACATGTGCCCCAGGTCGGTGGGCAGCGACCCCGCCGCGATCACGGCCCCGGTCTCGGCGACCAGCTGGTCGTCGTCCAGACACGTCGAATAACCGGAGCTGTCCGCGTACACCGCGCCGCTGTTCACCGTGCAGCCGGCCGTCGGGTACGCAGTCGTGTCGGTGACCGCCGCCCCCACCGAGATCCCGTAGCTGATCTGGCCGTTGCTGCCGGAGTACTCCGCATTCGTGGCGAAGACGTTGCTGTGGCTGCCGCTGGCCGCCGCGACGTCGTGCAGGTACTGCAGGACGACCGCCTTGTAGCCGCTGGTGAAGCTGTAGCCCGACGGGGCCCAGAAGATCGGCGTCACGACCACCTTGTTGCCGACCGACGGCACGGCCATCACCGGACCGCCGTGGTCGATCAGCGGTGGCGTGCCCACCGCCGGGTCACTGAGACCGATCTTCGACTGGGCACAGTGCACCACCATCGGACGTACGATGCCGCTGATCTGCCCGACCCGGGTCGGGGCCGAGCCGAGCGGACTGGCACAGGCACCGGTGGGCCGTTTGGGCGACGCCGACGCCGGAGAGGCGAGCGCCCCCGCGACGACCAGCGCCACTGCCGCTCCGACCGCCGCGAATGTCCGCGTGGCACGCATCAACGCAATCAGCACCCTTCGCCTGCTTGGTCCGTCCGTGGAAGAACCTGGCCAACAACACGGCTCCAGGGGGCGCAACGCACGGCTCGGGCCGAGTCGAACCCACTGGTCCGGAGGGAGGCTACCGCTCCCGCGTCGAGATGGGACGCAATCCCGCCTTGTTGCGCCGGTCGGGTTTCGCGGGCCAGGCTGCCCGACGACCCTCTAGGGTGAGCGGATCTTCGCGCCGGATCCCCGGGAGTCCACCGTGGTCAAGACCACCCCGTTCCATCCGCGACTCGCCGAGCTCAACACCACTCAGCTGTGGACCCACTGGGCCGGGTACCTCTCGGCCACGCAGTACGACGTCGCCGGGAAGCACGAGTACTTCGGGGTCCGCAACGCCGTCGGCTTCTTCGACGCGTCACCGCTGCACAAGTACGAGATCTCCGGGCGGGATGCCGAGCGGTTCCTGTCCGGGCTGCTGGCGCGCGACATCCGCACCTGCCGTCCCGGCCGCGCGCAGTACACGATCTGGTGCGACAGCAGCGGCCACGTGCTGGAGGACGGCGTGGTCTTCCGGCACTCGGACACCGACTTCCTGCTCACCGCCGCGGAACCGAACCTGTCGTTCCTGCAGAGCCAGATCGGGTCGATGCAGGTCTGCGTCGTGCAGGTCTCTGAGCAGTACGCGATGCTGGCCGTGCAGGGGCCCCGCTCGCGCGCCGCGCTTGCGGCCCTGGCCCCCGAGGTGAACCGGCTCGGCTACTTCGGACATGCGCAGTCGAAGATCGCCGGCTGCGAGGTCACGGTCAGCCGCACCGGGTTCACCGGCGACCTCGGTTACGAGATCCGCATCCCGTCCGACGACGCCTTGTCGGTTCTGGACGCTGTGCTGGAGGCCGGCGAACCCCACCGCATGCGCCCGTTCGGCGACCAGGCGCTGAACCTCCTGCGGATCGAGGCGGGCCTCCCGTTGATCGGCGTCGAGTTCACGTCGAGCCGGTACTCGTTCAACGAGCACGACCGGTTCACCCCGGACGAGCTCGGCTTCGGCTGGCTGCTGAAGGGGATCGACGACGAGTCGCGTCCCTTCGTCGGGCGACGGTCGATCCTCGCCGAGCGGGCGAACCACGCGTCGCGCTGGACCACGGTCGGCCTCAGCGTCGACTCACGCGCGTACGACTCCCTGTTCTTCGACGCCGGACTGGTGCCGCCGAAGGACGAGCCTCCGGCCGCCTGGGAGACGATGCTCTACGACGACCGCGGCGAGCGCGCCGGCTACGCGACTAGCTACACGTACTCCCCGATGATGCAGACCCACGTGGGCATCGCCCGGGTCCGCCCCGAACTGGCCGTGGTCGGGAACACCATCCACGTGGAGCAGACGGTGAACCACGTCTACACCACGGTTGCGGCAACGGTGACCAAGCTGCCCTTCTTCAACCCCGAGCGAAAGACGTCGATGTGATGACCGACACCAACCGCTACGACGCGATCGTCATCGGAGGTGGCCACAACGGCCTCGTCAACGGTGCCTACCTCGCCAAGGCCGGCCTGAAGACCCTGATCCTCGAGCGTCGCCACCTCGTGGGCGGCGCGGCGATCACCGAGGAGCTCTTCCCCGGCTTCAGCTTCACCACCTTCTCCTACGCGCTGAGCCTGATCCGCCCTGAGGTCATCCGTGAGCTCGAGCTCGTGAAGTTCGGCTTCAACCCGATCCACATGCCGACGTCGTTCGCCCCGATGGAGAACGGCGACTACCTGCTCCTTGGTCCGGACCGAGACGAGAACCTCCGCGAGATCATGCGCCACTCCCCGCGGGACGCCGACGCCATGGACCGCTACGAGCACGACATCACGCGCGTCCTCCAGCTGATGTACCCCCTCTTCGACCGCGTGCCGCCGAACATCTTCGGCAAGACGCCCGAGGACGCCGAGGACGTCGCCTGGCTGCTCGGGCACCTCGGGTCGGCCGAGCCCAAGGTGGTGCACGACGCCGTTCGACTGATCACCGGCAGCATCGCCGACTTCCTGGACGACTACTTCGAGAGCGAGATCCTCAAGGGCTACCTGGCTGCCTCGTCGACGACGGGCACCAAGGTGGGGCCGATGTCGGCCGGCTCCGGACTGGTCTCCCTCATGATGGCGATGGGCGAGCACGACGGGCACCTCGGCTCGTGGTCGTTCCACAAGGGTGGGAACGGCGGGTTCACCCAGCTGCTCGCCACGGCGGCCCAGGCATTCGGTGCCGAGATCCGCCTGGAGGCAGCCGTCGACCACGTGATCACCAAGGACGGGCGCGCGATCGGCGTGGTGCTGGCTGACGGCACCGAGTTCCACGCGGGCGTCGTCGTCAGCGCCCTCGATCCGCGCCAGACGTTCACCAAGCTCGTCGACCAGCGCGAGCTGCCCGACGACCTGGTGGAGAGCATCGACCGCTTCCAGTTCAACGGCACCAGCGCCAAGGTGAACTTCGCCCTGGACGCTGCCCCCAGGTACCCCGCACTCGGTGACCGCACCGACCAGTACCGGGGGTTCATCAGCGTCGCACCGTCGATCGAGTACCTCGAGCGTGCCTATGACGCGTCGAAGTACGGGTGGTACAGCGAGCGGCCGTACCTGGACTGCTGCATCCAGTCGTTCCTCGACCCCGACATGGCTCCTCCGGGCAAGCACGTGATGTCGTGCTTCGTCCAGTACGCGCCGTACCACCTCAAGGGCGGCGACTGGGACACGGAGCGGGACAACCTCGGAGACACGGTTCAGGCGACGCTCGAGGGATTCTTCCCAGGTTTCGGCGCGCTTGTGCTGCACCGGGAGATCGTGACCCCGTTGGACATCGAGCGCGTGGTGGGGCTCAGCGAGGGCAACATCTACGCGGGTGACTTCCTCGCGCCCCAGATGTACTTCTTCCGTCCGGCTCCTGGCTGGAGCCAGTATCGGACACCGATCGAGGGCTACTACCAGTGCGGGTCGGGCACTCACCCCGGCGGCTGCGTGATGGGGGCACCGGCGCGACTCGCCAGCCAGCAGATCCTCAAGGACCGGGTCGCCACGAGCTGAGGCGTCCTCCGCGGACGCTGCGGCCCGACCGTCAACCGTCAACCGTCAGTGACACACCGCTTGGCGCCGGTGCAGGGGTGCGTCTACTCGGTGCCAGCGCAGCCGGACGTGGTCGGGCAGGGCGAACGGGTCCGGCCAGGCAGTGGGTGCCCGGCGCGGGCAGCCGTGCCATTGATACCTCGCGCGCAGCCGCAGCACGGTGCCCTTGCTGAGGGCGACCGGTGCCCGGAACGGATGCATCCGTTGGCCCACGACCCGCTCCACCTGCAGCGCGGACAGGCCGTGCACCCGCTTCGCCCGGTCGGGCCGCACCGGCACGCGACCAGTCCCGCTCACCCGCAGCGTCGTCTGCACCGTCACGGTGCCGGCCCGGGCGGTGACCCGCTTGCTCCCCGTGACCACCGGGAGCGTCACCGGCGTCGGGGCCGAGGCGGTCGTCGGATGGGTCGAGACGGAGGCCGGGGCCGGACCGGTCGGGCTGTCCGCGAACGGTTGGAGCGCCGAGGTGCCCGACGCCCCCAGCGACGGCCCCGGATCGGTCGACGTGGGGGCGATCGTGTGCACCGTGGCTGCCGCGACGAGGGCCACGCCGACGAGCACCGCCCCGGCCACGGCGAAGGCCGGGAGCCGCTGGCGGGGTGGGCGGGGGCGAGCATGGCGGGGCGCGGACATCGGTCCTCAGTCTGCGCCCCGGGTGGCCCCGTGCGGCAAACCGTGGCGTGGTGCGGCGTGGCGCGTCGGGCGCCGAGGGCGCCCGGCCGGGCAGACTGGGCCGATGCGTCTGGTGGTGGCCCTGGGGGGCAATGCGTTGCAGCGGCGGGGCGAGCCCATGACGGCGGCCAGCCAACGGGTGAACGTGCGACGGGCGGCGCAGGCACTGGCCCCCACCGCGTTGGACCACGAGCTCGTGATCACCCACGGCAACGGGCCGCAGGTCGGCCTGCTCGCCCTGCAGGGTCTGGCCTACGCGCCGGACGAGGCGTACCCCCTCGACGTGCTCGGGGCCGAGACCGAGGGGATGATCGGGTACCTGATCGAGCAGGAGCTGGGGAACCTGCTGCCGTTCGAGAAGCCGCTGGCCACGATCTTGACCATGACCGAGGTCGACCCGCAGGATCCGGCCTTCGCCGACCCGACCAAGTTCGTGGGACCGACGTACGGGGCGGCCGAGGCCCACGACCTCGCCGCGCGCCTGGGCTGGACGGTCAAGCCCGACGGATCGTCGTGGCGTCGGGTCGTGGCCTCGCCCAAGCCGGTGCGGATCTTCGAGCTCCGGCCGATCCGCTGGTTGCTCGAGCAGGGTGCGGTGGTGATCGCCGCAGGTGGTGGCGGGATCCCGACCGCCTACCTGCCGGGAAGTCGCACGCTGTCGGGGGTCGAGGCGGTGGTGGACAAGGACCTCGCGAGCGCCGTCTTGGCCCGCGAGATCGAGGCCGACCGGTTCGTCGTGGCCACGGATGCCGATGCCGTCTACGTGAACTGGGGAGAACCGGGCCAGCGAGCTGTCCGGGCGGCTCACCCTGACGCCCTGCTCGACCTGCAGTTCCCGGCCGGCTCGATGGGCCCCAAGGTCGCTGCCGCGGTCGAGTTCGCCGCCGCGAGCGGTCACGAGGCCCGGATCGGTGCACTTGACCACTTGGCCGCGGTGCTCGCGGGGGAGTCGGGCACCCGGGTCAGCGCCGACGTCGACGGGATCGTCTTGACCTGAGCGCGCGGGATATCGGTTCGCGTCGGCCCGCTGAACCGGTGACACTTGCCCCTCGTGGGTCACGTCGATGTCAACGGCGTCGGGTTCGTCCTGCCGGACGGCCGGACGCTGTTCAGCCAGGTGTCGTTCCGCGTGGGCGACGGTGCCAGCGTCGCCCTGGTCGGGGCCAACGGTGCCGGAAAGACGACGCTCATGCGGATCATCGCCGCCGACGTGGAGCCGACGGAAGGGTCCATCGGCCGCTCCGGCGGCCTCGGCATCATGCGTCAGTTCGTGGGCAGCGTTCGGGACGACTCGACGGTGCGAGACCTGCTCGTGTCGGTGGCCCCGCAGCGCGTGCGCCAGGCTGCCGCCGAACACGACGCGGCCGAGCTCGCGCTGATGGAGCACGACGACGAACCCACGCAGATGCGTTACGCGCAGGCCATTGCCGACTGGGCCGATGCCGGCGGCTACGACGCCGAGGTCCTGTGGGACACCTGCACGGTGGCGGCGCTCGGTGTGCCGTTCGAACGCGCGCAGTACCGCGAGGTGCGCACGCTGTCCGGAGGGGAGCAGAAGCGCCTGGTGCTCGAGGGGCTGCTGCGCGGGCCTGACGACGTGCTGCTGCTCGACGAGCCGGACAACTACCTCGACGTCCCGGGGAAGCTGTGGCTGGAGCAGCAGCTGATCGGCTCGGCGAAGACGGTGCTGCTCATCTCCCACGACCGCGAGCTGCTCGCCCGAGTCGCCCAGCGCATCGTCACGGTCGAGGGCGGAACCGCCTGGACCCACGGTGGCGGCTTCGCGACCTATCACCAGGCGCGCGCCGACCGGCACGCGCGTCTCGACGAGATGCTGCGTCGTTGGGAGGAGGAGCACCAGCGGTTGAAGGACCTCGTGCGCACCCTGCAGCAGCAGGCCAAGATCAGCCCGGACATGGCCTCTCGCTACAAGGCCATGCAGACCCGGCTGCGCAAGTTCGAGGAAGCCGGGCCGCCCCAGGCTCCGCCACCGAAGCAGGACGTGCGCATGCGGTTGACCGGCGGTCGAACCGGCGTTCGCGCGGTCACGTGCCAGCAGCTCGAGCTCACCGGGTTGATGCAGCCGTTCGATCTCGAGGTCTTCTACGGCGAGCGGGTGGCGGTGCTCGGCAGCAACGGCTCGGGCAAGTCCCATTTCCTGCGGCTGCTCACCGCCGTCGATCCGTCGACGTCGCCGGTGGCCCACACCGGTCGGGTCAAGCTGGGCGCCCGCGTGGTGCCGGGACACTTCGCGCAGACGCACGACCATGCCGAGTTCGCCGGGAAGAAGCTCGTCGAGCTGTTGTGGGAGCACCGGTCGCTGCAGCGCGGCGCAGCCATGGGCAGCCTGCGTCGCTACGAGCTGGACGAACAGGGCGACCAGCGGTTCGAGACGCTCTCCGGCGGCCAGCAGGCGCGGTTCCAGATCCTCCTGCTGGAGCTGTCCGGCGTCACGTTGCTGCTCCTCGACGAACCGACCGACAACCTCGACCTCGCCAGTGCCGAGGCGCTGGAGGAGGGTCTGGCCGGGTTCCAGGGGACGGTCCTCGCCGTGACGCACGACCGGTGGTTCGCGCGTTCGTTCGACCGGTTCCTGGTCTTCGGGTCCGACGGCCAGGTCTACGAGGCCGACGGTCCGGTCTGGGACGAGAAGCGGGTCGAGCGCTCACGCTGAACCAGCGTGGGCAGGGTCGCCACGACGAGCAGGCCGGTGGTGGCCGCGAACGCGTGGCGGGGATCGGTCGCGGACAGCCAGCCACCGGCGGAGGCCCCCAGCCCCAGGCCCAGCAGGATGCTGGTGTTGCCGAGCGCGAACGCATCGGTGCGACGCGATTCCCGGCTCACCTCGGCGATGACTGCGTAGAGCCCGGCCAGGGTGGGCGCCAACGCGAGGCCGGCCGCGAACAGCGCGACGGTGAGCCAGCCGAGCCCGAACTGCCAGGTGATCCACACGACGACGGAACCGGCGACGAGGGCGCCGAACAGGGCCGGGAGCCGGCGGGCCGGACCCCACGACCAGACGTGTCGGCTGCTCAGCGCGCCGCCGACCAGCGACCCGAGGCTCCACACGGCCAGGACCCCGCCGGACACCGCGCCGCGTCCGTCGGCCAGGGCCGTGGCCGGGATGCCGACCTCGGTCACGCCCAGCGCCAGGGCCAGGGCGAACAACGACGACCACGGGAGCCACAGCGCCCGGCCCATCGGCTCCCGTCGTCCTTCGCTGGGGTGCGGCACCCACAGGGGTCGGATGGTCCGCGCGAACAGCAGCGCACCGCCGGCGCCCGCGGCGGCCGCGGCCACCAGCGCGGCCGACGGGCTGGCGAGGGCGACGAGCACGCCGACCAGTGCCGGGCCGGCGATGAAGATCAGTTCCTGGGCCGTCGCGTCGAGGGTGTAGAGCCGGTCGACCTCGTGGGCGGTCCGGCCCAGACGCGGCCACAGGGTGCGGGCCACCGGGCTGGCGGGGGCGGCCAGCAGCCCGCCGAGAGCGGCCAGGACGGTGAACGCGGGCGCGGAGTCGCCCGGTGCCGCGGCGAGGGCGACCAGGACCAGCCCCTGGGCCAGGCCCAGGGCCGCGACCACGCGGTCAGCGCGCCCGCGGCCGGCCGGCCGGGCCCAAAACCGCGGCGCCACGGCCGCCCCCAGGGACCAGGCCCCGGTGGCCAGCCCGGCGGCTGCCACAGAGCCGGTGCGGGCCTGCACCAGGAGCAGGACCGACAGGGGC
>Ga0302322_100002483_pt1 | contig 15561 bp, 12 predicted proteins | sample Fen_T0_2_FD_203757 | JGI IMG/M metagenome (GOLD analysis project Ga0302322, IMG submission 203757) | Peat permafrost microbial communities from Stordalen Mire near Abisko, Sweden - Fen_T0_2 | ecosystem: Environmental > Terrestrial > Soil > Wetlands > Permafrost | place: Sweden: Abisko... | reverse complement strand
TGCTCCCTGGTCGGTGCGCTCGCCGTGACCCTGCCGGGCAGCGCCAGCGCCGAGAACGCGTTCGAGCCGCCCGCCGCCGTCATGGACGTCGCCGCGGGCGCCGCCAGCGGTGCCGGGGGCGTCGCCTCCCGGGCGATGGCCGCCACGGCCGCCGACCGGATGGCCGCGCTCGGCGGCGTCGCCGTGACCCTGCAGTTCCCCGCCGCGCCGCCGCCGAAGGCCGCGTCCCGCCCGGTGCCCCGCGGCGCGGGCATCTCGTGGGGCGGCTGGCACTCCGGCGCCGCCGGCCCCGAGGTGGCGAACGGCAGCTTCGGCAGCTGGGCCGGGCACTCGCTGGGGATCGTCGGGGTGTGGTGCGACAGCATCGAGGAGGCGCAGCGCGACCTCGACGCCGTCGACGCCTACTCCGGCTTCGACGGCGACATGGACGTCGCGGTCGGGGGCCTGGTGAAGGGGGAGACCTGGCAGCAGGCCGCCTCCGGCGCGTTCGTCGACCGGTGGACGACGGCCATGCGCAACCTGAAGGCCAAGCGCCAGGGCAAGGGCATCACCTACGTGCGGATCGCGCACGAGATGAACGGCGACTGGATGCCCTGGGGCATCAACGCCGCCAACCTCGCCGCCTACAAGACCGGGTACCGCCTCTACGCCTCGATCGTCCGCAAGGAGTTCCCGCAGGCCCGGCTCACGTGGTCGCCGAACGGCGGGAACCACACCAACGTCTCGATCGACGACCAGTACCCCGGCGACGACGTCGTCGACGTCGTCGGCCCGGACATCTACGACGGCTACCCCGAGGTGACCAGCCCCTCGCTGTGGCAGGAGTCGTCGTCCAAGTGGCTCACCGCGGCGAACCCGCAGGGGCTCGGCGCGTGGCAGACGTGGGCGGCGCGGCGCGGCAAGCCGCTCGCCCTGCCCGAGTGGGGCCTGCCGTACGGCGACCACCCCGAGTTCATCCGGGGGGTGCACGACACCCTGGCGGCGCACGCCGCGTCCCGGGGGTCCGGGTCGAACGCGGGTCGCTTCGTGTACGACGTGTACTTCAACGCCGAGGACAAGTTCAAGCTCTACCCAGGGCCGAACTCGTCGGCCGGGTCGTTGTACAAGTCGCTGACCTGGGGAAACTGAACCGGGGGTACCTGACATACTCCGGCGGTGACGCGGCGTGGGTGGGCGCTCTTCGGTGCGCTGTCGGTGATCTGGGGCCTGCCGTACCTGTTCATCCGGGTGGCCGTCGCGTCGATGGCACCGGTCGTGCTCGTCGGGGTCCGGACGGCGCTGGCGAGCCTGGTGCTGCTGCCCCTCGCCCTGCGCGCGGGCGCGCTGCGGCCCGTGCTCTCCCGCTGGCCTTGGGTGCTGACCTTCGCCGCCGTCGAGGTCGTCGTCCCCTTCGGGCTGCTGAGCTGGGCCGAGGTACACCTGACCAGCTCGCTGACGGGCCTGCTCGTCGCCGCGGTCCCGCTGATGGCGGCGGTGCTGGGGGTCGCGCTGCGCCTGCCCGACCGGATCCGCCCGGGCCGCGCCGACCGGGGGCGCCTGGCGGGCCTGGTGCTCGGGTTCGCCGGGGTGGCCGCGCTCGTCGGGGTGGACCTGCGCGGGGGCGACCTGCTCGCCGCCCTCGCCGTCCTGGTGGCGGCGGCCGGGTACGCGCTGGGACCGGTGATCCTGGACCGGCGGCTGGCCGCCCTGCCCGGCGTCGGCCTCACCGTGGTGGCGATGGGCGTCACCTCGCTCGCCTACCTGCCGTGGGTCGTGGCCCGGTGGCCTGCCGCGGGGTCGGTGCCGTGGCAGGCCTGGGCGTCCGCCGCGGTGCTCGGGGTGGTCTGCTCGGCCGGCTCGGTGCTGGCGACGCGCCGCGCCGCCTGACGTCCAGGGTCGGGGCGCGGCCTGGCGTCAGGGGTCAGAGCCGGGGGTCGACCGGTTCGGACTCCAGCGCGAGGACGGCGAAGACCGCCTCGTGCACCCGCCACAGCGGCTCGCCCGCGACGAACCGCTCCAGCGCCTCCAGGCCGAGCGCGTACTCCCGCAGCGCCAGCGACCGCTTGCGCCCGCCGGACCGGTGGCGCAGCCGCTCCAGCGCCTCCGGACGGCAGTAGCCGGGGCCGTAGATGATCCGAAGGTACTCCCGGCCGCGCACCTTCAGGCCGGGCTGCACCAGCCCGCCGCGCGTCCCGCGCGTCAGGTTGGCGAGCGGCTTGACGACCATGCCCTCGCCGCCCGCGCCGGTCAGCTCCTCCCACCAGGCCGTGCCCGCCCGGACGGCGTCGGGGTCGCCGGTGTCGACGACGAGCCGCCGGGTCGGGCGGACCAGCGCAGGGTCGGCCTCGACGAGCCGGTCGGCGACCGCGAGGTGCCAGCCGTGGTCCCGGTCGTGGTGCGTCGCGCCGTCCGAGGCCAGCACCTGGAACGGCGCCACCTGGACGCCGTCCAGCCCGCTCGTGGGCCACGCGTACGGGCGATAGGCGCGCACGTACGCCTCGGCGTCCTCGTGCCGGTCGCGCAGCCGGGTGAGCAGCCGGTCGAGCAGGACGGCGACGTCGCGGCCCGTCCCGGCCGCCTGCTCCCGGGCCTCCAGGGCCTCGACGGCGGCGGGCAGGGCGGCGAGCGCGGCGGCACCCGTCGCGGCGTAGCGGGACCGCAGCAGCTCCTCGGCCTTGGCCGACCACGGCAGCAGCTCGGTGTCGAGCAGCAGCCACCCGGTGTCCAGCTCGCCCCACAGTCCCGCCGCCGACGCCGCGGCGGCGAGCCGGTCGAGCAGACGGGCGGCGAGTGCGGTGGCGAAGAACGGGCGCCCGGTCCGGGTGTGGACGGTCCCGAGGGTGCCGTCGTCGATCCCGAACCGGCCCGCCGCCGTGGCCGCGTCCCGGCAGAGCAGGACGACGGCCCGCGAGCCCATGTGCTTCTCCTCGCACACGACCTGCCCGACGCCGTCGGACCGGTAGGCGTCGAACGCCTGCTGCGGGTGCTCCAGCAGGTTGCCGGCCTCCCCGGCGGCCGGGTCGACCGGGGCCATCGTGGGCGGCAGGTAGACCAGGCGGGCGGGGGCCAGCGCGAACCGGCTCATGACCTCCAGGGCCCCGGCGGCGTTCTCCTCCCGCACGGTCACCGCCCCCAGCAGGCGGGTCTCGACGACGCGACGGCCGAGGACGTCGTCGACGTCGAGCACGGCCGGGTCGCGCGCGGGCGCGGTGGCGGGCACGGTGGCCGGCGCGGGCCCTGGCCCGGGGGACGGCGCGAGCGGGCGCGCCGGCTCGTACCAGACCTGGTGCGCGGGCACGGAGACGAGCTCCCGCTCCGGGTAGCGCAGCGCGGTCAGCCGGCCCCCGAAGACGCACCCGGTGTCCAGGCACAGCGTGCCGTTCACCCAGACCGGGTCGACGACCGGGGTGTGCCCGTAGAGCACGGTCGCCCGGCCGCGGTACTCCTCGGCCCAGGGGTAGCGCACCGGGAGCCCGTACTCGTCGGTCTCGCCGGTCGTGTCGCCGTAGAGCGCGAACGAGCGGACCCGCCCCGACGCCCGCCCGTGGAAGGACTCCCGCAGGCCGGCGTGCGCGACCACCAGGCGGCCGCCGTCCAGCACCAGGTGCGAGACCAGACCGTCGAGGAAGGCCAGCGCCTCGTCGCGGAACGCCTCCGGCTCGGCGGCGAGCTGGTCGAGGGTCTCGGCGAGCCCGTGCGAGACCTGCACCTGGCGGCCCCGCAGGGCGCGGACCAGCTTGTTCTCGTGGTTGCCCGGCACCGCCAGCGCGTGCCCCGCCGCGACCATGCCCATGACCAGGCGCAGCACGCCGGGCGAGTCCGGCCCGCGGTCGACCAGGTCGCCGAGGAAGACCGCGGTGCGCCCGTCCGGCGGGACCGCGTCGGTCACGCGCCCCTGCCGGTCGCGCACCGGCCGATAGCCGAGCGCCGCCAGCAGCTCCTCCAGCTCGGCCCGGCAGCCGTGGACGTCCCCGACGACGTCGAAGGGACCGGTCCGGTCGCGCAGGTCGTTGCGCAGCGGTTCGCGGACCACCGTGGCCGCGGCGACGTCGTCCTCGCCCTTCAGCACGTGGACGCCGCGGAACCCCTCCCGGGCCAGCCCGCGCAGCGACCGGCGCAGGTCAGCCACCTGGCGGCGCACCACGTGGTCGCCGAACGTGCGGTCCGGGCGGCCCGCGTTGCGTTCCAGGCAGACCCGCTCCGGCAGGTCCAGGACGACGGCCACCGGCAGGACGTCGTGCTCGCGCGCCAGGGCGACGAGCGCGGTCCGCGCGTGCCGCTGCACGTTCGTGGCGTCGACGACGGTCAGCCGCCCTGCCGTCAGCCGGGCGCGCACGATCGTGTTGAGCAGCTCGAACGCCTGCGGCGTCACGGACTGGTCGTTCTCGTCGTCCCCGACCATCCCGCGGCACGCGTCGCTGGACACCACCTCGTACCGCCCGAAGTGGGCGCGCCCGAACGTCGACTTGCCGCTCCCCGAGGCGCCGACCAGCACCACCAGGCAGACGGCGGGGATCCGCACCTCGGTCACGCCGCACCCTCCCGGGTCAGGACGGCCAGCTGGGTGGGCGGGCCCACCTCGGGGTCGTCGTCCCCGACGCCGCCCGGCCCGACGGCGTACCCGTACCGGTCGGCGACCGCCCCGGTCCAGGCGGCGAACTCCGCCCGGGTCCACTCGAAGCGGTGGTCGGGGTGGCGCAGCTGCCCCGGCCGCAGGCCGTACCGCACGTTGTGCTCGACGTTCGGCGTGGTGACCACGACGGTCCCCGGGCGCGCCGCCCCGAAGACGGCGTGCTCCAGGGCGGGCAGGCGCTCGGCGTCGACGTGCTCGACGACCTCCATCAGGACGGCGGCGTCGTACCCGCGCAGCCGCGCGTCCGTGTAGGTGAGCGACGACTGCAGCAGGCGCACCCGCTCGGCCAGCCGCTCGGCCGCGGTGTTCTCCGGCAGCCGGTCGAGCCGCAGGCGCCGGGCGGCGATCTCCAGGGCCCGGGACGACACGTCGACCCCGACGATCTCGGTCAGCTGCGGCAGCGCCAGCAGGTGCCGCAGCAGCGCGCCGTCGCCGCACCCCCAGTCGATCACGCGGCGGGCGCCGCTCGCCGTGACGGCGGCCAGCACCGCCTCGTGCCGCAGCCGCACCAGCGGGCGCACCCCGCCGCCGCCCGCCTCGGGCCCGGCCGCCCCGGGCCCTGCCGCATCGGACCCGGCGGCCTCGGACCCGGCGGCCTCTGACCCGGCGGCCTCTGACCCGGCGGCCTCTGACCCGGCGGCCTCTGACCCGGCGGCCTCGGACCCGGCGTCGTCGGGGACCGCGTCGTCCAGGGCCTCCGCCGGGGTGTCGTCGACGTCGGCCAGCCGGGCGAGCGCCGCCCGCACCAGGCCGCCCTGGTGGGCGAGGTAGCGGCGTGTGATCAGCTCCCGCTCGGGGTGGCGCGGCAGCCAGCGCTCCCCGGCGCGCAGCAGCTTGTCGACCTCGTCGTCCCCGACCCAGTAGTGCTTGATCCCGTCGAGCACGGGCAGCAGCACGTAGAGATGGGCCAGCGCGTCGGCGATCCGCTGCGTGCCGGTGAGGACGAGCGTGACGTAGGGGGAGTCGCCCCAGTCCGGCCGGGTGGTGTCCAGCGGCACCGGCCGGGCGTCGACCTGCCACCCGAGCGGGGCGAACAGGCGCTCCACCAGGTCGGGGGCGCCCGATCTCGAGCCGGAGGGCAGGGCCGGCACGTCGACGCGCAGGTCCCACAGCCGGTCGACGAGCTCGGGCCGGGTCCGGCAGCGCCCGGCCATCGCGGTGCGGAAGACGGCACCGAGGGCGACGGCGAGCAGGGACGTCGCAGCGTAGGGCCGGTCGTTGACGTACTCGCCGAGCCCCGCGCCCTCGCCGCCGGGCGCCCGCCCGCGGCCCCGGCGGCCCGCTCCGCCCGGTCCGAGGTCGAGCGGGTCGATGTCTAGGACGACGGCCACCGTGCACTCGGTCGCGGTGGCGACCGGGTAGAGGACATGTACCGACCCGCCCGTCGTGGCGGCCGTGTGGACCCGCTCCGGGTGCTTGTGCAGCAGGTGGCCGACGTCGGTGGCGGGCGGCTCGTCGGGGCCGTCGCCCGTCCGTGCCGTGATGCTCAGGAACACGCCGACCCCCTGGCCCTCGTTGGCTGCGGTGGCCATGCTCCCGCGAAGGAGCCGCCCGGCCGAACGGGTTTCACCGGTGTGTCGGCCCCTTCCCGACCCGTGCTCAGGCGATCCGACCCGATCACTCCGGGCGGTTCACGGATTGCCTGATCGTCCCGGATCGTCTGATCACCGGGGGGTGGGGAGGGGTGGGGGTCAGGCCTTCTCGGGGTAGGCCTGGAGCTCCTCCTGGGTGACCTTGCCGTCGCCGTTGGTGTCGATGAAGCCCAGCATGGTCGCGGCGGCCTCGTCCGAGAGGGTCTGGCCGAAGTGCTGCATGAGCGCCTTGAACTCGACGGCGGTGATCAGGCCGTCACCATCGGTGTCGATGATGCGGAAGGTCGCCTCGTAGTCGCTCGCAGCCGCCATGTCGCCCATCCTTCGTCGCCGGGGGTGTCCGTCAGGGGGTACGGGCGACGGACGCCGGGAATGTACCACCGCGCGTGCAACGTGCCGGGGACGATCCGCGCAGGTCGCGGCGCGCCGCGCGGGGCGCGGCGATGCTAGAGGGGCGGGTAGGTCTTGCCCGTCAGCTCGCCCGTCTCGTAGATGTTCTCGGGCGGTCCCACGATGAGGGGGTCCGGCGTCCCGACCACGTCGAGTTCCTTCTCCGGGTAGTCGATCAGGTGCAGCACCCACCGCAGCGCCTCGACCCGGCCGCGCTTCTTGTCGTTGGAGCGCACGACCGTCCAGGGGGCGTGGCCGGTGTGGGTGTAGAAGAACATCGCCTCCTTGGCCTCGGAGTAGTCGGTCCACCGGTCGAGCGAGGCCAGGTCCATCGGGCTGAGCTTCCACTGCCGCACGGGGTCGATACGGCGGATCGTGAACCGCGTGACCTGCTCCTTGCGGCTCACCGAGAACCAGAACTTCACCAGGATGATCCCCGACCGGACGAGCATCTGCTCGAAGAGCGGTGCCTGCTGCATGAACTCCTCGTACTGCGCCTGGGAGGCGAACCCCATGACCCGCTCGACCCCGGCCCGGTTGTACCAGGACCGGTCGAAGAGCACGATCTCGCCGGCGCTCGGCAGGTGCTGCACGTACCGCTGGAAGTACCACTGGCCGCGTTCCCGGTCGGTCGGCGTCGTCAACGCCACGACCTGGGCCCCGCGGGGGTTGAGGTGCTCCATGAAGCGCTTGATCGTGCCGCCCTTGCCGGCCGCGTCGCGGCCCTCGAAGAGCAGGCACAGCCGCAACCCGGCCTTCTTGACGTGCGCCTGGAGCTTGAGCAGCTCGATCTGCAGGAGGCGCTTGGTGAGCTCGTACTCGTGGCGCGACATCCGCTCGTCGTACGGGTAGCCCTCGCGCCAGGTGTCCACGGGGTGACCGTCCGGGCCGAGCAGCACCGGGTCGTCGACCTCGTCCCAGGTGCCGTCCACCGCGAGCCCGCGCAGGTCCCACTCCTCGTCGGAGAGGTCCTGGAGCGAGGCGATGATGTCGGACAGCTCCATCACCGACTCGATGTCGACCTCGTGCCGTTCCGCGGTCATCCGGGCCTCCTGCCGTCCGACGACGGCCGGATCCGTCCGCGCCGCCCTCACTCAGGATCGGCACGCCCGGGCGACATGCAAGAGGTCGGTGCCATCCGTCGCCACGCGTTCACCCCGGGGCCATCGGGGGGGCCATCGGGGGGGGCCATCGGGGGGGCCATCGGGGGGCCATCGGGGGCGACGTCCGGGCCGCGCGCCCGGACGGGTTCAAGCCCGGGCCCCCGGCGGTCGACATCTGCTGGGGACGTGCCGCCGCTGACGGGCGGGCCGCCACAGCTCGAGGAGACCGCATGGCCAGGCTGACGACACCCTCGTCCACCGCCACCACCGACGCCGACTGGATGTCCGGCCTGCGCACCGGTCATCAGGTCGACCTGCTGATCTACGGCGAGCGGATGACGGGACGGGTGCTGCGCATCAATCCCGACAACTTCACCGTCCGCATCCCGGTCGAGCAGCAGACCGTCGACGTGCGCCGGTTCTCCGTCACCGGGACCGCCGTCGTGTCGCTGGACGCCTCGGCCGCGAACGTGCCGGTGACCGTCCAGGCCACCGGGGAACTGGTGCGCGTCCAGGTGATCGGGCCCGCGCAGATCATCCAGCGCCGCCGCCACCAGCGGGTCCGCGTCGCGGTGCCGGTGGAGGTCACCTGGCGCGTCGCGACCGGATGGAGCCAGGCCCGGACCACCACCCAGGACCTCTCGACCGGCGGCCTGCGCCTCGCCCCGGCGCGCACGGTCTGGCCCAGCGCGGGTGACGAGGTCGTCCTCGCCCTGGAGGTCCCCGGGGGCCAGATCTGCAAGGAGAAGGCGACGGTGATCGGCAAGACGCCGGAGTACGGCCTCCGGGTCGAGTTCGTCCGGCTGAGCGAGCGGTGCCGCCAGTGGATCGCCGAGCTCGTGGAGGAGCACGGCGACTGAGGGACGCCGCGACCGTCGGGCCGCCGTCCGGCGCGCGCCCGGGACCGCTCAGCGAGTGACCTGGGTCACACGCCGGTGGCGGCGCCTCCGGGTGCTGCTCGCTCTGGGTGCTCGCGGCGCCGTCGCGGGCGCCGTCCGCCCGGGCCGGCGATGCCCGGCGTACCGGTGCTCCAGGAAATCGTCACTCAGGGTGCGCGCGCGGAAGTCGGGTGCGGCAGGCGGATAATTTCTGCCGTGTTCGCGGGAATGCATGCAGGCCCGGTCGGGCGGCGGGTGACGACGCCGTGCACCGTGGGGCCGCGCGCCGTCCGGCCCGCGACCCCTCGCCGACCGGCCCGGCCGATCGCCGCGCGGCGTCCGGGGCCGCCCGGTGTCCCGGCCCGCGGAAGCCGCCGGCCGGCGGCGCCCCCTCCCGGGGTGCCGCCATTCCCGCGTCCGGGACCGGGCATTCCTGCCGGCGCCGGGCCGTGGTGCGCCGGGATCCGGGGGAATCGCCGAAACCTGTCGGACGACCAGCGAAAACCCGGCGATGCGCCATCACCTTGAGTAACTTAACGCATGCCTTCGACGATACTTCCTGGAATTCGGTGTCAGGGACGGTGCTGTCGACACCTTCTTGTGCCCGTGGTAGACGTCTATTCCCCGCATTGTCCGCAGGTCACGGTGGGAGGAAGGCGTGCCGGCGCGAGCCGGCGGCCTTCGCGGCGACGAGACGTGCCCGGCGTGGAGGCCGGACCGGCGGTGATCGATCGAGGGGACAGTCGTGACGGTGGCAGTCGTGGGTGTAGGTGCCCAAGGAAAGCGATATTTGGAATGCCTGCGCGAGGCGGGCCTGGCGGCGGTCGGTATCGACGTCGACGGGCGGCAGCAGCACCGGTCGGTCGCCGAGGTGCCGTACCCCGACGACGTCTCGGCGTGGGTGATCTCCTCGCCCGCGGCGACCCGGCTCGCGACGCTGCGCGAGATCCTCGATCGGGCCCCCACGGCCCGGGTGCTCGTCGGCCAGCCGGTCTGCGCGCCGTCCGAGCTCGACGCCCTGCGCGACCTGGTCGTCGCCCGGCCGCGGGCCCGCGTCATGGCCGACGACGTCCACGCCCACAGCCATGCCCTGCGCAGCTACACCGCGCTCGTGCACCGGCTGCAGGTGGGCGACCCGGTGGTGCGGGTCGCGGTCGAGTTCAGCCGCCACCGGGGGCGCGACGAGCGCGGGAACCACCCGGTCCCCGACGACGTGGCGGACGAGTGGTTCCACCTGCTCCCCGTCGCGCGCCGCCTGCTGTCCGGGCAGGAGTACCGGCAGCTGCTGGCCACGCCCGCCGCCCTGGCGGAGGGCTACGGCCGCACCGACGCCGCCGTCCTCAGCGGTGACAGCCTCCTCACCCTCCCGGCGAGCGCCGGCCGGGCCCGGGTGGAGCTCGCGTCGTCGGGCTCCGGCATCGTCCACCTGCCGGACCTCGCGCCGTCCGCCTACGCCGGCCGGCAGGCGGGCGACTACCTCGCGGCCCGGTCGATCCCCCGCGGGTCCGGGTTCCGGTACCGCGTGGCGCGGCTCGACTTCGCCTCGGGACGCAGCGCGATGCTGGTGTTCGACCCCGGGTCCGCCGGGTCGGCAGGCTCCGCCCCGCCCGGACGCCGGTCCCGCGACGTCCACCACCTCGTGCTGGCCGGGGGCGGTGAGTCGCGCCGGCAGGTGATCCGGGAGGACCTGCTGCGGACGGCGCTGCTCACCCAGTTGTCCGAGCTGGGCCGCCCGGGCGGCACCGGCCTGCGGCTGCTGCGGCTGCCCGAGCACCGGTTCCTGGCGGGCCTGGCCGCCGTCCGGCACCGCGAGGGCCCGGTGGCCGCCGCCGGATGACCCCCGGCGCGTCGGCCCGGCACGCCCGGCCGCGGCGCCGGATCCCGGCCGTTCTGGTTCGATAGGCACCGTTCGAGGCGTGGTGTCGACCGGCGCGGCCGGGGTTCGGAGGGGGCTGGCTCGTGGTGCTGCCGGCGGACGGGCACGTCCACAGCGAGTGGTCCTGGGACGCCCCGAGCGGGTCGATGGAGCGCACCTGCGCGCGCGCCGTCGAGCTCGGCCTGCCCGCGGTGGCCTTCACCGAGCACGCCGACTGGACGCCGTGGACCGTCCGCCCCGAGGACACGGCCCGGTTCGCGCACCTGGCGGCCCACACCTCGCCCGACGGCCTGCTGACTCCGCCGCCCCTCGACCTCGACGGGTACCTGGAGAGCCTGCAGCGCTGCCGCGACCGGTTCGCCGGCCTGCGGATCATCAGCGGGGTGGAGCTGGGCGAGCCGCACCGCCACGCCGACGCCGTCGGGCCGTTGCTGGCGGCCGGGCGGTTCGAACGGGTGCTCGGCTCGCTGCACAGCCTGCCGGTCGGCGAGCGGTACTCCGAGATGCCCGCCCTCTTCGAGGCGTTCGACCCGGTCACCGTTCTGCGGGACTACCTCGCCGAGCTCGCCGTCCTGGTGGCCGGCCCGGCGCCGTTCACGGTCCTGGCGCACATCGACTATCCGGTGCGCTACTGGCCGGCCGTCCAGGCGGGCCCGTTCGACCCGCGCATGTTCGAGGACGAGTACCGGCACGCCCTGCACGCGCTCGCCGCCTCCGGCCGGGTGCTCGAGGTCAACACCCGGGTGCCGCTGCATCCCCGGATCGTGCGCTGGTGGCACGAGGAGGGCGGGACGGCGGTGACGTTCGGCAGCGACGCCCACGACCCCGCCCGTCTGGCGCTCGGCCTGCCCGAGGCCGCGGCCCTGGTGGAGGCGCACGGCTTCCGCGCGGGCCGGCACCCCTACGACGTCTGGTACCGGACCGGATGACGTCCGGGGCCCGGCGAGCGCTCGGGCCCCCGCACGCGGGCACGCCGTGTGGCACGATCGTGGGGATGACCGGCAGACCCGACGAGCTGCAGCGCCTGCGTGACCTGGTGCGGTTGCGGCGCGTGCGCGACCGGATCGACCGCGAGTACGCGCAGCCGCTCGACGTCGAGGCGCTGGCCCGCGGCGCGCACCTGTCGGCCGGTCACCTCAGCCGCGCGTTCAAGCTCGCCTACGGCGAATCGCCCTACGGCTATCTGATGACGCGGCGCATCGAGCGGGCGATGGCGCTGCTGCGGCGTGGCGACCTCAGCGTGACCGAGGTCTGCTTCGCCGTCGGCTGTTCGTCGCTCGGCAGCTTCAGCACCCGCTTCTCCGAACTGGTCGGCATGTCGCCCAGCACCTACCGGCGCGAGGCCTCCGTGCAGGCCCAGGAGCAGGACGGCGAGATGCCGGCCTGCGTCGCCAAGCAGGTCACCCGACCGATCAGGAATCGAGAAGCACCCGTCCAGGAGCCTCACCTAGCCTGAAGCGCATGGACATCACCATTCACTCGACCTTCCTCCCGCAGGACGACCCCGACGCGGCGCTCGGCTTCTACCGCGACGCCCTAGGCTTCGAGGTCCGGGGCGACGTCGGCTACAACGGCCTGCGCTGGATCACCGTCGGCCCTCCCGGCCAGCCCGGGACCTCGATCGTCCTGCACCCGCCGGCGGTGGACCCCGGCATCACCGAGGACGAGCGCCGCACCGTCACCGAGATGATGGCGAAGGGGACGTACGCCATCATCACGTTCGCTACCAAGGATCTCGACGAGACGTTCGAGAAGCTGCAGGCGAGCGGGGCCGACGTCGTCCAGGAGCCGACCGTGCAGCCCTACGGCGTGCGCGACTGCGCCTTCCGCGACCCCGCCGGTAACCTGATCCGGATCAACGAGGTGCGCTGAGCCGCCCCGCGACCCCCCGCCGGCGCGTGCGGGGGAAGCGCGCGAGCGCCCCCGCGACAGAGGAGATCCCATGGCCACCGCCACGACGGCGGGCCCGCACCGGCCCGCGCCGACCGCCGCCGACCGGCACGACCTGATCCGGGTGCACGGCGCCCGCGTGAACAACCTCAAGGACGTCAGCGTCGAGATCCCGAAGCGCCGGCTCACCGTGTTCACCGGGGTCTCCGGCTCGGGCAAGAGTTCCCTGGTGTTCGGCACGATCGCGGCCGAGTCGCAGCGGCTCATCAACGAGACGTACAGCGCCTTCGTCCAAGGGTTCATGCCGACGCTCGGGCGGCCCGACGTCGACGTCCTGGAGGGGTTGACGACGGCGATCCTCGTCGACCAGGAGCGGATGGGCGCGAACGCCCGCTCGACCGTCGGCACGGTGACCGACGCCAACGCCATGCTGCGCATCCTCTTCAGCAGGCTGGGGCGGCCGCACATCGGGTCGTCGCGGGCGTTCTCGTTCAACATCCCCTCGATCAGCGGGGCGGGCGCGGTCACCGTCGAGCGCGGGGGGAGGGTGACCAAGGAGCGGCGCAGCTTCTCCATCACCGGCGGCATGTGCCCGCGCTGCGAGGGCATGGGCCACGTCAACGACATCGACCTCACCCAGCTGTACGACGACACGAAGTCGCTCGCCGACGGCGCCCTCACCATTCCCGGGTACACCCCGGGCGGCTGGAACTACCGGCTCTACGCGAGTTCGGGGTTCGTCGATCCCCAGAAGCCGATCCGGAAGTACACGAAGAAGGAACTGCACGACTTCCTCTACCGTGAGCCGGAGCGGATGAAGATCGAGGGGATCAACATGACCTACGAGGGTCTGGTCCCGCGCATCCAGAAGTCGATGCTGACCAAGGACGTCGAGTCCATGCAGCCGCACGTCCGGGCGTTCGTGGAGCGCGCCGTCACCTTCACGACCTGCCCGGACTGCGGCGGGACCCGGCTCAGCGAGGGGGCGCGCTCCTCCCGCATCCAGGGCGTCAACATCGCCGAGGCGTGCGCCCTGCAAATCAGCGACCTCGCCGGCTGGGTGCGGGGCCTCGACGAGCCCTCGGTCGCCCCGCTGCTCGCCAAGCTCCTGCACACCCTGGACTCGTTCGTCGAGATCGGCCTCGGCTACCTCAGCCTGGACCGCCCGTCCGGCACCCTCTCGGGCGGGGAGTCCCAGCGCACCAAGATGATCCGCCACCTGGGGTCGCCGCTCACCGACGTCACCTACGTCTTCGACGAGCCGACGATCGGGCTGCACCCGCACGACATCCAGCGGATGAACGAGCTGCTGCTCCAGCTCCGCGACAAGGGCAACACCGTGCTGGTCGTGGAGCACAAGCCGGAGGCGATCACGATCGCCGACCACGTCGTCGACCTCGGTCCCGGCGCCGGCAGCGCGGGCGGCGAGGTGGTCTTCGAGGGGACCGTCGACGGCCTGCGGCGCAGCGGCACCCTGACCGGACGTCACCTCGACGACCGGGCCGCCCTCAAGCCGTCGGTCCGCACCCCGCACGGGCGGCTGGAGATCCGCGGGGCGGGCGCGCACAACCTGCAGGACGTCGACGTGGACATCCCGCTGGGCGTGCTGGTCGTCGTCACCGGGGTGGCCGGGTCGGGCAAGAGCTCGCTGATCAACGGGTCGGTGGCCGGCCGCGACGGCGTGGTGTCGATCGACCAGGGCGGCATCAAGGGCTCGCGCCGCAGCAACCCGGCGACCTACACCGGGCTGCTCGAACCCATCCGCAAGGCGTTCGCGAAGGCGAACGACGTGAAGCCGGCGCTGTTCAGCGCCAACTCCGAGGGCGCGTGCCCCACCTGCAACGGCGCCGGCGTCATCTACACCGATCTGGCGATGATGGCGGGGGTGGCGACGACCTGCGAGGACTGCGAGGGCAAGCGGTTCCAGGCGTCGGTGCTGGAGTACCGGCTCGGCGGCCGTGACATCAGCGAGGTCCTCGGGATGGCGGTGACCGAGGCTGAGGCGTTCTTCGGCTCCGGGGATGCCGCGACGCCGGCCGCGCATGCCGTCCTGCGGCGGCTCGACGACGTCGGCCTCGGCTACCTGCGGCTGGGCCAGCCGCTGACGACGCTGTCCGGCGGGGAGCGGCAGCGGCTCAAGCTGGCCACCCACATGGCCGAGAAGGGCGGCGTCTACGTCCTCGACGAGCCGACCGCCGGGCTGCACCTCGCGGACGTCGAGCAGCTGCTGGGCCTGCTCGACCGGCTGGTCGACTCGGGGAAGTCGGTCATCGTCATCGAGCACCACCAGGCGGTCATGGCGCACGCCGACTGGATCGTCGATCTCGGCCCCGGCGCCGGGCACGACGGGGGCCGGATCGTCTTCGAGGGGACGCCGGCCGACCTGGTCGCGGAGCGCTCCACCCTGACGGGCGAGCACCTGGCGGCCTACATCGGCGCCTGATCCCCGGTCGCCTCCTGCCGTTCCCGCAGTTCGAGGGTCCGCTCCCGCATCTCGGCGTTGAGGCGCAGGGCCTCCTGGAGCTGGTCCTCGAGGATGATGATGCGGCAGGCGGCGTCCAGCGCGGTACCGCCGTCGACGAGTTCCCGGGCGCGCGCCGCGAGGCGCAGCTGGTAACGGGAGTAGCGGCGGTGGCCGCCGGCCGAGCGTTGGGGGACGAACAGCTTCGCCTCGTCCAGGCTGCGCAGGAAGCCCGGTGTGACGCCGATCAGCTCGGCGGCCCGGCCCATCGTGTAGGCGGGGTAGTGGTCGTCGTCGAGCCTGTCTCTATCGGTCACTCAGGTGCACCTCTACCGGTCACTCCGTTCCGCCCGTCGCTGAGGGGCCGTGCCGTTGCGGGTCATTGTCGTCTCCACGTCGGAGGGCCCCAGCGCCATCGGCGCTGGGGCCCTACGGGTTGGAAGGTTGAACACCATGGACCGACTGGACGTCGGTGTCATATCCGCACGGACCACCCTGACGGGCGGCGATGCGGGGATCGCAGATGCGTGACCGGAGACCACCTTCCTTTCGATGGAACTGCGGTAACCGCCCGGCGTGACTGCAGCCGAGGCGGGCGATCCGACCGGCGTCACCCTCCTTTCCGCTGAGACTGTAGGACTGGCCGTGCGTCGTGCTCTCTCACATCCACGCGCAGTTCATCATCTGCCGCGTCCACGTGACTCTCTCGTTCGATGCAGGAACACTACCCACGCCGGCCGCGGATGTCTACCTCCGTCA
>Ga0302322_100002481_pt1 | contig 15566 bp, 11 predicted proteins | sample Fen_T0_2_FD_203757 | JGI IMG/M metagenome (GOLD analysis project Ga0302322, IMG submission 203757) | Peat permafrost microbial communities from Stordalen Mire near Abisko, Sweden - Fen_T0_2 | ecosystem: Environmental > Terrestrial > Soil > Wetlands > Permafrost | place: Sweden: Abisko... | reverse complement strand
CGGCGTCCCGGGAAGCCTCGCTGCTGCCCCCGGTCGCGCCGGCCGCGCCACCGGAACCGCGACCGCCTTCTCCGCCGGATCCGGCTTCCACCGTCTTGTTCCCGCCGCTGCCTGGGGATGCGTCCGTTGCGCGAGCCGAGTCTGACGGCTTTGCGGTGCACGAACAAGCCAGGACAGCAAGTCCCGCCAGCACCCGAAACAGCGACGCACCGGAGATGCGCGGGCATCTCCTTGGTGCGCGCCACCGGTGCCAGGCTGAAATGGGAACCATCGACGCCATACTGGCCTTTTTCTCCAATGGCGACAATGACCGAAGAATCCGGCAACCCTAGAATTGGCTGAAGAACGGCCACACTTCTGAAGGCCTCCACGACGTGCTCTTCCCCGAATCGTTGGGCGACGGGGCAAGGGGGCCGTCGTAGCGGTCGCAGGTTTTGCGCAGGCCGGGGCCTCCACGAAGAGGAGCTCTCGGCAATCGGGTGATGGACGTTGCTAGCGCGCCAACGCTTCCAGCCGGTCGACGATGGCTTGCGCCGCCTGCGGTCGCGCGAGGGCGCGCATGGCCTTCCCCATGCTGGCCCGTTTCGCACTATCCTTGGCCAGCCCGGCGATCGCACGCGCCAGATCCTCTGCCTTGGCCGTGCCCTGATCGAGCACCAGCGCCGCGCCCGCGCTGGCAAACTGGGCGGCGTTCTTGCGCTGGTGATCGTCCGCGGCCGTGGGCAGCGGGATGAAGATCGCGGGCCGTCCCGCAATGGCCAGCTCGGCCAGGGTCAAGGCACCGGCGCGCGCGACCACGAGATCGGCCTCGGCGTAGGCCGTCGCCATGTCCTCGATGAACGCCTTCACCACCACGTGTCCAGCCAGGCCGAGCGCGCTGTAGCGTTCTTGAATGCGTTCCAGATCCGCGCTCCCGGTCTGGTGCACGAGCGTGAAGCTCACACCAGAGGCGGAAAGCGCGGCAGCCGCAGCCGCCACCAGATCGCTCACCGCCCGCGCGCCCTGGCTGCCGCCCACCACGAGAATGCGCAACTTCTCCGACGACGGTGCGGCCGAGGTCACGCCTTCCAGTGCGGCCACGATCTTCTGGCGCACGGGATTGCCCAGGCGTGCAACCTTGCGCGCGGGAAAGAAGCGGGCCGCGTCCTCGAACGCGATGAACGCCGCGCGCACCAGCCGGCCGAGCACGCGGTTGGTGATTCCCGGCACGCTGTTCTGTTCTTGGATCGCCGTCGGGTAGCCCAGCAAGGCAGCAGCGAGCACCATGGGCCCCGAGGCGTAGCCGCCCACGCCCAGCACCACCTCTGGCTTGAACCGGCGCAAGATCGCGATCGACCTAGCCATGGCGAGCGGCACGCGGCCAAGACCGCGCAAGGTGCCGAGGAGTCCCATGCGCTTGAGCCCGCTCACTTGCAAGGTTTCAAGCGCATACCCGGCGGCGGGCACGGCGCGGGTTTCGATGCCGCGGCTGGTGCCCACGAACAGCACCTCGCCACCACCGCGCCGGATCACCTCGTCGGCGACGGCAATGCCGGGAAAGAGATGACCGCCCGTTCCGCCACCCGCGACGAGCAGGCGCACGTCAGGGAACCTCGACCACGACCCGCACGTCGGCGGCTCCCGTGCGCCGGTTCTTGGACCGGCTGCGCACCGTGCGTAGCGATTGCCACAGGGTCATGCGCGAAGGCTCGGGCATGCGCGCCGAGATATTGGCCAGCACGCCGGCCATGAACAGGCTCATGACCAGCGCCGTGCCCCCGTAGCTGACAAACGGCAGGGGCAGGCCCTTGGTCGGCAGCAGGCCCAGCACCACGCACATGTTGACGATGGTTTGCAGCCCGAACAGGCAGGTGATGCCAAAGGCCAGGTAGCAACCGTAGGCATCGCGCGCGCGCATGGAGGCGCGCAGGCCGCGCCACACCAGCAGCGAGAAAGCCGCCAGCACGGACAGGACTCCGATGAGGCCCAGCTCTTCGCCGACCACGGCGAGAATGAAATCGGTGTGCGCCTCGGGCAAGAAGAACAGCTTCTGATGGCCCTGGCCCAGGCCCTGGCCCCACACCCCGCCCGAGCCCACGCTGATGAGCGATTCGTAGAGCTGGTAGCCGGTGTTGCGGCGGTACTGCCATGGATAGAGAAAGGCCAGCAAGCGCTTCATGCGCCAGGATTCGCCGGTGATGAACACCTTCCAGCCGATGGGCGCGGCGATGAGCACGGAAATCAAGATGTAGCTGGTACGCGTACCGGCCACGAACATGAGGCCGAGGGCGGTGACACCAATGATGACGGCGGTGCCCAGGTCGGGTTGCTTGAGCAGCAACCCAAGAAAAACCCCGGTCATGAGTAGGGGTGGCAGGAAGCCGATGGAGAAGTCTCGCACCTTCTCAGCCTTGCGCGCGAGCAAGACCGCCAGGTACAGGGCCAGCGCGAACTTGGCCAGCTCCGACGGCTGGAAGGACAGCGGGCCCAGGCGAAACCAGCGAACCGCGCCGTTGATGGATGGCCCCAGCTTCAGCACCGCCGCCAGCGACAGCATGCTCAGGAAAAGCAGGGGATAGGTGATCTTGCGGTACACCGAATAGTCGAGGCGCGAACCCAGGAAGAAGGCCAGCAGCCCGGCGCCGGCATAGATGGCCTCGCGTTTGAGAAAATAGGTCCAATCACCGTAGGTCTTGGCCGCGAACACCGCGCCCGCGGAGAACACCATGACGATGCCGAAGCCGGTCAGGGCCAGCACCGCGCCCACCAGCCACAAATCCGGACCTTCCGAGGGCTCGGTTCGCTCGCCGAACTCGGCCAGAAGATCGCGCTTGCTGCGCGGCCACCAGGCGGCCATGCGTTCGCGCAGGGTCATCAGTCGATCTCCGGATCGAGGGGAATCTTGTCCGACGTGCTGCTGATAAGCACCTGCACCGCGGTCCGGTACACCTCGGCGCGATGGGCGTAGTCGCGGTACATGTCGAAACTCGAGCAGGCCGGCGACAGCACCACCGCGTCCCCGCGCTCGGCCAGGCTGGCCGCCAGCTCTACCGCCTCGTCCATGTCCGAAGCCAGCTTGACGGGCACCACCTTGGACAGGACCGCCTGGATCTTGGGCGCGGCCTCGCCGATGAGCACCGCGGCCCGGCCGTGCCTCTTCATGACGTCGGCCAGCGGCGCGTACGAGCCGCCCTTGTCCTTGCCGCCAGCGATGAGCACAACCTTGCGCGGAAATCCGTCGAGCGCAGCGACCACGGCGCCCACGTTGGTGCCCTTGGAATCGTCGTAGAACTCGATGTCGTTGAAGTCGCCCACCAGCTCCATGCGGTGGGGCAGCGGGCGGAACGAGACCAGGGCGTGGCGCGCCTCGGCTGGCAAGGCGCCAATCAAGCGCGAGGCCACCAGCGCGGCCAGGGCGTTTTCCTGATTGTGTCGGCCGACCAGGCCCGGCAACACCGCCGGGTAGTATTCGATGGGGCCGCCGGGCAGACGAACACACAGGGAATCGCCTTCCAGCCAGCCCCCGACACCCAGCGCCCGGTGGGTCGAGATGAGCACGCAGCGGCTTTGGATACTGCGCGCCGCAAGCTCGACGTTCGGGTCATCGATGTTAAGCACGGCGAAGTCCGACGCCGTTTGGGCGGCGAAGACGCGCTGTTTGGCGGCCACGTAGCCGGCGAAATCGGGGTAGCGGTCGAGGTGGTCGGGCGAAATGTTGAGCAGCACCGCTACCTGCGGCCGGAACGTGCGCACGGTTTCGAGCTGGAAGCTGGACACCTCGACCACGCAGGTTCCACCCAAGCGCGCCGCGTGCGTACCGATGGCTTCGGACAGCGGCGTGCCCAGGTTGCCGCCCACGAAGGTGGGTCGGCCATTGGCCCCCAGCATGGCGCCGCACAAGGTGGTGGTGGTGGACTTGCCGTTGGTGCCCGTGATGGCCACCATGGTCGATTCCACGAACCACGACGCCAGCTCCAATTCGCCGGTCACGAACACGCCCCTGGCCCGCGCGGCCTCGACCTGGGGCATGGGCGGTACCCCAGGCGACAGCACGATCATGTCCTGGGCGGCGAAAAGGTCGGCGGGATGACTGCCCAGCTGCACGCGGATGGTCCCGGGCAAGAGGGCCAATTCGGAACGCAGCTGGGGGGTGTCCTTGGCGTCGTTCACGGTTACCTGCGCGCCCCGTAAGGCGCACAGGCGTGCCGCCGCGATCCCGGAGCGGCCAAGGCCGACCACCAGGACGCGTTTGCCTGCCAAATCGCGGTAGGAAGACTGCATCAACGGATCTTTCAACGGACCTTCAACGTCAGAAGCAAGCCAACGATGGCGCAGAAAAAGGAAACGATCCAGAAACGCACCACAATGCGGGACTCGGGCCAGCCCTTCTTCTCGAAGTGGTGGTGGATGGGCGCCATCAGGAAGATGCGCCGCTTGGTCGCCTTGTAGTAGCCAACCTGGATGATGTCGGACAGGCCCTCGACGAGGAAGATGGCGCCCACCAGGGGAAGGGTCAGCTCGGTCTTGGTGGCCAGCGCCACGAAGCCAATGGCGCCACCCAGGGCCAGCGCGCCCACGTCGCCCATGAACACCTGCGCTGGGTGGGTGTTGTACCAAAGGAAACCAATGCCCGCGCCGCCGATGGCGCCACAGAATACCGACAATTCTCCTGCACCCTTGACGTGGGCCATGCCCAGGTAGTGCGCGATATTGAAGCCGGCCAAGGTCTGCCCAGCGGCGTAGCAGAGCAGCATATACGTGAAGGTCGAGACGATGACCGGCCCGATGGCAAGACCATCCAAGCCGTCGGTCAGGTTGACCCCGTTGGAGCAACCCATAACCACGATAACCAGTCCGCCCGTGGCGTAGAGAAGCAGAGGAATCTGGATATGGTGGTGCTCGAAGTTGAGCAACGGCACGGCGAGACGCTGGCGAATGTCCGGCTCAAGACCGCCGCCATAGAACAGCCACCCCACGGCCACCGCGCCCACCAGAAACTGGACCAAGAGCTTCAGCTTGCCGGGCACGCCGCGTTTATTCTTCTTGGTGATCTTCAGATAATCGTCGACGAAACCGAGCGCGCCGTAGCCGACCGTCACAAAGAGCGCGGGCCACACCAAGGGGCTGGTGAGATCGCACCACAGAATCGTACCGGTTACCAGGGCCATGATGATGAGCGCTCCACCCATGGTCGGCGTGCCCTGCTTGCTGGCGTGGCCGGCGGGTCCATCCTCGCGAATCACCTCGCCAAGCTGGCGCGCGCGTGCCCGCCGGATGAACCAGGGGGCCACCAGGAAGGTGATGAACAGCGAGGTCAGCGTGGCGAGCATGGTGCGCGTCGAGACGTAGCGAAAGACGTTGAACGCCCCGAACTCGCCGCGCAGTCGTTGAAAGAGGTGAAAAAGCATTTAGGTTCCCAACTTTCTTTCGAGCGCGTCGAGTGCACGCTCTAGGCGCATTCCGCGCGACGCCTTCACCAGAATCCAATCCCCCGGCTTGGTCCACGCCGCCAGCGTGCCAGCGGCGAGATCCGGATCGAGCGTGGCGACCACGCGATTGCGGGGCAGCCCGGCCGAGCGCGCGCCGGACGCCATATGCGCCGCCAGCTCGCCCACCGCGGCCAGCCCGGCGAATCCAAGACGCGCGACCTCCTGGCCAAGTTCTTCGTGGGCCCTGGCCGTCTCGGGGCCAATTTCCAGCATGTCGCCCAGCACGGCGAAGGCACTGCCCGCGGCGCCCGCCGATGCGGCCACCATGTGCAGCGCGGCCCGCATGGAGGTTGGGTTGGCGTTGTAGCAGTCGTCCATCACCCGACGGCCGGCGAACACGTGCAGACGTGATCGGTGAGGCGGCAGGACAGCCGTCTCCAGTGCCTTGGCCGCGGCCAGGATTGGCACCTTGCACGCCGAGGCAACGGCCAGAGCGGCGGCAGCGTTGCGCGCGTTGTGTTCGCCCGCCAGCGGCAGACGCACGGTGACAGGGGTGGTGCCCACCGAAAGCCGAACCATCGAGCCCTTTTCGCCAGCTGGGATGCATTCGAGGATGCGCACCTCGGCGCGCACGGGCCGCGGACCCGAAAGCGCGAAACGCAGCTTGCGCCCCTCGGGCAAATGGCTGGCTTCGATTTCAAGAAGTGCGTCGTCGGCCGGCAACACGGCCACGCCGCCGTCGGCAAGGCCATGGAAGATCTCGCCCTTGGCACGCGCGACCTCTTCGATAGAGCCGAGGCGTTCCAGGTGTGCGCCCGCTACGTTGGTCACCACGCCGACGTTGGGCTTGGCGATGCTGGCCAGGTACGCGATCTCGCCGCGCGCCCGCATGGCCATTTCCAAGACCCAGAAATCTTCCTCCTCGGTGGATTCCAGCACGGTCATGGGCAAGCCGACATCCGTGTTGAAATTGCCCTGGGTACGCAACACCGTGCCCGCCACCGAGAGCGCGGCGGCGATCAACTCCTTGGTCGTGGTCTTGCCGTTGGAGCCCGTGACCCCAACCACGCAGCCCTTGAAGCGGGCCCGCACCGCGCGGGCCAGATCGCCAAGCGCGCGGCGAACGTCGCCGACGGCAATCACGGCCACGCCCTCGCACTCGGCGGGCATTCCGCGCTCGCTGCTGACCACCACGGCGGCGGCACCCGCCTTGGCCGCGGCGGCGCAGAAATCAAAACCGTCCACGCGCTCGCCGGGAAGCGCGAAAAAGAGACGTCCTGGCTTGACCTGACGGCTATCGATGGCCACCCCCGTGAAGGTCGCGCCCGAATGCCCGGGTTCAGCCACCATGCTTCCGCCCATGGCCGCGCAGGCCCAGCCGAGCGGCCTGACTTTGGGTGAAGAAACTGTCTTCTCGCCCACGTCGGTCACGCGCCCCTCCGCGCCGCAAAGGCGGCCGCCGCGATCTCGCGATCGTCGAAGTGGGATTTCTCGCTGCCAACGATCTGGTAGTCCTCGTGCCCCTTGCCGGCCAGCAGGACCACATCGCCCACGCGGGCCAGGGCCACCGCGCGTGAGATCGCGGTTCCACGGTCGGGCTCGACGTGGAATCCGCTCTGTCCTTGCGCCAGCTCGGCCGCGCTACGCTCGGGCTTGCCCGCGCGGCGCACGCCTTCGAGAATCATTGCAATGATCGACTCGGGCTTCTCGGTGCGCGGGTTGTCCGAGGTCACAAGCGCGATGTCGGCGCGCAAAGCCGCAGCCTCGCCCATGAGTGGCCGCTTGCCACGGTCGCGATCGCCACCGCAACCAAATACACAGATGAGCCGGCCCTTGGTCAGTGGCCGCAGTACATCGAGGGCACGTTCCAGCGCATCCGGGGTGTGCGCGTAGTCGACCACGCAGAGCACGCCAGCCTCGTTGGCCACCGCTTCCAGCCGTCCCGGAACCCCCCGCAGGCGGGAAAGCCCCGCGACGATGGCGCTGGCCGAAATACCGTGGCCAAGCACGATGCCGACCGCGGTCAGGATGTTGTCCAGGTTGAATTCGCCGACGAGCGGCGAAGCGATGTCCAGCGTGCCCACCGGCGTGCCGAGGCGGGCGCGAATGCCGTCTGCGCCCAGTCGCTGCTCCAGCACCGCCACGTCTGCCCCGCGATTCTGCCGGGTCAAGGTAAGCGTCTGGCAGGTGGCTTCGTTCTTCATGGCCACGCCCTGCGCATCGTCGACAAAGAACACGCCCACGCCCTGCGCGGGCATCATCCGTTCATGGAACAGGATGCGCTTGGCCGCGAAGTAATTCCCCATGGTGCCGTGGTAATCGAGGTGATCCTGGGTAATGTTGGTCAGCGCGGCGACGCGAAACTGGCAGCCGGCCAGGCGGCCCTGTTCGAGCGCGATGGACGATGCCTCCATGACCACGTCGCTGGCACCGGCTTGCCTCATCTCGGCCAAGTTGCCGTGCAACTCCAGCGCCCCTGGCGTGGTCAGCAAGGCCTCTTTGTGCCGGCCACCAAAGCGGTAACCGACGGTGCCGATGACGCCGGTCTTGCGCCCGGCCGCGGCCAGGATGGCCTCGACGAGATAGGTGGTGGTGGTCTTGCCATTGGTCCCGGTCACCGCGGTCAGGGTCAGCGCCGAGGCCGCTTCGAAGCGATTGGCCGCCACGATGCCGAGGGCCTGGCGCACGCTCGGAACCAGGATGAGCGTGGCATTGCCCGCCAGGTCGTCGACGGACACGCCCGCCGCCTCAGTCAAGATCGCCGCCGCGCCCTTGGCCAGGGCGTCGTCGATGAACTTGCGTCCGTCTTGCTTGGTGCCCGGAATGGCCACAAAGAGATCGCCTGGCCGTACCTGGCGCGAATCGTCGCGGACTTCGGCGATTTCCAGGGCGCCGTCGCCGGCCACGATGCGCGCGCCGTCCACGTTCTTGAGCAGATGCGAAAGCCGCGCCATGGAGATCTTCTAGCCTCCCCTGCGCTGGAAGGAAACTCGGCACACCGTCCCCGCCGAGGCCGGGCCCGGTTTGGGCGACTGGCTGGCCGCCACGCCGCTGCCCGAAGGAACCAATTCGACGCCGGCCTTGCGCGCGGCCCGGATGGCCTCGCCCATGCTCATGCCGGTGAAATCGGGGAACGCCACGGGTCCGCTGCTGGTCGCCGTGCCCGGTGCCTCGTCGTCCTCGGCCAGTGCGCTGTCGTCGGAGTCGCCCTGCTCGCTCGCCACCACGGCGGCCGGCTCGTCGAGTCCGGGGCTGTCGGGCTCGGCCTCGGCCGCGGCGGGTTTGGGCTCGGGCTTGATGGGCCTCTTGTCCTTCTTGTCAGCCACCATGAGCGAAGATGGCGAAGACGGCGCCACGCCAAGGTAGCGAAGCGCGCCCTCGGCGATGGCCTTGAAGGCGGGGGCCGCCACCACGCCGCCGTAGTGGATGCCTTGTGGCTCGTCGATCATCACGGCAACGACCAAACGCGGATTGTCGGCGGGCACGATGCCGACGAAGGAAGATAGGAACTTCGACGAATCGTAGCGCCCGTTGGTGACTTTTTGCGCGGTGCCGGTCTTGCCTGCCACGGCGTAGCCTGGGATGGCCGCGGCCTTGGCGGTTCCGTCCTCGGTCACGCCTTGCATGATGGTCAGCAGCGTTCGTGCCGCGCTCTCGGACATCACGCGCCTGTCGCCAAGTGCTTCTGGCGGCCGCTCCACCGGCTCGGGCTTGCCATCGCTGCCCACATAATGAAGCGCGAGTCGCGGTGGATGGTAGACGCCGTAGGCGGCGATGGCGGCGAAGCCGGCGGCGAGCTGAACCGGTGTCACGGTCAACCCCTGGCCGAAGGCGTGGGTGGCGAATTCGATTTCACCCCAACGCGAGATGGGGCGCAGGATTCCCCGGCGTTCGCCGGGCAGACCCAGGTAGCTCGGCCGGCCAAAGCCGAAACGGTCGAGCGCGTTCCACAGGGCTTCCTTGCCAATGCGCCGGGCGATTTTCACGGTGCCGATGTTGCTCGAATGCTTGAACACCTCGGCCGCTGTGATCACGCCCTTGGGATGGTCGTCGCGGATGTGGAACTTGCCCACAATCAGCTGGCCCATCTGGCAGTCGAATTTGTCCTCGGGCCTGACCTTGCCCGCGTCGAGCGCGGCGGCGAAGGTGAAGGTCTTGAGCGTCGAGCCGGGCTCGAAGGTGTCCGAGATGGTGCGGTTGCGCGCGCCGCGCTTGGCGGCGTCCGACGGATCGTTGGGGTTGTAGGTGGGTACGCTGGCCATGGCCAGGATCTCGCCAGTGCGCGGGTCGATCATCACCGACATGCCAGCCTTGGCGTTGTACTTGGTGACGGTCTCGGCCAGGATGCGCTCGGTTTCGTAGGTCAGGTAGCGGTCGAGGCTGAGCACCAAGTCCTTGCCCGCGGACGACGACGAATCGATGGCGCCATCGACCAGCAGGTCGCGACCCAGGCGATCGTGCACACCCACCACTTCCATGCCCGTGCCTTGCAAGGCCTTGTCGAAGCCCAGCTCCACGCCTTCCAGGCCCTTGCCGTCGAGGCCGGCGTGGCCAATCACGGTCGCGGCCAGGGCGCCGTTGGGATAGACCCGGCGCGGCTCCTTGCGCAGACCCACGCCCGTAATGCCGAGCGCCGTGGCGGCCTTGCTCTCGTCGGGCGTCACCCGGCGCTTGACCCACGCGAAGTACTGCTCGCGCTTGCCGGCCAGGTTCTTGTCCAGCTCGCGCGCGTCCATGTGCAGCGCCGCCGCCAGTCTACGACTGCCGTCGGGCACGAAGGCCAACTGGCGTGGGTTGCAGTACACCGATTCCAGATCCGCGGTCGAGGCCAGCTCGTTGCCCTTGCGGTCGAGAATACGGCCACGGCGCGGGGCAATCTCGATCTCGCGCAGGTAGTTGTTCTCGGCCCACTCGCGCAGCTGCGCCGCCTCACGCACCTGCAGCTGCACCGCACGCCTTCCGACAAAATAGGCCAAACAGAGCAAACCAAGCCCGAACAGAACGACGCGCAGCTTGGTCCAGGTGGTGGTCATCTTCTACCCTCATGGGAACCCTGGGCGGGTTCCCAAACCCTCCCGCGATGGTCCGCCGCCGGCAAAGCCGTCGGGCTACCCACGCGGCGACCCTCCACGCTGGCGTGAATGTCCACGGGCGCGGGTGGGCGCATGCCGAGGTGGTCGCGCGCGATGGCGATGATGCGCGCCGGATCCTTCAACATGCCGATCTCGATTTCCAGGTGCCGGCGTTGCAGGGTCAGCTCGCGAAAAGCGCGCTCTTCCTTGCCGAGGGCGATGGCGACCTCGATACGTTTGGCGTGCACCGCCACGTGGGCCGTGGCGACCAAGGTCACGCCTAGCACGATCAGTCCAATCAGCCCGAAGCTCAGCCGGCGCCGCGCACCGCCAGAATCGACCACAGCCTTGGTTTCGCTGACTTGGGAAGTCATGCGGGCAGCCTTTCCACCGCGCGCAGCTTGGCCGAACGCGAGCGCGGATTGCGCGCGCGCTCTTCGTCGCTGGCCGTGACCACGTGTTTGGTCAGGATGCGCAAGCAGGGCTGCGCGGCATCGCGGCCGCCCTGGGCGCGAAAACTGCGTTTGGCCATCCGATCTTCGAGCGAGTGGAAGCTGATGACGACCAATCGTCCTCCCGGTTTCAAGCACGACGGGGCATCGGCCAAAAACCTCTCAAGCTCGCCCAGTTCGTCGTTCAAGGCGATGCGCAGGGCCTGAAAGGTTCGCGTGGCGGGATCCTTGTTGCGTTCGCGTCGGCCGATGGTACGCGCGATGAGCTGCGACAGGGCGGAGGTGGTGGACAGGTCGTCGCTGTCCCGTGCCTCGACGATGGTTCGGGCGATCTTGCGGGCAAAGCGCTCTTCCCCGAGATCGCGCAAGATGCGTTCGATTTCTTCCTCATCGGTACGGCGCAAGAAATCCGCCGCAGTCTCGCCCTGCGACTGATCCATGCGCATGTCGAGCGGGCCGCTGTGGCGGAACGAGAATCCCCGCTCGGCACGGTCGAGTTGCATGGACGAGACCCCAAGATCCACAAGGCAACCGTCCACCAGGGGAGTCCCGGCGCTCGCCAAGACCTCGCGGATCGATCCGAAACGCGCGTGGGACAGCACCACACGCTCGCCAAACGGCGCCAGATTCGCGCCCGCCTTGGCAAGGGCATCGCGATCTCGGTCGATGCCGACCAGCCGACCATCGGGCGACGAACGCTGCAAGATCGCGGCAGCGTGTCCACCCAGTCCAACCGTGGCATCGCAGTACAAACCGCCGGCGGTCGGCGCAAGGAACTCCATGGCTTCTTGCAGAAGCACGGGCGCGTGGCCGGGATCTTGGGCGATCTCTGTGGTCATTAATAGATAGGGATGTCGGTAGTCGCCTAGGACTCACTGTTCCATTCCCGTCGGTGACAGGGCAAATCCCACGTCCCCAGCGGAATAGATGCCCGATGCGGGCAGTTCATCCATGGCACACGAAACCCAACCATCATCCGACCGCCGCTCCCTAAGTCAATTTTTCGCATCCGGTTTTTCCCCAATAATTGCAAGCAGATTGAATCTTCTCTCAGAGATATCTGAGATCCAGAACAGTCAACTAACAATACTAATTAAGTAATCTGAATCACATACAAACTGATGCCTAATGTGCGTAACCCCGCTTGACTAAAGGCTTCTTTTGGGCGATAACGCGCATGTCAAGAGACGGTTCAGCCAGGAGAAGGAGTGGTTGCCCATGGAAGCGAGGTTGTTCGAACTTGACGCGAAAATGGGGATGCTCGCCGAGAAGGCCAGCAGTTTCCCGGACAAAGTCACGAGCGATTACCAGTACAAACTGGACATCTCGTGGCTCTTCCACGACAACGCCCTCGATGGCGTCGTGCTTTCCTATTCCGAGCTGAAAGCCGCCATCGACCAGCGAATCATCAGCGACGTTTCCCTCATTCCGACCTACGAGGAAGTCCGCACCCACAAGCAGGCGGCGGACCATCTGCGCGAGCTTGCCTGTTCCAAGAAGCCGCCAGCCGTGGATGTGGAATTCATCCGCAAGCTCTACGCCATGGTCACGCCCGATGCGGCGGCCAAGGGCTGCCCGTACCGCAAGGAAAACCCCTTGCACCGACTGTACTACCACGAGATCTGTCCGCCCGAGAAGATCGTCTACCAGATGCGCAAGCTGGACGAGTGGCTGGAATCGTCCGAGTACACGTCCCTGCATCCGATCATCGCGGGCACGCGCCTGCAGCTCAAGCTGCTGCGCGCCTATCCCTGGACCAAGAACACCGGCAAGGTCGCGAGACTGCTCACCAACTACGTTCTGCTGCGCGCGAAGTACCTGCCCGCCATCATCCATTCCATCGACCGGCAGCGCTACTACGAGGTGCTCCGCCACGACAACGATGGGCTGCTTGGCCTGGTGGTCGAATCGCTGGAAAACGGCATCGACACGACGACCAAGTTCTTCGACGAGCTGGGCGGCCTGAAGGCCCGCCGGGCTAGCTAAGGCATCTCCACTTTCTTGGGTCTGGCCGCGGTTGGCGTAAAATCGCCAGTAGGCGGCCAGCGCGGGATCTGGCGCCGGGGGCTGGTTAACGTCGATCGGCCGCTCTTGTCACCGCGCCGGAGGCGAGTCAGGGCATGAACACACTAGCGGATCAGGTCGTCGAGTTCACCGTCACGCTGGTGCGCGCCCTCGGCCGGGTGGCCCAGTACGACCCGGCCAAACCCAACTTTCCGCGTTTGCGCGCCCGCTTGCTCAAGGAACTTGGGCGCTTGCAGCGGACGCAGCCGGAGATTGGGTATGTCGTCGGACCTCCATCGGTGGCTGGCGGCCCGCCGGAGATTTGGGTCGACGGTACCTCGCCCCAACGCACCGAACTGCGTCGCATCGTCGGCCCGTCTATCGGCGGGGCTTTCGTCCTGCAACTGCTCGAGTACATGCAGCAGCGCGGGCTTGTCGCGCTGGCCTTTGCCCGCGGCGTGACCGAGCCCGAGTGGAACGCATTTCTGGAAATCGTGACCGTGCCGCCAGTTGAAAAGTCCCCGGCCGCCGAAGGCCGCAGGCTGGTTCGCGCCCTGCTCGACAAGAAAGTCGCTCACATCTCCATGGTTTGCGAAGCCGAGCAGCCACCCGCAAAACCCGACCTGCCCTGGAACGTTCGCTTGGCCTTCACGCGCCTGGCGCACGACCTGCGCGGCGCAGTCACCTTGGGCATGAACACGCCGGCGGCGTTGTTCGAACAGAGCGAACGCCTGACCGCGGGCATGGCCTACTCGTATTTTCGCAAATTCGACGTGCTCAAGCAGGTGCTCTTTCACTGCAAGACGGTCGATGAGCTTGTCCGCGATGTGCCGGCGCTGAAAGAGTGCCGTGCGCTCGACATCATCCTGCGCGGCTTGCCCGAGTTCCCGCTTCACGGAACCACAGCCCTGATTCTCAAGGAATCGGGTTCCGGCAGCGAGTTGCCCGCCGAACCCGCTGCCTCGGTTCTGCGCGCCGTCGCCGAACGCATGCTCAAGATGCCGTCGTCGCGCAAGGTGGACGAAACCCTGCGCACCTTGTGCCGGCGCAAGATCGTGGCCATCACGCGCCTGCCCGTCGAGCTTCAAGAATGGGTTCTGGCCGAGAACTGGGTCGACAGCATGCGCACCGACATGGGCAAAGAACCGCCCAAGGGCAGCCCCGAAAGCAACCCCGTGCGCATCCTGCAGAAGGGCGCGCGCTACGCCTTCATCCAGCACCTGCCGGTGCAAGCCACCGGCATTCTCGAACGCATCAAGAACGTGGCGCCCAAGGCCGTTCCCGAGGTTTTCGATGTCCCCACCGTCGAGGCGGTGCTGGCCGAGTTTCCCGAAAGCAATGACAGCCGAAGAGCGCTTCTCATGCTGCTGGACCAAGGTGGCGATACCGCCGCCGATTCCGTCGCCTCCGTGGTGATCACCGGCGAGCCCAAGGTGTGCGAGGCAGCGGCGTGGATCTTGACCGAGATGAAGGCCCGCGGCGTGGCGGCGGCCCTGCGCGCACTCAACCAAGACATCGAGAAGGAAGAGACCGCGCGCATGCTCATCGCGTGCGTGTCGGGCAAGGCGACGGAAAGCGCCGCCGATGTTTTCATTCGCCAGTTCAGACACAAGTCCGCGCGCGTGCGCCGCGATGCCTTGACCGCGCTTGCGTCGGCCTGTCCACCCGCCGCTGAAACCTACGTGGCCCTTGCCCTCGCCGATCCGGACGAGAACGTGCGCATCCGGGCGCTGCTCTTGTGCGCCAACACGGGCATCGGCGGCGACAACATCATTCCCCGGGCTATCCAACTGGTGGCCAAGGACGCACGGGGGGCGCCGCCTCAGGTGGTGCGCGCCGCTATCGAGGTTGTCGTGCGCCGCCGCGAGGCTGGTGCGCTGCCCATCGCCGAGGCCGAGTTTGCCCTGTGCCGGCTGACCACGCCCATTGGGTTCTTCGGGCACCTGCTGGGACAAAAGTCTCCGCCCGCCGCGGTCATGGTGACGGCCATCGCGGCGCTCGGCCGCCTGGGAACGGATCGCGCCAGCAAACTGTTGGTGCGCCTGAGCAAGAGCAAAGATCCGGACATTGCGCAGGCCGTGCGCCGTGAACTTGAGCACAAGGGCGGACGGGGTCCCATGACACCGATGCCCATGGTGGATAGCAGCGTCCTCCATATCGGGAAGAAGCCGCCCTCGGCCGGATGACCAGTCGTCGCAAGACAAATTGACGGGACCGTTGTCGTACAGCCCCCTACTTTGCGTCCCATTTGCCACCTTGACTGGGTACTGAGCGCAGACTTACGCACACCATAAATCCGCTCCTGTGCGCCTTGACCGTGGGCTATAATTCCAACCTACCGAAGTTGCGGCAACGGCGGCACAAAAGTTACATCATTCCCAGTTGGTTGTGGCCAAGTGTTCCGTCGGAGGACGAGCTTAGTACCATGACGGTAAGGAGCCCCATGCGCAGAATTCTCGTTTTCGTTTGCATCATCGGATCCATCGGTGCGTGCGTGAATCTCGACAAGCCCAAGAAGGTTGCCGAGTGCACCGCCTCGCCTGGAGGATGCGTCAACGGCTCCCCTGTGGACGGCGGCGCTACTTCTGCCGATGGCAAGAAAGACACGATCCCCTTCATCGCGGACACAG
>Ga0302322_100002480_pt1 | contig 15576 bp, 13 predicted proteins | sample Fen_T0_2_FD_203757 | JGI IMG/M metagenome (GOLD analysis project Ga0302322, IMG submission 203757) | Peat permafrost microbial communities from Stordalen Mire near Abisko, Sweden - Fen_T0_2 | ecosystem: Environmental > Terrestrial > Soil > Wetlands > Permafrost | place: Sweden: Abisko... | reverse complement strand
CGTTGCGCTGGGCGAACCGCTGATCGAGTTCAACCAGACGCAAACCCGGGATCCGCACGCCTATGTGCAGGGCTTCGGCGGTGACACCTCGAACATGGCCATCGCCGCCGCGCGACTCGGCGCGCGGGTCGGCTACGTCACGCGCCTGGGCGACGATGCCTTCGGCCGCCTGTTCCGCGAACTGTGGGATACGGAAGGCGTCGACGCGAGCGGGGTTGCCACCGACCCCGATGCGCCCACTGGCGTCTATTTCGTCACGCACGGCGCACACGGGCACGAGTTCTCCTATCTGCGTGCGGGTTCGGCGGCCAGCCGCATGCGGCCCGCCACGCTGCCGCTGGAGCTGATCGCGAACGCGCGCCTGCTGCACGTGTCCGGCATCAGCCAGGCCATTTCGGCGAGCGCTTGCGACACCGTGTTCGCCGCGATGGATGCGGCCACGACGGCTGGCGCGGTGGTGACCTACGACCCGAACCTTCGCCTCAAGCTCTGGCCGTTGCCGCGGGCGCGCGCAACCATCATTGCCACGATGGCGCGGTGCAGCTGGTGCGTGCCCAGCCTGGATGACGCGCGCGTGCTCTTCGACAGTGCTGATCCGGCGACCGCCCTAGCGGCGTGCCATCGTGCCGGCGCGAAAGGAGTGGTGCTCAAGCTCGGCGCCGAAGGATGCGTGGTCTCCGACGGCAAGCGGCAGCAGCATGTCCCCGCCCATCGCGTCACGCCGGTCGATGCTACGGGGGCGGGCGACTGTTTCGACGGCGCGTTCGCCGTCCGGCTGCTGGCCGGCGACGACCCGTTTACGGCCGCGGCGTATGCGAATGTCGCCGCGGCGCTGGCGACCACCGGTTTCGGCGCAGTTGCCCCGTTACCTCGGGACGCCGACGTGCGCGCATTGCTGCGCAAGACCGCCGTATGACCACCGCGACTTTCCTGGCGGACCTGTATTCAGGAAAGGTCGCACTCGTGGTGGGAGGAACGAGCGGCATCGGCGCCGGCATTGCCGACGCATTTGCCGGTCTGGGCGCAGTCGTGACGGTGACCGGTGCCACGCGCGCGGAATGCGATGCAGCGCGAGCCTCGCCGCGCTTCCGTTGCCGCGATGCCATTGCGCTCGACGTCCGCGACGATAACGCGGTCTCAGCACTCGTCGCGTCACTGCCGCGGCTCGATTTTCTGGTGAACTGCGCCGGTGTCATCCGTCGCGGTGCCGAGCACGATCCCGCCGTCTTCGCCGAAATTCTCGCGATCAACCTCACGGGCACGATGCGCTGCTGCACGCTGGCGCGCGACAAGCTGAAGGCGGCCGGCGGGGCCATCGTCAACACCGCGTCGGTGCTGTCGTTCTTCGGCGGGGGCCTCGTGCCCGGATACAGCGCCAGCAAGGGAGGGGTCGCGCAGCTGACCAAGTCGCTCGCCATCGCGTACGCCCCCGACGGCATCCGCGTCAACGCGATCGCGCCGGGCTGGGTGGCGACCAACCTGACGCAGGCGTTGCAGGACGATCCGCAGCGCAGCGCGGCGATACTCGCGCGCACGCCGCTGGCGCGATGGGCGCGGCCGGAGGACATCGCCGGCGCCGCCGTCTTTCTCTGTTCGCCCGCCGCGCGCTTCGTCACCGGCACGATCCTTCCGGTCGACGGCGGGTACATGGTGACGTAGGAGGGGAGCATGCCGATCGGAACCGCGGTACGATATCTGAAGAAGCACGAATGGGAGAAGGCGCACGTGATCGTCCAGGAAGATGCGTCGACGCTCGGCTGCTGGGCACACGGCATCGTGCACATGCAGGAGGGCGACGTCGCCAACGCACGGTACTGGTATCGCAAGGCGCACCGCGATTTTCCGAAAGACTACGACGAGGCGGCCGAAATCGCCGCGCTGGCCCGGGCCATCAAGGACGGGACGCAATGAATGCACCGCTGATCCTGCCGACCACTGGCATTCAGCCCGAGATTGCCGTCGCGGCGATACCCGGCGATGAGCGCGTGTGGGTGCCGCAGGCGCAGGACGTCTGGTTCCGTCCGCTGCTGCTCAACACCGTGTCCGGGGGTTGGTGCAACCTGCTGCGTGTGCGTCGGAGCGGCGTGCTGTCGCGGCACCGGCATCCGATGGTGGTCATCGGCTACGTAATCAAGGGCCGCTGGAAGTATCTCGAGCATGACTGGACGGCGGAGGAGGGCAGCTTCGTGTACGAGCCGCCGGGCGAGATCCACACGCTGACCGTGCCGGCGGATTGCCCGGAAATGATCACGTTCTTCAACATCAGCGGCGCGATGATCTACCTCGATGCCGACGGCCGGCAGAGCGGCTACGAGGACGTCTGGAGCAAGATCGACATGTGCCGCAGTCATTACGAGCAATGCGGCCTGGGCGCGCATTACGTCGAGCAATTCATCCGATGAGCTGCCTTTGATCGGGCAATTCGCCGCGGTCGGCGTAGGCAGCGCCTGCGGCGCGTGGCTGCGCTGGGGGCTCTCCGCGTGGCTCAACGCGCGCGTGCCGAAGTTCCCGCTCGGAACATTGGCGTCCAACCTGATCGGCGGCTACCTGGTCGGGTTCGCCGTCGCGTATTTCCTGGTGCGCCACGATCTTTCTCCGGAGTGGCGGCTGTTCGTCATCACGGGATTCTTAGGCGGCCTGACGACGTTCTCGACATTTTCGGCGGAGGTGACTGAGCACCTGATGCGCGGCGATTACGTGGCCGGAATCGCGCTCGCTGCAATTCACCTGGTCGGATCGCTGCTGCTGACTGCAGCGGGCTTCGCCACCTATCGGGCGCTGGCATAACCCGTCGCATGCAACTCCGCAGTCGAATTTTCGCGCGGCGCCGCGTATATTGAACGTCCCGCAAATCTTCTACTCACCCAGAGCCCATCATGCCCCAAGCCATTCGCATCCACGCCAACGGCGGCCCGGAAGTACTCGTGTTCGAGGACGTTGCCGTCGGTGCGCCCGGTCCAGGCGAAGCGCGCGTGCGCCACACGGCGATCGGACTCAACTACATCGACACCTATCACCGCAGCGGCCAATACAAGCTCGCGCTGCCGTCGGGCATCGGGCTCGAGGCCGCGGGCGTTGTCCAGGCGGTCGGGTCCGGCGTCGATTACCTGAAGGCGGGCGACCGCGTCGCCTATTGCGGCGGCGCGCCGGGTGCCTACAGCACCGAGCGCGTGATGTCCGCGGACAGGCTTGTCCCCATCCCGGATGGAGTCGAGGACGCGACGGCCGCGACGCTGATGCTGAAGGGGCTGACGGTCCAGTATCTGTTCCGGCAGACCTTTCCGCTGAAAGGCGGGGAGACGATCCTGTTCCACGCCGCGGCCGGTGGCGTGGGACTCATCGCCTGCCAGTGGTCGCGTGCGCTGGGCGTGACGATGATCGGGACCGTGGGCTCGGACGCCAAGGCAGACCTCGCGAAGGCGAACGGGTGCGCGCACACGATCGTCTACACGCGCGACGACTTCGTGGCGCGCACGAAGGAAATCACCGGCGGCAAGGGCGTTCCCGTCGTCTACGACTCGATTGGCAAGGACACGTTTCCGAAGTCCCTCGACGTATTGAGCCCGCGCGGCATGTTCGTGAGCTTCGGCAGCGCCTCGGGTCCCGTTGCCGCGTTCGACATCGGCCTGCTGGCGCAGAAAGGTTCGCTTTACGCAACGCGGCCGACGCTCTTCACCTACGCGGCCACGCGTCCCGCGCTGCTGGCGATGGCCGCGGACATGTTCGCGCTGGTCGCGGCAGGCAAGATCAAGTCCGAGGCGCGGCAGCAGTACGCGCTCAAGGATGCGGCGGTGGCGCATCGGGCGCTCGAATCGCGCGTGACGACCGGTGCGACGTTGCTCGTTCCTTAGTGCGCCGGGACGCCTCGTCCTGCCGCGTTGAGCAGTGCGCGCGCGGCGTCGGGCAACTCTGACGCGGTGAGGCCGAGCGGACCGATGCCCTGCGCAACGAGCGCGTCGGCCGTCGCGCCATGCAGGCATACCGCATAGCGCAACGCGGACTTGGCGGGTACGCCCTGCGCAAGCAGCGCGCCGAGAAGGCCCGAAAGCACGTCACCGCTGCCTGCGGTCGCGAGCGCGGGTCCGCCGCTGGCGTTGATGTCCCAGGTGCCGTCCGGATGCGCGAGCACGCTGCCCGCCCCCTTCAGCACCACATTCGCGGCGAGCCGCAGTGCCAGTTCGTGCGCGGCCCGCATGCGATCTCGCTGTACGGTCTCGACGTCGACCGCCAGCACGCGCGCCGCCTCGCCTGGATGGGGAGTGGCCAGCGTCGGTGCACTTCGCGACCGGGTCGCGGCGAGCAGCGCGGGTTCGCGCGCGATGAGGTTCAATGCGTCGGCATCGAGCGCCACCGGAACCGGCAGCGCCAGCGCGCGCAGCAGCAGCGAGCGCGCGGCATCGCTGGTGCCCAATCCCGGACCGACGACCAGCGCGTCGGGCTGGGCGTCGAGCACCGCGCCCGCGTGACGCAGCATCAACTCGGGCATGCTCGTGTCGAGCTTGGGCGGGTCCGCCATCAGGAAGCCAAGCCAAACCTTGCCCGCACCGGTGCGCAGCGCGGCACGCCCGGCCAGGATGAGCGCGCCACCCATGCCTTCGGTGCCGCCGAGAATGCCCAGCGTACCGAAGGTGCCCTTATTGACGTTGCGCTTGCATCGGGCAAGAATCACCGGCAGCGAGGCCGCCAGAACGGACCAGTCGAGGCGGTGGCCCAGCGCGGATGGCGCGTCCTCGATGCCGAGCGAATGCACGGAAACGTCGCCGCAATGGTCGGGGCCGTCGGCGGTCAGTAGCCCGGGCTTCATGCAGATGAACGTCGCCGTGGCGGCGGCGCGGATCGTGGGGTCGTTGGCGACGCCCGTATCCGCGTTCAACCCGGACGGGACATCCAGCGAGAGTATCGGCGCACCGGTGTCGTTGGCCCAGCGCACGAGCGCTGCATAACCGTCGCTGAGCGGCCGTGCGAGACCCACGCCGAACAGGCCGTCGACCACGAGGACCGGCCGCGCGCCGGCGGTGAATGTCGTCGTTGTGCCGCCGGCAGCGACAAACGCGGCGTGCGCGGCACAGGCATCCCTCGGCAGCGCCGCCGCTTCGCCGGGAAACACTACCGTAAGGTCGAAATACCAGGCGCGCAACCAGCGCGCGACGACGAACGCGTCGCCGCCGTTGTTGCCCGGACCGGCCAGGACCACGATCCTTCCTCCTCGGTCGCCTGCGAGGCCACGCGCGACCTCGGCCGCCGCGAGGCCGGCGCGTTCCATCAGCGGATCAAGGCTGTGCGCTGCCTCGATCGCGCGCATTTCGGCAACCTGCCGGACAGGGGAGAGATTCGCATCCATGGACCGATTATAGGCGGTGCCGTCGCGCGCCCTTGGGCTGGCGGGGTTGTTCTCCGGGTCGGTGGGAAATTGCCTCAGCAGCGACCGGTCGGGCGGCTTGGACAAACCCGGGCGCCGATCGTAGAATCGATGCTCTTGGCCGTGCCGCAATCCAAGTTAGAACTGCCTATCCCGGCCCGCGGCCTTAACTGGAGAATCCATCGCATGATCCGCAAATCTGGCTTGCTGCTCGCACTGGTGCTGGCGGCGTTCATCGCAGTCCCCGCTGCGGCACAGGAATCCCCGACGCTCAAGAAGATCAAGGAGTCGGGTTCCATCACCATCGGCCATCGCGACTCGTCGATGCCTTTCTCGTACTATGACGACAAGCAGCAGGTCATCGGCTACGCGCAGGACATCTGCCTCAAGATCGTCGACGCGGTCAAGGCCGAACTCAAGATGCCCAATCTGAAGGTCGTGCTGAATCCGGTCACGTCGGCGACACGCATTCCGCTGATGGCCAACGGCACGATCGATCTCGAGTGCGGATCGACGACGAACAACCTCGACCGCCAGAAGCAGGTCGCGTTCACCAACACGCACTTCGTGACGGCCAACCGCTACGTGGCCAAGAAGTCGTCCAACATCAAGTCGCTCGCCGACCTGAAAGGCAAGACGGTCGTCTCCACCGCCGGCACGACCAACCTCAAGTGGCTGGTCGAGGAAAACGGCAAGCAGAACCTCGGCATGAGCGTACTCACCGCCAAGGATCATGCTGAAGCCTTTCTGATGGTCGAGACCGACCGGGCCGTCGCGTTCTTCATGGACGACATCCTGCTGTACAGCCTGGTCGCGAGCTCGAAGTCGCCGGCCGACTTCGGCATCGGCGCCGAGGCCTACTCGGTCGAGCCCTACGGCATCATGATGCGTCGCGAAGACCCCGGCTTCAAGAAGGTCGTCGATGCGGCAACTGCGCAGTTGTACACCAGCGGCGGCATCATCCCGATCTACAACAAGTGGTTCCTGGCGCCGATACCGCCCAAGGGCGTCAATCTCAACGTGCCCATCAGCACGCCGCTCAAGAATGCGTTCGCCAAGCCGACGGACAGCGGCGACCCGGCGATGTACAAGTAGTGAACCCTAGCGCGCCGGTTGGCAGGCGCGTCTAAAGTCAGGACGGGGGCCACAGCGCCCCCGTTTGTTTTATAGTGCGGTTACTCAATTGGTTGTCGGCGACGGAATTCCGGGATCGGGGACGGGCGCAGCGGCAGGCGTGCTGCGCAACGGGGGGTGGCGTGAACTACAACTGGAATTGGCGGATCTTCTTCGAGACGTCGCCTGACGGCCGGGGCACGTATCTCGACACGCTGATCAACGGACTGGGCTTCACGCTCACCACGGCGCTGTCAGCCTGGGTGATGGCGCTGCTGATTGGATCGATCCTCGGCGTCCTGCGCACCACGCCCAACAAGTGGCTGGTCCGCTTCGGCAATGCGTACGTCGAACTGTTCCGCAACATCCCGCTGCTGGTGCAGATGTTCCTGTGGTTCTTCGTGCTGCCGGAGTTCCTGCCCAAGACGATGGGCACGGCGATGAAGCAGATGACGCCGCCGTGGGCGTCGCTGGTTCCGGCGGTGCTGTGCCTGGGCTTCTTCACCGCGGCGCGGGTGGCGGAGCAGGTACGCGCGGGCATCCAGGCGCTGCCGCGCGGACAGGGTATGGCCGGCACGGCGCTCGGGCTGACGACGCCGCAAACCTATCGCTATGTGCTGTTGCCGATGGCATTTCGCGTCATCCTGCCGCCGCTGACGTCCGAGTTCATGAACATCATCAAGAATTCGTCGGTGGCCCTGACCATCGGACTGGTGGAGCTGACCGCCGCCGCGCGCTCGATCCAGGAATTCAGCTTCCAGGTGTTCGAGGCCTTCACCGCCGCGACCATCGTCTACATCGCCATCAACGTGATCGTCGTGCTCGGGATGCGCCTGCTCGAAAAGCGCGTGCAGATACCGGGGTTCGTCGGGCCCTCGATGAACACCGGAGGCCACTGACATGCTCGGCCAGTTCGACTTCAACGTCATCGAGCGCTCGTGGGTCTACCTGTTCCGCGAAGGCATGACGTTCACGCTGACGCTGACCGCGCTGGCGATGACCGGGGGCATCATCTTCGGCACGCTGCTCGCCATGCTGCGGCTATCGTCGATCAAGCCGTTGGCGTGGATTGCGGGCGTCTACGTCAACCTGATGCGGTCGATCCCACTTGTGCTGGTGATCTTCTGGGTCTATTTCCTGGTTCCCTATATCGGCGCGTACATCATCGGCTCCAGCCAGCCGATCAAGGTCGGCGCGTTCTACTCTTCGGTCATTACGTTCACGCTTTTCGAGGCCGCATACTACTGCGAGATCATGCGGGCCGGCATCCAGTCGGTGTCGCGCGGCCAGGTGTCGGCCGGCTATGCGCTGGGCCTCGACTACTGGCAGGTGATGGGCAAGGTGATCCTGCCGCAGGCATTCCGCAACATGATCCCGATCCTGCTCACGCAGACCATCGTGCTGTTTCAGGACACGTCGCTCGTCTACGTGCTATCGATCACCGATTTCCTGGGCGCCGCGTCGAAGGTGGCGCAACGCGACGGCCGGCTGGTCGAGATGTACCTGTTCGCCGCACTTGTTTATTTCGTCATCTGCTTCGGCGGCTCGCTGCTCGTCAAGCAACTGCAGAAGAAGGTCGCCATCGTCCGTTGAACAAGAAAGGCCGCGGGATTACCACCATGTCGATGATCGAAATCAAGGATGTCTCGAAGTGGTACGGCAGCTTCCAGGTGCTGACCGACTGCACGACCAGCGTCGAGAAAGGCGAAGTCATCGTCGTCTGCGGGCCATCGGGCTCCGGCAAGTCGACGCTGATCAAGGTCGTCAACGCGCTCGAGCCGTTCCAGAAGGGCGATATCGTCGTCGACGGCACCCACGTCAACGATCCGAAGACCAACCTGCCCAAGCTGCGCGCGCGCGTCGGCATGGTGTTCCAGAACTTCGAACTTTTCCCGCACCTCACGATCACCGAGAACCTTACGCTGGGGCAGATCAAGGTGCTGGGCCGGTCGAAGGACGAGGCGGTTGCGCGCGGTCTCAAGTACCTCGACCGCGTCGGTCTCATCGAGCAAAAGGACAAGCATCCGGGCCAGTTGTCCGGCGGGCAGCAGCAGCGCGTCGCCATCGCCCGTGCGCTGTCGATGGACCCGATCTGCATGCTGTTCGACGAGCCCACGTCGGCACTCGACCCCGAGATGGTCAACGAGGTGCTCGACGTCATGGTCGGACTGGCCAAGGAAGGCATGACGATGATGTGCGTTACGCACGAGATGGGCTTCGCGCGCAAGGTGGCGAATCGCGTGATCTTCATGGACAAGGGATTCATCGTCGAGGACGCGACCAAGGAGGACTTCTTCGGCACGCCGCGGTCCGAACGGGCGCAACAGTTCCTCGCCAAGATCCTGCACCACTGAGATGGCCGCGGGCCAAGGTCCTGTTCGTTGCGCGATTGGCTCGGTTGCACGGTTGAACCGCGAAGCTCCATGAAGCCTTTGGTTCGATTGCTCTTGGGAGCTTTCGTCAGCGCGGTGTTTCCCGTTGCCGCAGCGGACTTTCCCGATCACGCGATCACGATGGTCGTGCCGTTCCCGCCGGGCGGCGTGGCGGACACGGTAGCGCGCCCGGTGGCCGAGGCGATGGGCCGCGATCTGCAGCAGCCGGTCATCATCGAGAACAAGGCGGGCGCCGGCGGCGGCATCGGCATGGGGCAGGTGGCGAAGGCCAAGGCCGACGGCTACACGGTGCTGCTGTCGCTGTCCTCATACACGGTGTTGCCTGAGGCAGACAAGATCCTGGGTCGCGCGCCGCTGTACCAGCTCGATCAGCTGAAGCCCATTGCGCGCTTCACCGCCGACCCCACCGTGTTCGTCGTGCGCGCCGATGCGCCGTGGAAGACCTGGGCGGAATTCGCCGCGGCGGCGCGCGCCAATCCGGGAAGATTCACGTACGGCTCGTCCGGCAACTACGGGACGATGCACGTGCCGATGGAAATGCTGCTCGGTGCAGCAGGCCTCAAGATGACGCACGTGCCTTACACCGGCGCCGGTCCGGCGATCGTCGGGCTGCTGGGCGGTAGCATCGACGCTGTTGCCACCGGCCCCGCCACGATCGTGCAGCAGGTCAACGCCGGCAAGCTGCGCGCACTCGCGCAGTGGGGCAATGTGCGCCTGGCTGCGCTTCCTGACGTGCCCACGTTCCACGAACTCGGCACGAATGTCGACTACGCGCAGTGGTCGGGCCTATTCGTCCCGGCCGCAACACCGGAACCCATCGTCAAGCGGCTTCGCGACGCCGCGCGCGCGGCGGCGAACGACGAGCGCGTGAAGCAGGTGATGGTCACGGCCGGGAGTCCGATCCAGTATCTCGACACGCCGGAATTCCAGCGCTACGTCGATGCCGACGCAGGCAAGATGGCGGACGTCGTCAAGCGCATCGGCAAGGTGGAATAGCGCCATACGGACGGAATTCGGGGCGGATGGGTGGCGTATAATCCGGCTTTACGCGCATCCCCAAGAAGATGTCCGACATCCTCTCGTTGGCCGGCCGGCCGGCGTTGTCCCCGTTCCGCCTGGCCAAGCTTCTGCAAAGTCTCGCCGCCGCCCGTTCCGCGCATCGTGTTGCGGCGATCAATGCGACGTTCGTGCATTTCGTCGAGGTCTCCCGCCCGCTCGGTGCAGATGAACGCACGACGCTCGAACGCCTGCTGACTTACGGTCCGGAAATGCCCGCAGCGGCCGCCGCGGTGGCCACGACGTTCCTCGTGGTGCCGCGTCCCGGCACGCTCTCGCCGTGGTCGTCCAAGGCGACGGACATCTCCAGGAACTGCGGCCTGTCCGCCGTCACGCGCATCGAGCGCGGCGTCGTCTACGCTGTTGCCACCCGCGATGGCGCCCCGCTTGTGGATGCCGACCGTGCAGCGCTGCTGCCGTTGCTGCACGACCGGATGATCGAAGCCGTGTTTACCGACATGGCGGATGCCGCCAAGCTGTTTGCCCATTTCCCGCCCAGGCCACTGACGAGCATCGCCTTGATTGCCGAAGGTCGCGGGGCGCTGGAGCGCGCCAACGTGGCGCTCGGCCTGGCGCTCGCGCCCGACGAGATCGACTATCTCGACGCGCGATTCCGTGCGCTGGGCCGCGACCCAACCGACGTCGAGCTGATGATGTTCGCGCAGGCCAACTCCGAGCACTGCCGGCACAAGATATTCAACGCGCAGTACATCGTCGACGGCGTGACACAGCCGCACAGCCTGTTCGGCATGATCCGCGAAACACACAAGGCGCATCCACAAGGCACGGTGGTCGCCTATGCCGACAACTCGGCGGTGATGGAAGGCGCAACCGTCGCGCGCTTCTATCCGCGCGACGGGGGGCGCTACGGCGCGCGGCGCGAGTCGACGCACACGCTGATGAAGGTCGAGACGCACAATCACCCGACCGCCATCGCGCCGTTCCCGGGTGCCGCCACCGGCTCCGGCGGCGAGATTCGCGACGAGGGCGCCACCGGCGTCGGCGGCAAGCCGAAGGCCGGCCTTGTCGGCTTCACCGTCTCGCATTTGCGCATTCCTGCGCTAACGCAGGCGTGGGAGAACGACTATGGCAAGCCCGACCGCATCGCGTCTGCGCTGTCGATCATGCTCGATGGGCCGATCGGCGCCGCAGCGTTCAACAACGAATTCGGGCGTCCCAATCTCGCCGGATATTTCCGCACGTTCGAGCAGCAGGTCGGTGGCGAAATGCGTGGCTATCACAAGCCGATCATGATTGCCGGCGGCCTGGGCAACATCCGCGCGGAACACACGCACAAGCATTCATTGTCCGCGGGGTCGCTGCTGATCCAGCTGGGCGGACCCGGCCTGCTGATCGGCATGGGGGGCGGCGCCGCATCCTCGATGGCGACCGGCGTGAACACTGCCGACCTCGATTTCGATTCGGTGCAGCGCGGCAACGCCGAGATCGAACGCCGCGCGCAGGAAGTCATCGACCGCTGCTGGCAATTGGGCGAGCGCAATCCGATTCTCTCGCTGCATGACGTGGGCGCGGGCGGATTGTCGAACGCGCTGCCGGAACTCGTGCATGGCGGCGGTGTGGGCGGGACGTTCGACCTGCGCGCGGTGCCTTCCGAGGAGCCCGGCATGTCGCCGCGCGAGATCTGGTGCAACGAGGCGCAGGAACGTTATGTGCTGGCGATTCAACAAGAGTCGCTCGCCGAATTCGCGGCGATGTGCATGCGCGAGCGTTGCCCCTTTGCGGTGGTCGGACACGCCAATGCCGAGGGCACGCTTGTCGTCGCCGACCCGCATTTTGGGAACGAGCCCGTCGACGTGCCGCTGGACGTGATCCTCGGCAAGACGCCGAAGATGGTCCGCGACGTCGCGCATGTCGCGCGATCGCTGCCGGCGCTCGACCTGTCCGGCATCACGGTCAAGGATGCCGCTTACCGCGTTCTGCAATTCCCGGCGGTGGCCGACAAGACGTTCCTCGTGACTATCGGCGATCGCACCGTCGGCGGCTTGTGTTCGCGCGACCCGATGGTCGGGCCGTGGCAGGTGCCGGTGGCCGACGTTGCGGTCACGCTGATGGCCTTCGAAGGCTATGCCGGCGAGGCGATGGCGATGGGCGAGCGCACGCCGCTGGCGCTCATCGACGCGCCGGCTTCCGGACGCATGGCGGTGGGCGAGGCGATCACCAATCTCGCGGCAGCCGGCATTCGCGAACTCGGCGACGTCAAGCTCTCGGCCAACTGGATGGCGCCCGGCGGCCATCCTGGCGAGGACGCCGCGCTGTACGACACCGTGCGTGCCGTGGCGATCGACACCTGCGTCGCGATCGGCCTGTCCATTCCGGTGGGCAAGGACTCGATGTCGATGCGAACCACATGGAACGACGACGGGGTCGCCAAGGCGGTAACTGCGCCGGTCTCCCTGATTGTTTCCGCATTTGCGCCGGTGCCGGATGCGCGCCGGACGCTGACGCCGCTGCTGCGCTTCGACCGCGGCGATACGGCGCTGCTGCACATCGACCTGGCCGCGGGGCAGCGACGGCTGGGTGCGTCGGCGCTGGCGCAGGTCTACGGGCAGCTCGGCAATGACGGGCCCGACCTGGATGATCCGCGGGCGCTCGCCGCCTATTTTGCTCTGATCCAGCGGCTGCATGCGGACGGGGCGCTGCTCGCCTATCACGACATCGGCGACGGCGGCCTTTTTGCCGCGCTGGCGGAAATGGCGTTCGCGTCGCGCTGCGGCCTTGACCTCGCGCTCGATGCCCCGCCGGGAGGGGCGCTGGCCGCCTTGTTCGCCGAAGAATTGGGGGCGGTCGTGCAGGTGCAGGACAGCGCCGTTGCTACCGTCATCGAAGCTGCCAGCGCAACGGGCCTGCGTGCCTTGCGGGTCGGCGCGCCAACCCGCACTGGGCGCATCGTCATCATGTGCGCCGGCGTTACGGTGCTCGACGAGCCACGCGTCGAACTGCATCGCGCGTGGTCGGCGACGACCCACGCGCTGCAGCGACTGCGCGACAATCCCGACGCCGCCGACCAAGAGTACGCGCGCCTGCTCGACACGGATGACCCCGGGCTCGCTCCACGACTGACATTTGACGCCGAGCAGGATGTCGCTGCGCCCTACATCGCGACCGGCGAGCGGCCCCGGGTCGCGATACTGCGCGAGCAGGGCGTGAACGGGCAGGTGGAGATGGCCGCGGCGTTCGACCGTGCGGGTTTCGACGCCTACGACGTGCACATGAGCGACATCGCCGCGGGCCGCCATTCGCTGGCGGAATTCCAGGGCATTGTCGCCGGGGGCGGATTCTCGTACGGGGACGTACTGGGCGCCGGCGAAGGCTGGGCCAAGTCGATCCTGTTCAACGCGAGGTTGCGCGACCAGTTCGCCGCGTACTTTGCGCGCGCCGATGCCTTTGCGCTGGGCGTATGCAACGGCTGCCAGATGATGAGCAACCTGCGCGAAATGATTCCCGGCACCGCACATTGGCCGCACTTCGTGCGCAACGCATCCGAGCAGTTCGAAGCGCGCCTCGTGCTGGTCGAAGTCGTGCGCTCGCCGTCGCTCTTCTTCGCCGGCATGGAAGGCAGCCGCATACCGGTGGCGACCGCGCATGGAGAGGGCTATGCCGAATTCCACGATGCGGCGCAGCTCGCGGCGGCGCAATCGCTTGTCTCCTTGCGCTTCATTGACCATCGCGGCAAGGCCACCGAGTCCTATCCGTACAACTGCAACGGCTCGCCGCAGGGAATCACGGGCCTCACGACGGCCGACGGCCGGTTTACGATCCTGATGCCGCATCCGGAACGCGTGCACCGGACCGTGCAGATGTCCTGGCATCCCGAACGCTGGGGCGACGCGTCGCCCTGGATGCGGATGTTCCGCAACGCGCGCGTGTGGCTCGGATGACCGCGAGAACGAAGACTCGGCCCGGCATGACGCTGACCGTTTACGCCATCGACGGAGTCACGCCGGTCGTCGATCCGACCGCCTTCGTCCATCCGTCCGCCGTGCTGATCGGCGACGTCATCATCGGGCCGGGCTGCTACGTTGGGCCCTGCGCCAGCCTGCGCGGAGACTTCGGTCGCCTCGAAGTGCGCGCGGGAGCCAACCTGCAGGACGCCTGCATCATGCACGGCTTTCCGGGGACGGACACGATCGTCGAGGAGGACGGGCACATCGGCCATGCGGCGGTGCTTCACGGCTGCGTCGTTAAGCGCAATGCGCTGGTGGGGATGAACGCCGTCGTCAACGACAATGCGGTGGTCGGCGAATCGGCCATCGTGGCGGCGATGGCGTTCGTCAAGGCGGGCTTCGTGGTGCCGTCGCGGTCGCTGGTTGCCGGCATTCCCGCGCGCTTCGTACGCGAGCTGACGGAGCAGGAGATGGCCTGGAAGATGGAGGGAACGAAGAGCTACCAGCAACTCACGCGGCGCAGCCTGGCCACGATGACGGCGACCACGCCGTTGGCTGCCCCGGAGCCTGGCCGCCAGCGGCTTGCGCTGGACGAACTGCTGCCGCTGTCGGACCTGAAGGCGAAGTCCCGGACCTAGAATCCGGCGGCGTGACCGTCGCGTCGCGAATCCGATGCGGCGACGTAGCCGTCGTCCGTCCTGACGATGAACTGGCCGGCGCCGAAATCCATGTAGGAATCGGGCACGGACTCGAGCTCGTGTCCGAGCGCGATCAGGCCGGAGCGCAACTCCGGCGCTGCCGATGCCTCGAGGTCGAGCGAGCCGTCGGCGTTGACCTTCCAGCGTGGGGCATCGAGAACGGCCTGCGGGTTCATCCCGTAATCGATGAGGCGCACCAGCGTCTGCACGTGACCCGGCGGCTGGATTGGGCCGCCCATCACGCCGAACGCGGCGTGCGGACGGCCGTCGCGCGTGACGAATCCTGGGATGATCGTGTGGTACGGCCGCTTGCCGCCCGCGACTTCGTTGGGATGGCCCTGCTGCAGCACGAAGCCCGCGCCTCGATTCTGCAGGCTGATGCCCGTGCCCGGCACGACGACGCCTGAACCGAAGCCCATGTAGTTCGACTGGATCAGCGAGACCATCATGCCGTCCTGGTCGGCGGCACACAGGTAAACCGTCCCGCCGCGCGGTGGCTCGCCCGGCCCGAAATCCTGCGCGCGGGAAGGGTCGATGAGATGTGCGCGCGCCGCAATGTAGTCCCGTTCGAGCAGTGCGTTATCCGGGAATGGCATCGAACGCGGATCGCCCACGTAGCGGTATGAATCGGCGAACGCCAGTTTCATCGCCTCGACCTGCAGGTGCTGCGCAGTGATGGAATCGGCGGCATGTGGCGCGAGGTCGAAGTGCCCCAACATCGCCAGCGCCATCAGCGCCGAGACGCCCTGACCGTTGGGTGGGATCTCGTGCACGGTGAAACCGCGGTAATTCTGTGCGAGCGGGGTGACCCAGTCGGCCTCGTGCGCGGCGAAATCCGTGAGCGTATGCGCACCGCCATGGGACTGCGAATGCGCGACCATCGCGGCGGCGAGCCGTCCTCGGTAGAACGATTCCCCATTCGTCGTGGCGATTTCTTCGAGCGTTTCCGCCAACGCCGGGCAGCTGAAGCGCTCGCCGACACGCGGCGCGCGGCCGTGCGGCATGAACACTTCGGGCCAGCCAAGGTCCTTGGGTAGCGCGGGCACCGCCAG
>Ga0302322_100002479_pt1 | contig 15576 bp, 14 predicted proteins | sample Fen_T0_2_FD_203757 | JGI IMG/M metagenome (GOLD analysis project Ga0302322, IMG submission 203757) | Peat permafrost microbial communities from Stordalen Mire near Abisko, Sweden - Fen_T0_2 | ecosystem: Environmental > Terrestrial > Soil > Wetlands > Permafrost | place: Sweden: Abisko... | reverse complement strand
GCAAGCCTCGCATCTGGACGATCTCAAGCGCGACGTGCAGGTGGCCGAAGCGGTATTCTCATCAGCTTTGGCGCGCACCGATACCAGCAAATCCGATTATTTCGCCTCCTATCCGATGGTGCAAACGCTGGAGGCCCCGGAATTGCCTGCGCGCCCGAGCGCGCCGCTGCCCATACTGGCCGTCGCCGGCGGCCTCGCGGCCACCATCCTGATTATTGCCGCCCTGGTGCTGACATGGATCCGAACCGCATTACTCCAGAGAATTCTGAAGAACGCCTGATCTTCGGCGCGATCGTCGGAGCCTGGGGGTTCTACGCGATCGGCTCGCTGTACGTCGTTGGTCCCGTGCTGGCGATGCTGCTGATCTTCAAAATTCTCTGGCGCCACTATATCGCCCCGGTCCGGCCGGCCACGGTGCCCAAACCGGTGCCGGCCGGCGTGTGGGTGTGGATGGGCGGCATGACGGCGATGCTGCTCGCGTTGCTCGTCGCGCACGTGGCGAACGATCTGGGGGCCGGTCAGACCCTGAAGTCGTCCATCGGCTGGTTGAAAGGGTGGGGATTGCTGGCGCTGTTCCCGTTGGCCGGCGCCACGTTGCGCATTCGCCCGGCGCTGGTCATCCGCGCGATGTACTGGTTCGCGCTGCAGACGCTGATAATTACCCCGATGCTGGTCGCCGCCGCGCTGGTGCATCTGCCGCAAAAGCTGTTCGTATCGCCCTTACAGATCATAGGCGGGCCGGGGCCTGAATTCTTTTCGATTTATTTGTATCTGATCGACCCCTCCAACGGCTCCCTGCGGTGGGAGTTCATCGCCCCTTGGGCGCCGGCCGCCGGCATGCTGGGTGATATGGTGTTCATGTTCGCCTGGTTCGAACCGGTCCGTCGCTACCGGTATCTAGGTCTGTTCGTAGGCGTCATGATGGCGTTCATGACCAAATCGCGCATGGCAATGCTGTTTTTAGTGCTGGTCCCGCCGGTCCTCTGGACCCTGTCGCGCCTGAGCCGGCCGGCGCTGCTATTCGCCAGCGCCGGCATCTGCACCTTGATCGGCATCGTGGCGAACGCCGTCATCGCCGCGGTGCAGGACGCCATCGCGGCCTTCAAAGGCGCGCGCGCGGATTCCACCCGGGTGCGCGAAGCCCTGGGCCGCATCGCGGTCGAGCGCTGGTGGGACGAAGCGCCGGTCTGGGGCCATGGGGTCGTGGTGCGCGGATCCCACCATGTGGAGTTCATGCCCATCGGCAGCCATCATACCTGGTTCGGGCTGCTGTACGTGAAAGGCGCGGTCGGGGCGCTGGCGCTAGCGGTCCCCATCGCCTGGACCATGATCGAGATGATGCTGCTGGCGCAGGTTTCGTCGCTCGGGCAACTCGGATTATCGGTTTGTTTGATGCTAATTTTCTACAGTTTCGGCGAAAATCTGGAGATTTTGGCGTATTTGGCCTGGCCGGCTTTGGTGTTGCTGGGCTGCGCCTTCGCCGAGGCACGTTCTGGCTCAAATGGAAAGCGTATCTGACCCGCGGCCGGCACCGGTACGGGTTCTGCCGCAAATTTCTTTGGCGGCCAGGCGATACCCAATGATGGGATGGTTTTATCCCGTTATCGAATAGAACTGCCGCGCGGGACGCCCGTTGGCAGCAGCTGACCCTTGCGGATCACGTACATGAGTCCGATGCCGGCAAGCGTCACTGCGGCTGACCGGAACGGCTTGAACCCCGGCATCGGCCGTATCAGCCGGGATATGACGATTGCCGCGCCCCAGCTGTCGACGCGATAATCTGGTTTATCGGGCGCTCATGTCGAGAACCAGGGAGTGCTGCCAGTCACCCGGATCGCTTACAGCGGCCGTGCGCGATCACCGCCTGCCAGCGTCGCTCATTTCGCGAGGGCGACGAATATGCAGGGACGCCTGGACGCCGCCTTCGCCACAGCCGGCAAGGCCCGCGGTCCGGACTTCCAGATTATCATCACCCCGCCGGTCGCGATGCCGGTCGAGGCGATGGTAGAATACGCCGAACTGGGCGTGCACCGCCTGGCGGTCAATCTGGGCAGCCAGCGGCCGGAGCACATCCGTCGCAAGTATTCAGAATTTTGGTGGTTATCTGGGCGGAACAGTCTCGCCGCTCCTCACCGGTTATGTCGTGGACAAGGCGGGATCGTTCGTTATCGCACTGACGATCGGCGCGGGCATGACGATCGCCTCAGCGGTGCTGTTGCAAACCCTGGTGCGCACACCGATCGGAGCCGCGGAACTGGAGGGCACGGCCGTGGCGGTCGCCGAGTGAAGAATGGGCGATCGCCTGCAACAGGCTAAAGTCCCGGTGGCGGGCGCGTGAGATCGCTGACCGAACAACGTTAAAGAGTCTCGGCCGACACCGCCACGGAGCCCATGCGAACCGCTGGCCGGTTCGAACCGATACCCGTGGGGATTGACCGCGAAGCCGGCGGCGGGCCAAATCGTCAGGTATGACCGGAACCGGCCGGCTTATCCTCGCGCGCGGAGTAACCATGCGAATCCTGATTGTTCATGCCCATCCAGAGGCCAACAGTTTCAATGGCGCGATGACCCGCGTGGCGGTGGAGGCACTGACAGATCAGGGCCACGACGTCACGGTATCCGATCTTTACGCGATGGACTTTCATGCGCCATCGGACCGAAGCAATTTCGCGACCGTGGCCGACGAGGGCTACTTCAAACCGCAGGCGGAAGAAACTCATGCCGCCTCGCATGGCGGTTTCGCACCCGCGCTGGAAGCGGAGATCCAGAAGCTTGAAACCTGCGACCTGTTGATCTTTCAATTCCCAATCTGGTGGTTCGGACTGCCCGCGATTCTGAAGGGCTGGGTCGACCGGGTCTTCGCGATGGGCCGGATTTATGGCCATGGCCGGGCTTATGAGGAGGGCAAATTCCGCGGACGGCGGGCGATGCTGTCACTGACCACCGGTGCGCCCGCCGACAGTTGGGTCGCCGGTGGCCGGCACGGCGACATCGACGCCATTCTGCGCCCGATCCATCGCGGTATATTTCAGTTCGTGGGATTCGATGTGCTGCGTCCGCACCTGGCCTGCTCACCCGCCCGTGTTGGCGACAACGAACGGGCCGCGATGCTGGATGATTGGCGTCAGCGCGTGCGAGGGCTTTTCGATGAAGCCCCGATGGATGTCGGACCATATTGAAACGTCCCGGTTCGCACGCCGGTACCGGTCTGGAGCCGATAGACCCGGCTCGACTTGTTCGGAAAACGCTTCGAGACCGGCGGCGATGTGGATCTCGCTATCGGTGAACTCCGGCACATCGGCGAGTTCCGCCGCCCAGGCGCGGGCGAAGCTTTCGCGGCCGGCTTCCCGCCAATGCGTCTGGGGCATCATCGCCAGCGGCACGGCGGGATGCTCCATCGGCCGGATGAGCCGCACGCGGCGTTCGACCTCGCCATCGTCGAGCATTAGGCTCGGTGCGGGGATCTGGACGGCGGCCCGGCCCGCCCCGGTTGTCGAACGGTTCGACATCAGGCCGGGGCCGCACGATCAGCGCCGTCTCGCGATGGAGGATTTTTGCTCAATTCTGGATCTTCCGCCATCGGCGAAATACGACGGAACGATCGAGAGGATGGCGCGCGCCTTGCGGCCGCTGTCCACCGGCCCGGCCGCGGACGTCAGCATTCTGTTCCGGCTGCGGTATTCGCCCGGTTGACCGCCTATGGCGACATGCACCTGAAGAATCTCACCGTCCTCAAGACGGCGGAAGCGGGTGCGAAGACATTCACCACCGTCCGTTTCGCGCCCCTCTACGACGCCGTAACCACGCGGGTTTTCCCAGGCCTTGGCGGCGATCGAATGGCCCTGAAACTGAACGGCACGGATGATCGCCTGACGCGCCAGGATTTTCTCGCCTTGGCGCGCACGATCGGTCTGACGGCTGAGGATGCTACAGCCGGGCTCGAAGCACTCACAACGCGGATCCCTGAACGCCTTATGGCCCTTCAACTCCCGGCATTGCCAGTGAGTTCGGCGGCGCCAGGTTTCGGGATCGTTACGCGCCGTACCGGCATGGGCCGGTACGTCCCCGCCAGCAGTTGGTCTCGAATGACGGGCCACGCGGTGCGTAGCCGTGCGGCGGTCTGGTCAATGTCCAGCCCGTCCACACCCGGCCGCGCCCTTGTTGGCTCGCGCCCGTTGCCAGGCCTGAAGCAGGTTCTCTCTCGCCAGCACCGCCATCAGCAGCCCCGGCCCCGTGTTCCCCGGTTCGTGACGCGGACGGCTTGTTTCGCCGCTGTCCGGACCGCGCGCGGCTTCGGACCGCCCCGCTGACGCGGGCATCTGACGCGATACGCGCCGCATCGTCACGTCGTTGAGCACTCCTCCTCGTTCGGCCCTTCGCAGAAGCTTCGAACTTCGGCTACCACGGCCTCGGCCGACTTTCCGTTCCGGCTCGACACCGCCGCCCCTTCGGGCGTGAGACGAGATCTCTCCAGGTAAGAACGCACTCCTTCACCGCACCGCCGCCGGATCCACGCCGCGTCCCTTTTGTCACGGGAGCTTCGCGGTTTCGTGCCCGCTCGCCCTGGTCAGCAACGCCTTTTATCGGGTTCCTGTTCATCGGCACGCGGCTTCGCTCCACGCTTCCTCCCCACAATCGGTCACCCTCATGCAGTGGGTCATCGCTTCGTTCGCTGTGACCAACTTAACGCGGGACTTGCACCCGCGAGAGTGCGCCCATGCTGGGCGCACACGAATAGGGGCGGCATCCGACGATGCCGCCCCCTCATGCTTCATTCGTGGCAATCGTTGGATCAGCCGCGACGGCGGCGAACCAGGCCCAGACCCAGCAGGCCGGCGCCAATCAACGCGATCGAAGCCGGCTCGGGCGTGTTCACCACGACCGAACCACCAACGCCGGAGAACCCGAACACGAAGGTCGGAAGGTCGTCCCGGCGTGAGCCGCCCAGGCTTGACTGACCGAGCGAATACAGCTCGGGCGACACGCCACCAAGAAGTGCCAGGGCATCGGCTTTGTCCGCGCCGGCGCCGTAGAAGATGTTGAAGGTGTAGTCCGCGCCATCGGCCAAACCGCCGAAGCCGAAGACGAACAGCGAACCGTGGTCGGCCGGGCCGGTGGTCCCATCGGCGTTATTCGGGCCAACGATACCGACGTCGCCGGTCGCGGTGACCGGATCGGCGAACGCGAAGCCGTTATCGGTCGAATGCAGCAGCGTCGTGGTGGTGCCGGTGCCAACATGGGTCACATACTCTTGGAATTCAGTTGGCGGGACGTCCCAGTCCATCGCGCGGGCGTAGCGGACATCCGACAGCGCGGCGCCCGTGCCGTTGTGAATGGTCACGACGTTCTTGAACAAGGCGCCCGTCGCGGTCGCGGTCGCGGCGCTATAGGTTTGGGTGACGGTCAGGCCGCTGATCGCGGCGAGGGACGTGTTGGACGTGAACGACGATACGGCGCCACCGGACGCATTGTTGCTGGTGCCCGCCGAGGAGTTCGCGACGGAGATACCGGCGTTACCGTTGGACTGCCCGACCTGCCCGCCAACGCCGTTCGCCGACACGCCCCACGCTTCGCATGGGCAGCCAGGCGTCAGAGCATCGTTGAAACCCGACCGGCCGCCTTGACCGCTGAAATTGTAGCCGATGCCGATGTAACCCGCGCTGGTGCTCGCGTTCAGCGAGCCGTCGTCGTTGATGCCGATTTGGACAAACCCGTTGGCCGATTGGATCACGGCGTTGGCGAAGGCGGGGCTGGCCATCGCCAGTCCGATGGAAGCCACGCCAGCGAGTAGGAGTGCTCTTGTCACGTCATATTTCCTTGAGGTTTCAAGCGAAGGCCCAGCCGGTACGATCTCGGGTGCCTACAGGCCACGTGACGCAAACAACGTGCCAAAGAGATTTCTTTCTTATATTCAATACGATAGATTTTCGTATATCTATGAGTGTCTCCAGATGTGTAAAAATATCCGACCGCCATGCCGGAGGAACGCACCCGCGCATGCCCGTCATCTCCCATTATTCTACGTTATATCAATGGGTTGTGATTCTGGCGGAATGGGATGGGGGTGTAGACCGATTTCGTGGATGCGGCAGGGGTCTGGCCAAACGCCAATGTCACAGCGTTGCAAGGCGATTTTGGCGGTCCAGCCGGTGGACAGGGGCGAACGTCTGCCGACAAGTGTATGTTGTTGCTAATAAATTATCGTTCATCAAATTTTGCCGCGTGCACTGGGCTAACATGACAATGATGAGCCCGCGCGGGGGTGGGTCCCCATCGGCGGTATCCCGGTACCGATCCGCACGCCATGTCCGGTACTTAGCCGACAGGGTCCGCACCCGGGAACGATCGGTCCGCGTCGCGCCGGGTGATTCGTTGACAAGTACCCCGGTTTCGCTTTACCCCACGCCTCCCGGCTGGAGGGGTGCCCGAGTGGCTAAAGGGGACGGACTGTAAATCCGTTGGCTAACGCCTACGTTGGTTCAAATCCAACCCCCTCCACCAACTTTCCTGGCCGTTGGGCCGGGGTCCCGTCACGGAAACCGCGTGAACGGCCGCGACACTTGCGCGTCCCGTGCCGCGATGACCCACGGCCCCGGTCCGGATGGACACCCGCGCCGCGGGGCGATAACCAGCATCGTCCAACAACAACGGGAAACGCTCCACAATGGCCGTCACGGTGCTCTATTCCGAAGACAATTACCCCGACGACAGCGTCGAGCGCCGGATCTACGGACCGGACGTCAACGTGCTCGTCGCCAAGGGTGCCACGTCCCTGGCAACCATCCCGGAAGAACTCCGCGTCCAGGCCGAGGGGCTGATGATCCTGCGCTACAAGGTCACCGCGGCGGACCTGGCGCTGTTCCCGAAACTCCGCGCCGTTTGCCGCATGGGTGTCGGCTACGACAACATCGACCGTGTCGAAGCCGCGAAGCGCCAGGTGATGGTGCTCAATGTCCCCGACTACGGCACCACCGAAGTGGCCGACCATGCGATTTCGCTGGCGATGGCGCTGCGGCGCGGGCTGTTGATGCATTTGGAAGCGCAACGAGCGGATCCGCCGGCGGTGTGGCGCTATATCGACGACCCGCTGCTCAAACGTTCCAGCGTGCAGACGTTCGGCATCGTCGGGATGGGCCGTATCGCCACCGCCGTCGCCCTGCGTGCCAAGGCGTTCGGGTTTCGCGTCGTGTTCTTCGATCCCTACCTGCCGAATGGCGTTGAACTCGGCCTTGGCATTCATCGTGCCGCGACGCTGGATGACCTTCTGCGGCAGACAGACACACTGTCGATCCACGTGCCGCTGACGCCGGAAACCCGCGGCATGATCAGCACGCCGCAGCTTTCGTTGCTGCCCAAGGGCGCCGTGCTGGTGAACACCGCGCGTGGCCCGATCGTCGATATCGACGCGATCCCGCCCTTGCTGAAAAGCGGCCATCTGGCGGGTGTCGGCCTGGACGTGGTGCCGGTGGAGCCGCCGGTGGAGCCGGTGCCGGAACTGATCCGCGCCTACCGCGCCCGCGAACCCTGGACGATCGGGCGGCTGATCATCACCCCGCACTCGGCGTTCTACACGCCTCAGGCCTGGGACGACATCCGTTCCAAATCGGCCGAGACAATGCGCGCGGCGTTGCTTGGCCCGAAGGCCCAGAATGTGATCGACCCGGGCAGCTACTGAACCGTCCCCGGGCCGGTCAGCGTCACCACCCGCCCCGCCACGGTGTTTCCGGTCAGCTCAACCGGCACCGTGGTGTGGTTGCGGACGAACACGGTCGTCCCTGGAAGATCGCTGACGAACTGGTTGCCTCGCACGATCAGGCTTTCCGTCGGGTTGGTCACGCCGCCGGTGCCGATGGAGATCGCGGCGGACGGATTGCCGCTCAGCGGGCCTTTTTCCAGGATGTTGTGCTCGATCAGCGCATCGCCGCCATTCGGCAGATCGATCAGGTAGCTGGCCGTCCCCGCCGGTCCGTCCTCGATCCGGCTGTCGCTGATAACCGTCGTCCGCGCACGCGACTTGATATGATGGGCGGTGCGGGTCGCCTCGAAAACGCAGCGTTCGATCCGCAACAGTTTAATCGGCGCGCCCGCGTAAATGCCGTGCGCGCAGGCGCCCTCGCAGGATCCGTTGCCGCGGAATTCGCTGTCACGGACGATCAAGGCGCTGTCCGGCAGGCCGCCCATGAGGATGCCGTTCTCGTTATCGAGAAAGCGGGACCGTTCCACCGTGAGGTTGGTACCGATACCCAGGATCGCGGCGCTGTTGTGCCCGGCGCCGCGGCTGCCGGCGAAGGTGATGCCCCGGATCGTCGTGTTGGCGCCAAGAATGACAAAGATACCCCGGTCCTGGCATGTCCGCCCGGCGATGGTCACCCCTGGCGCGGTGGCTTCGATTGTCAGGCGGGACGCGTTCCACAGCGCGCAGTCGCTATAGGTTCCGGGGGCGATACGTATGGCATCGCCGTCGCGCGCGACGGCGGCGGCCTGGCTTGGCAGTGTCATCCCCAAACCCGGTCCCACCGACAGCACGCGAGCCGAGGCGGCGGACGACAGCACCGCGGCCGAGGTGGCGAACACCATCGTGAGTATAAGACGGCGAAGCGTTGCGGCGGCAAACGGGATTGCGCTATGCGGGGCGGGAACGGGAAGGATCATGAGCGTCCCCTCGCTAAGAAAATGCTGGAAAGTCAAGCCGCGAATGCCAGAGGCGATTGAATTGGGGCCGTTAGAGCAGGCCCATCCGCCTGGCGGGGCATCGTCCGCGGTCCGCCCCGCCCCCAGCGGGAGCGATGGCCGCCCCCCGCTCGTCGTTCACGTCTTTCCGACCTTCGCCGTTGGCGGTGCGCAGGCCCGGTTCGCGGCCATCGCCAATCATTTTGGTCCGGCGTTCCGCCACATGGTGGTGTCCCTCGACCACGATCTGGCCTGCCGGGACCGTCTCCGGCCCGATCTCGACGTGACGTTTCCGCATGTCCAGGCCCCGAAAGGCGCCATGCTCGCCAACGCATTGACGTTCCGCCGATTGCTGCGGGTCTGGCGCCCCGATGTGCTGGTCACGGGGAACTGGGGGGCGATCGAGTTCGCGCTCGCCAATCTGCCCGCCGTGACCCGGCATATCCATATCGTCGACGGGTTCGGACCCGAGGAGCGGCGGGGCCAGATTCGCCGCCGCATCTGGGTAAGGCGGCTGGCGCTGTGCGGTTCGCTCGTGGTTCTCCCGTCGCATAATCTGGTCCGCATCGCGACGGATGTCTGGAAACTGAACCCGCGGCTGGTTCGCTATGTGCCGAACGGGATCGACCTCGGTCGCTTCGCCGTTGACGCGCGGCCGCGCGAACCAGGCGCCCCGGTCGTTATCGGGACGATCGCGGCGCTACGGGAGGAAAAGAACCTGCCCCGCCTGATGCGGGCTTTCGCGATGGCGGCCGAGGGAATCGATGCCCGTCTGATGATCGTGGGGGACGGCCCGAAGATGGCCGAACTCCGCGCCCTGGCTCAGTCCCTGGGCATCGTCGATCGCTGTGTGTTCACCGGCCATCGCGACGATACCCCATCGCTGTACGCCCAGTTTGACGTGTTCGCGCTGTCGTCGGACACCGAACAGATGCCGCTGTCGGTGATCGAGGCGATGGCGAGCGGCCTTCCCGTGGCGGCGACCGATGTCGGCGATGTCCGGTCCATGCTGGCCGATGAGAACGCCGGATATGTCGCCACGCTGGACGACCGGGCGCTTGCAGCCTCCCTGACCGCGTTGCTGCGCGATCCCGGCGCGCGCGCGGCCATTGGCGCCGCCAATCGCGCCAAGGCCAGGCGGGATTTCGGTCAGGACGCGATGTTCGCGGCCTATCGTGGATTGTGGGAAGGAACGGTGCCGCCAAGGTGACCAGGATCCGGACTTCCAGGGTCACGGACTTCGCGGCGCTGGGGGAGCGTTGGCGGGCGCTTGAAGCGCGCGCGGCGTGCTCATTTTTCCAAACCTGGACGTGGACAGGCTGCCTGGCGCGCGAGCGCTTTCCCGACCCGATCCTGGTCGAGGCGCTGGACGCGGATGAAACCGTCGCCCTTGCCCTGTTTAACCGCCGGCGCGGATTCCCAGCCGATCGGCTGTTCCTGGGGGAGAGCGGGGATCCGGCGCTGGATCGCGTGTACATTGAATACAATGATGTGCTGACCGTGCCGGGGCGGGAGGCCGCGCTGGCCTCGGCCTGCTTGCGCGCCGCGCGCCATGGACGGATCGACGGGGAGCGCCCCGGACTGCCCCGCGATCTCGTGTTGAGCGGCATGCCTGGCCCGATCCCGTCTGGTCTGGGCGGGGTGGCATCGATCCGGGAGACGCGCCGCGCGCCCCATGTGGATCTGATGGCGGTACGGGCCGGTGGGGGTGATTACCTGGCACGTCGCAGTGCCAACACCCGCCAGCAACTGCGGCGTTCGGATCGTGCCTTCGCCGCCGCGGGACCGCTCAGACTCCACCGGGCCGGAACAGTGGCGGAAGCTCATGAGATGCTGGACGCCATGATCCCGCTGCACCAGGCGGCGTGGACCGCGCGGGGCGAGCCTGGCTGCTTCGCCGATCCATTTTTCGCCCGTTTCCACCACGCGTTGATCGAGCGGGGGATGGAACGGGGTGAGATCGATCTGCTTCGCGTCGAGGCTGGTCCGTCGTGCGTGGGTATTCTCTATAACTTCGCCTTCCGTGACCATGCGCTCGCGTATCAGAGCGGCTTCGACTACGCGGCCGCCGAGGGGCCCATGAAACCGGGTCTCACGTGCCATCATCAGGCGATCTTGTCGGCCCTGGCGAGGGGGATGAACCGGTATGACTTCCTGGCGGGCGACGACCGCTACAAACGCAGTCTGTCGGACGGAGATGCAATCCTGAACTGGTTCGGCGTGGACTCCATCTGGTCGCCGCGCCGCGCCGGGCGGTGTCTCGCGGCCTGGCTGCGCCGCCGCGCCGCGGCATGAGCCTTCTCTTGTTGACGCGGCCCCTTTCTCTTATGACTTGGGGGAACATCTGTCGCGCCCCTCGTGAAATCATCGCTCGTTTCAGCCACATCGTTGATAGCCCTGCTGGCGCTGGGCGCTCGTTCCACGTACGCCACGGTCGTGATCACCCAGCGGCCTTCTCCGGTCATGGGCGGTGTGCTCACCGGTGACCGGCCGGCTGACGCCGAACCAGGGGCGCGGGGCGCCGGAGATCGCCCGAGCCAGGCGAGTGGATCCCCATCGGGTGCCGCCAATGGCAAGAAGGCCGGTACCCAGGAGAGCGTCCGGAACGGCCGTGCCAGGATTGGGGAGACCTTGACCGCGGCGATGACGGTGGCGAAGCCGGACACGGCGCCGTTGACCGGGCCGCTTGCCATGGGTGCGGCCGCTGAAGACGCGGCGGCATCGGCCAACCATTATATGTACGCGCCGATGCGTGGCGGGACGGCCGAAGGGGTCCTGCCGGGAACCCTCACCAACGGCGTGCCAACGCGCGACAATGCCCCGGTGGCGGCGATTGGCGATGGTGTCACCCCATTGGAGGTGGTGGCGACGGCCAACGCCGCGCCTCAGGTCGCGATTGCCCCCTTTGGGGACAAGGTCCAAGGCGAGCGGGAAGCTGTTGGCCGCTCGGTTTTCGTGGGGATTGCCGGCGCGCTGGGGGGATTGGCCGCTGTCGATGGACGGGGGCTCGCCGCGGTTTCCAGCGCGACCACGACCGCCAGCTTTGTGGTGCCATTATCGCCCCCAACGGCCCCCGGCGTCACGGGTGGCGGTGGGCCCCAGCCGCGTGCCGCGCGCAATGCGCCGGGATCGCAGGCCCCGGACGAACCGGTCACCGGCGATAGCGCCGGCACCACATATGCGTACCGCCCCCCTGGCGGGGCATCACCCAGGCTCGCGCCATCCAGGTTGGCCCCGTCGGCCTTCCTCCCTGGCGGCGGCGGTGCCCCCGGACCTTCGGTTTCATCGGGCGCTGCATCGGGCGCCGGCGGTTCCGCCGCGATGGGTTACGCCTACACCCCGATCCGCCGCTCCGTCGCCGCATCGGGCGTCCCGTACCCGTCCGGCACTATTGGCGCCGGGACCAGCGGGACCGATGCCGCCGCCGCGAACGGGACGAGCCTGGTGGTGCCCGGAGATCCAATCGATGGCGCCTTGGTGGACGGCACCGCGGTGGCCGAGGTGGGCACGTTGTCCCGGCATGGGTCGCGGTTGATGGTGTTGGACCGCGGCATCGCGGCCACCGATCCGCGTGATACGCTGATCAGGGCGGCATCACCCTCTATCGAGATGTTCAATGTCGCTGGCACCAGGACGGTGCCGCCAGCAGGCGGCCGCGTACCGGCGGCGCGGTTTGACCAGTGGGTCTATGTGCCGATGAAGCGGTTCGCCCCGGGCCAGGCCAACCTGAGCGGAACCCAGTTCAACGACAGCGAATAGCGCCGCGCTTAACGGCGGAGCGATGCGCGCAGGCGCCCGATCGTATGGCGCGCCAGACCAAGAAGCCCCGATGGCCGCAGCGGATTGAACAGCATCAGCCCGATACATTGGCGGCGGAAGCCAACCCAGCCTTGCTTGTACGGGTCGTCGCCGCGGCCGAAATCCAGCCCGGTCACGTGTTCCTCGTCAATCAGGTGCCGGATCATCAGCGCGGTCAGGACAGTGCCAGGTGAATGGGGCTTGAAGGCTTCGTCATGCGCCAGTTTCAGCACCGTGGCGCGACCGTCTTCCACGATCCAGAATTGCGCCGCCACTGGCTGGCCGCCAAGCGACCATATGCCCAGGCGCGCGATGCCGGCCTGGGCCGTGGCCCGCATCAGGCTGGCATTGAAATCGGGGAAGGGCTCGGGTTCCTTCCAGCTTCGCGCGTAGACCGATTCGAACGCGGCGATTCCGCTTTCGATGTCCGGCGCGTCCCGGTGAATCACAAAGCCGGCGTTTGCCTGCCGCTCCGCCCGCCGAAGACGGCGGCGGACCGTCTCTCGCGCCGCGCCCGGGCGTCCGGCGAGATAGCCGGTCCAATCGCGACCGCTTATGTCCTCGTGCCAGTTGCCAAAGTGCTGGAAGGGACGCACCGCGAGACCGGCCGCGCGCGCGCCCGCCGTCAGCGCTTCCAGTCCCGGCCAGGCGTCCGGTATCGCGTCCAACCGGGTGACAGCGCTGCTCCGGCAGAACATGCCGAACGCGGCGAACACCACGCGGGACTCATCCGTGGTCATGCCTGGCGTCAGCAGCGGCGTGTAAAGGCAGGAATACGGCGTTGTCAGGCTTTCAAGCGCACCGGATACCGTGCGCCGCATCGGGAACAGCGCCAGCGGCCTCGTGCCCAGACGGCACACGGCGAACGCCGCCTGGGTGCCGGCCGCCATGGCGCTGGCAACCACCGTGTTCCACCAGTACCGGCGGCCAAACAGGTTATCCGCGTGCCCGAATAGCGCGGCTGCATCCGGCGGCATCGCGTCAGGCGATGGAAAAACCTGGATCGTGGCAATGTCAGCGGACGGCATACCAGGCGAGTCCAATCCACTCATGCATCGCCAGGTAAGCGGTCTCCCAGGCCGCGGTTCGCGGAACGTAGTCCATCGCGGTGGTGCCGGCCGTGGGATCCAGGCGCATCGGGGCGGCGGTGACGTGCAGCCCCGCTGCTTTGAAGGCAATGATCGCGCGCCGCATATGCCACGCGTGGGTCACGACATAGACGGAGTGAATCCCCCGCGCGCGGAGGATCTCCGCGCTAAAAGCCGCGTTCTCCCAGGTGTCGAGCGACCGTGCCTCGGTCCAGCGAACCGGAAGCTGGAAGTCCCGCGCCATGCTCTCCGCCATCAGAAGACCGATGGACGGAAGGTCTGGGCGGAACAGCCCGCCTGATACCAGAACCGGCAGGCCCGTCTTGCGCGCCAGCGCGGCGGCGCCGCGCAGCCGATCCAAGGTGAACCGCCCCACTTGAGCACCCCCGCTTGGATTGCCCGCGCCTGGAACCCCCGCGGTGCGGACAATCTCCGCCCCGAGCACGACGATCGCGGTTGGCGGATCATGGGGATCTTGTGCCAACGGAAGATCGCGCTCCAGCGCCACGAGAAGGTTCTCCGACACCACGGGCACCGCCAGGAGCAGCAACCCGAGCAGGGCGAACGCGGCAACGCCGCGTCCGATCCGGTCGTACCGCCGTTTGATCAGCAGACCCAGGATGAGAAGCGGCACCAAGCTGAACGGCGGAACGGCCAGCGCCAGCAGGAGTTGTTTCAGCATGACCGCGGGGGGCCGGTCAGCCCGGCGCCGCCAGCCACGTCAGGACAGCCCCTAACCCGTCGCGCAACCCGACCGGATCACCTAAACCGAATGCAGCCCGTGCTTTGCTGGCCTGACCCAGGGAATGGCGGATCTCCCCGCTCCGCGCGGGCTGATGGATGACCGCCAGGTGTGTGCCCGCGAGTTCGGCGATCGTGCGCGCCAGATCATTCACCGACGCCGGAATCCCGGTGCAAACATTGTACACGGTGGAGTCCAGCGATGGCGACCGCATCGCGGCAAGCAGCGCGGCCGCGACATCTGTTACATACACGAAGTCACGGGTCTGCTCGCCATCGCCGAAAATGGTGACGGGCATCCCGCGGGCGATCCGTTCGCAGAAGATGGATATCACACCGGAATAGGGCGATTTCGGATCCTGCCGCGGACCGTAAACGTTGAAGAAGCGCAGCCCGGTGGTGGGTATCCCATGGCCGCGGGACGCGACGCGGGCGTGCAATTCACAGGCGTACTTGTCCGCGCCATAGGCCGAGAGCGGCGCCCGATCCGCGTCTTCGGCTATCGGCACGGCCTGGCAATCGCCGTACACGGCCGCCGAAGACGCATAGACGACCGGTATCCGCGTGCCCGCGCGGCGGATCGCGTCGAACAACGTGATCGTTCCGGTCTGGTTGGTACGATGCGTGCCTAGCCAGTCGGTCACGCCGCGTTCCACCGAAGCGATCGCGGCGAGGTGAAAGCAGCCATCAACGCCAGCGACCGCTTCGCTCATCGTGTCCGGGTCCGCGATGTCGCCCACGATCAACGGCACGCCACGCGGGACATTGCCGCGGAATCCGGTGGACAGGTCGTCCAGCACGCGCACCGAGTCACCGCGCGCGAGCAGCGCCTCACACAAATGGGACCCGATGAAGCCCGCGCCACCCGTAACGAGATAGGTGCTCATGCGTGCGGCCGCAGGACCTGCCGCAGCACGGCGCCGTCCGACAGGCGGTCGAAGCCCGCGTTGATTTCGTCGAAGCCGATGAACCCCGAGCGGAGTTTATGAACCGGCAGCCGGCCACGTTGGTACAGGGCAATGAAGCGGGGAATGTCACGCTTTGGCACGCAACTGCCCATGTAGCTGCCCTTGATGGTCTTTTCGTCGGTAACCAGCGCGGCGTGCGGGAAAGCGAAGGTGGCGGTGGCGGCGGGCAGCCCGGCGCTGACGATCGTTCCGCCACGGGCCGCGATGGCATAGGCGAGGTTCATCGCCGGAATCGCACCCGCCGTCTCGATCACGTAATCCAGCCCGCCACCGGTCGCCTGTTTGATTTCCTCAACGACATCGGCGTTGCC
>Ga0302322_100002478_pt1 | contig 15577 bp, 14 predicted proteins | sample Fen_T0_2_FD_203757 | JGI IMG/M metagenome (GOLD analysis project Ga0302322, IMG submission 203757) | Peat permafrost microbial communities from Stordalen Mire near Abisko, Sweden - Fen_T0_2 | ecosystem: Environmental > Terrestrial > Soil > Wetlands > Permafrost | place: Sweden: Abisko... | reverse complement strand
CATCAATAAGAGGAACCACCACCTGTGTTTCCGGATCGCCAAACCGGCAATTGTATTCCAACACTTTCGGTCCATTCCGTGTCATCATCAATCCGATATAGAGGCAGCCACGGTACGGCATGCCATCCTGTTTCATGCCTTCGAGCGTCGGTCGAATCACTTCCTGGATGACGCCCTGCAGAAGTTCCTGGGTCACCAGAGGCGCTGGAGCGTACGCTCCCATCCCACCAGTATTTTTCCCAAGATCACCGTCAAGAATGCGTTTATGATCCTGCGCCGAAGCGAGTATGGCATATTCCTCACCATCCGTCAAGACAAACAAAGAAGCCTCTTCACCATCTAAAAATTCTTCAATCACAAATTGATCACCGGCAGCACCGAATGCTTTGTGTAAGACAATATCATCCAGGGCAAGCGAGGCTTCCTGCCGGTTCTTACAGATGATGACACCTTTCCCTGCTGCAAGGCCGTCCGCCTTCACTACCATTGGCGGTTCTATGGTATGGATATAGGTTTTTGCTTCGTCGATGGCACTTGCTGCAAAGCTCTTATAATGAGCGGAAGGAATGTGATGCCGCAGCATAAAATTTTTCGAAAATACTTTACTTCCTTCCAATTGGGCAGCAGCTTTACTTGGACCAAATATTTTGAATCCGCGTTCTTCGAATGCGTCCACGATTCCTTCAACCAGGGGTTGTTCAGAACCAACCACCGTGAGATCGATTTGTTCTTCTTTTACAAACTTCAGCAATCCTTTGATGTCCGTCGGTTTTAAAGGAACGCAGGTAGCAAGATATTCGATACCGGCATTTCCAGGAGCGCAATAGACTGTTTTTACTTGTGGGCTCTGACGAAGTTTCCACACAAGCGCATGCTCTCTTCCACCGGAACCAATGACGAGAATTTTCACTCCGATTGTTCCTTTACTTTTACAAATCCGGCACGATCATAGTCCATTAATAATTCGAATTGTTTCGCCAATTCAGCCGTGAGTGTTAACCGATTGAATTTTACTGCGAACGATTCCTGAACGCGTTCCAATTTTTTCTGTTCAAATCGCCTGAATTGTTCTAGGATCGCCTGCTCATGAGCCGCGACATCTTTTAATGGTATACACATCGCTGCACCGCTCTCTTTGATGACCTGTTTGGTATATCCATCGTTGACAGAGGCAATCAAAGGTTTTCGTGTTCCAAAATATTCATACAGCTTGCCGGGCGTTTGATAATCGTTATCAATAACGAACCACAGGACATCAGATTCCACTAACTGTCTAATGCATTCCCTATGCGGTACATATCCGGAAAAGTGTACAGCATTCTGTAAATCCATTTTTTTTACGAGTTGCCGGTCTTCTTCACGGACATTACCAATAAAATGCATTTCGATACGTCCGCGAATTTTTGGATTCGCCTGCAGAACATTTCCAAGCGCTTGAAGCATAATCCCTGGATTTCTTTCAGCATAGAATGTTCCGGCGTGTGCAATTTTCATTTTTACCGGTTTCACATGTTTCTCGGTATTCGCCGGCGGAAAGTCTTCAACATCGTATCCCTGCGGGATAATCATGACCTCTTTGTAATCCACCACCTTATGCCGCCGCAGAATACTTTCCTTCACTCGCCGGTGTGTGACAATGACCCGATCTGCAGCTTTGAGAACCTTCCTCTCTAATCGCGAATGCCAGAACCGGTGCAGTGGTGTTGGAAAATATTTGAAGGGATAATCCAGCCATGCATCTCGATAATCCACCACCAGAGGAATTTCAAACTTGCGTTTCAGTGCTGCGCCTATCAGAAAATCGGTTTGCGGCGGGGCAGTGGCGAACAACAGATCGAAATGTTCCTGTTCAATGAGTGCCGATGCAGCCTTCACAGCAATGGATTTCCATCCGATCTTTGTATCAGGGATAAAAAACAAATCTCCCAAGAATTGCAACACCTTCCGCATCCGTTCCGAAGGCATCTTGATCACACCTTGCTTTCTGAGCAACCGATTTACATCATACGAACTCGTCCGCACAATGTTCACGCCGGCAACTTCTGCTTCCTTCAACAAGGTGTCATCAAACGCATAGTATCCAGTCGGTTCGACGGTCAGCACAGTAGGTTTCCAACCGTATTTTGGAAGAAATTTTGCAAACTTCACCGTTCGCTGTACACCGCTCAAACCCATCGGAGGAAAATAATAAGCAATCATGAGAACTTTTCTAAAACCGTCATCCGCCATACATCACACAATTATAAGTTCTTTTGAAAATGTTGTTAGTACATCGTATCCATTGTCAAGAACGACAATATCGTCTTCGATGCGCACACCGCCGCGACCTGGAAGATAAATTCCCGGTTCAATGGTTATAACATTGCCTGTTTCAAGTACTGCTGAACTGAATGCAGAGACACGCAGAGGATCGTGAACATGAATGCCCAGTCCATGGCCCAGTGAGTGAAAAAAAAATCGACCATACCCCTTCTGTTGAATATGAATGCGTGCAAGTGCATCAATGGAACGAGCCGGTACTCCGGAGCGCACTGCGTCTATTGCTTTCTGTTGTGCATCAAGCACAATCTGGTACACCTTCTTCATCTCCGGAGAAGGTTTTCCCACGGCAAGAGTACGCGTGAGATCGCTGTGGTACCCTTGATAGCGACAACCAAAATCCAGTACCACCATGTCGCCGCGCCGAATATTTTTCTCAGACGCCCTCGCATGAGGTAACGCTCCGCGTTCACCGCTTGCAACAATCGGATCAAAGGCATCACCTTCTGCGCCATTTGTTCTATGCAAATAGGTAATTTCTGCCGCGATGTCGCATTCGCGAACTCCAGGGCGCACGAGTGGTACTATTTTCGTACATACGTCATCGCTGATTCGTGCAGCACAACGAATCGATTCAATTTCAGTACCATCTTTCACTGCGGTCACTTGTTCGAGAATGCTCGTCGCAGCGATAAAATGTCGTAAGGGCAGCAGTTTTTTTAACGTCTGCATATCAGCAACTGACACATGCTGATGTTCGAATCCGATGCGTGATCCCGCAGGCACTAATTTTTTTTCAACAAGCAATGGAAAAAGATTTTGTTTTGCAATAACAATCTTGAACCCATGAACCTCCAGGGGAGCCTGAATTTTATATCGTCTATCGGTAATAAAAAATTGTTCTGTCGGCGTCACGAGACAAAGTCCGCTGGATCCAGTGAATCCTGTCAGATAACGGACATGCGTCAATTCGGTGACAAGCAACGATTGGAGTCTCAGCGACGCCATCCTTCCACGCACTGCCTCAAGCCGTTGCTGAGTCCTTCGGGAATTAGAGATGGTAATTCGGCGCCTCTTTTGTAATAGAGATATCATGCGGATGACTTTCACGCAATCCCGCTTCTGTCATTCGAGTGAATTGCGCCTTCCTTTTCATCTCGGGAATAGTACGGCAGCCGCAATATCCCATGGCAGCGCGCAATCCGCCGATCATCTGATAGACAGTATCGGAAAGATTTCCTTTGAACGGTACGCGTCCTTCAATCCCTTCCGGCACTAATTTTTGGAGATCGTCTTCCGCATCCTGGAAGTACCGATCTTTGCTTCCCTTTTTCATGGATTCGAGTGATCCCATACCGCGATACACTTTATAACTGCGTCCTTCATAGAGAACTTTTTCTCCCGGACTCTCTTCCACACCGGCAAATAACCCGCCTATCATAACCATATCTGCACCGGCTGCAATCGCTTTTGCAATGTCCCCGGTTTGTTTTATGCCACCATCCGCAATGATGGGAATTTTAAACTTTGCTGCTGCCTTCGCGCATTCCATAATTGCTGTCACCTGCGGAACACCGACACCAGCCACAACGCGCGTGGTGCAGATGGAACCCGGTCCAATTCCGACTTTCACTGCATCCACACCGGCCTTGATGAGATCTTTCGTCCCTTCTGCGGTGCCAACATTGCCGGCAATTAATTCTATATCAAATTTTGCACGGACGCGTTTCACCATCTCCAGAACACCTCGAGAATGTCCGTGCGCCGTATCCATGACGATGACGTCGACACCGGCAGCAACAAGCGCAGCAATCCGGTCGAGCGTATCAGCGGTAATACCAACCGCAGCACCTACGCGCAAGCGCCCATGCTTGTCTTTGCATGCATTGGGATGTCGTTTCTTTTTTTGAATATCTTTGAACGTAATGAGTCCTCGCAATTTTCCTGTTTTATCAACCACCGGCAATTTTTCAATACGATGTTCTTGAAGGATCACTTCCGCTTCTTCAAGGGTTGTGCCAACAGGAGCAGTGAAGAGATTACCTTTGGTCATCACCTTTGAGATACTAAGATCAAGATTTGGTTGAAAACGTAAATCGCGATTCGTCAGAATGCCGACAAGATGTTCATGGTCAACAATGGGAATACCTGAAATGCTGTATTTGCGCATCACCTCTAATGCATCATCGACGGTCTGATGAGGGGAGAGCGTGATAGGCTTTTGAATCATGCCGCTTTCCGACCGTTTTACGCGATCCACTTCATCCGCCTGTCGTTCGATTGTCATGTTCTTGTGAAGTATGCCAATGCCCCCTTCGCGTGCGATGGCAATAGCCATCTCTGCTTCTGTGACCGTGTCCATGGCTGCGCTGACTAACGGAATGTTCAATTCGATATGCTGCGTCAACTTTGTCCGGAGGTCTGTTTCGCGTGGAAGGACTGACGATTTTGCCGGAAGCAGCAGCACATCGTCGTAGGTAATTGCTTCACCGATAATTTTTTTGTTTGGCATAGGTGACAATCGGAAAATGATTCGTGAAAAGCTGAATTTTCTAAAAATTAGTCAATAATAGATGCAAAAGCAAGAATGAGACGGATGGATAAAAAAGATAGAGCCAGGTTCTCGATCGACACCACCACGCGCGACCGATTGCTGGCTCCATAAGAAGGAGATTTGGGAAAGTGGGTTTCGTTCCCAATGAATATTACGTCGTCGGTCCAAAAAAGTTGCACGCAATAAAAAAAACAGACGAGATTTTTAATCTGGAGAATCCAAACTCGGTATTTGGATTTTATATCGCTTGATCTTGAGGTAGAGCGTCTTCGGAGTAATCCCCAGTGTCGTCGCAGTCTTGACACGGTTCCATCGGTGGTGCTTCAATGCGCGTTCGATATAGAGCTTTTCGAGTTCTTCCATCTTGACGAATTTATCAGCAGCAGGCATCTGCGATGGTATAGAGGCTGCAGAAGGTGCGGCGGTTAAAGCAACATTCATCCATAAATCCTTTGGTTCGATGACATCGCTATGGCTGAGAGCAACAGCACCTTCAATCACGTGCTCGAGTTCACGTACATTTCCGGGCCAATCATAACTCTGTAGTACTTGAAGTGCCTCAGGGTTGAGATACTTTGTTTTTGTTTTTCGTGAGAGAAAATTTTCGATGAGCAGTGGAATATCTTCTTTTCGTTCCTTCAAATTTGGAAGGCGAAGACTGACAACATTGAGTCGGTAGAGCAGGTCTTCGCGAAAACGGGATGCCTTCACTTCTTCCTGCAAATTTTTATTTGTTGCGGATACGACGCGAACATCTACCATTCGTGTGCTCGTGCCTCCTACTCTTCGGAACTCGCCCGTTTCTAAAAAGCGAAGAAGCTTTGGTTGTGTGGAGATACTGATATCTCCCACTTCATCCAAAAACAATGTACCACCGTCAGCAACTTCGACAAGACCCTGTTTTGTTTTGATCGCGCTTGTGAACGACCCTTTTTCATGTCCGAACAATTCACTTTCTAATAATTGATCGGGCATGGCAGCGCAGTTGACGGCGATGAATGGTTGATCCTTGCGCGCACTGTGTTGGTGCACAAGCCGAGCAAAGAGTTCTTTCCCAGTACCACTCGCACCTTGAATCAGGACAAATGCTTCGCTCGAAGCTAATTTCACCGCTTTGTTGACGATGTCTTTGAATATCTGACATTCCCCAATCAATTCGACCGGTCGGCCAAGCTGATTGACTTCTTTATCGATCACTAACTGCTTGTGCTCAAGAGCTCGGCGAATGGTAGCTAACAGTTCGGGAGTTTCATACGGTTTACTCACGAAATCATATGCACCTAATTTTGTTGTTTCGATAGCCGTTTTAACATCGACAACATTCGTTAAAATAATAACCTGGGTAGTTGGGGAATGGTCCCGGATATATTTGAGAACTTCGACACCGCCAATGCGCGGCATCTTGACATCCAGCAACACGACATCGTACACTTTAGATTGGATAAGATTGATCGCGTCCGAACCGCTCAATGCAGTGTCAACTTCAAACTCAGGTAAATCTTCCAGTTCGGTTTTTACGAGATAGGTTATGGATTCTTCATCGTCGACGACAAGAATCCGGTGTTTTTTTGACATATCGGCAGGTCTCCCTTGCCGGCGTTATGCGCTCGTAAGGACTCGTTCGACTGTAGTCAGCAGATCGACGAGGTCGTAGGGTTTACTCACAAAATCTTCCGCACCGAGTTTTTTCGACTCGATGGCATTCTTGAGGTCGGCAAAGCCTGTTAACATCACTACTTTCGTTTTCGGCCATCGGTCTTTTACAAATTTGAGTACCTCGAATCCATCGACATTTGGCATTTTAATATCTAAGAGAATAAGATCATACTCATTCGTCGTTAACACATTAATTGCAGCCTGTCCATCAGCGGCACTGGATACCTGATACCCTTCGCTTTCTAATTCAGAACTGAGTACTTCACGAAGCGCTTCTTCATCATCGACAACTAATATCTTATTTTTTGCTGGCATAGAGGTTCTCCTCACAGAATGTCCTTTTCCGTTTTGGAACAAGGACATGTGAAAATTCTGGACACTGTACTTACAGTGCTGATAATATGAAGAATACTAATGAAAAGCAACCAATCTGGCAAGAAAGCTGATCGCTTCGCTCACCATGGATCTTCCACGGGCGCAAGAAGGACGAATCTTTCATTGAATATTATACAAACATGTGATATTATGATTCCATGGAAACCGTACCTCAAGACCGACAAAAATCCATTCAGGTTCTTCTCGTGGATGATGATGTCATGTTTTCCAAGTTGATCCGCGCTATTCTCAAACGTTTCCCCAAAAGCACATTTACGGTTATTTGGAAGGATTCCGTCGAAAGCGCACTTGCCGAGATCGCCCAAAACCAAGAAATCGATGTGATTATTACGGACTATCATTTTCCAACGTCAAACGGTTTGGAATTCTGCCTGCAACTGGACCAGTTGGGCCGTTCCATTCCGATCATTTTTTTAACTGGTTTTCGTGATTTCAAACTAGCCGTTGAGGCAATGAAACTTGGAGTTGAAGATTTCCTTCTGAAAGATGATCTCAAAGAAGCACATTTAGCACGAACAATTCTCAGCATTCTTGAACGTGTTCGGTTACGGAAGCACAAACAGGCAGTGGAAAAAAGATTGGCATTGACTGAAAGTCGCAGCCAGGCCATCCGCGAATTAGTTGTCACCGTGTGCCATGAATTCAATAATCCACTGGCAGCGGTTAAAATCAGCTTTGATCTCCTCCAGCGTCAATGGTCCGAAACCAAACCACCCCTTGAGATGAAATCGTTTGAGAACAGTTTCGATGCCATCGATTCGGAAATTAAGCGGTTGCGCGATTTAAATTTTGAAAAAATAGATTTCCACGGTACTCCTTCCGGAGACGTTTGACAAGAATGAGCTTATTGCATTTCTATCGTTTTTTTATTATTATAATAAAAGAGGACAGTGCAATATGAATCCATATCAAAAGTTGTAATACGAATCAAGATGCCGGTAAAGAAAAAATTCATCATCGATAAAGCTGCACTTCAAAAAACTTAAAGATTTTTACAGAGTGTCCCGCCCAACCAGCGGGACACTCTTTTTATATGAGCCTGCGCATATCAAATATTATCCGGATACTTGAACAGTGGGCACCTCGGTGGGTCGCCTGGGAAAAAGACAATGTCGGATTGCAAGTCGGGGATGCCCGACGCAGGGTCACAAAAGTTTTAGTCACGCTCGACGTCACCAAGCAAATCGTCCATGAGGCGATTGCAAAACAGACGGAACTTATCGTCTCGCATCATCCGCTGCTGTTCCGCCCACCGTCAGCAGTCACCGCAAACGATCCAATCGGTGAATTGATCTTACTGCTTGCCGAGCATAAGATCGCCCTCTATTCAGCACACACAAATTTAGATTCTGTACCCGGCGGTGTAAGTTTTGCACTCGCAGAAAAACTCGGAGTACGAAACGTCCGATTCCTTGCACCGTTGAAAAATTCTCTGGCGAAGATTGTCGTGTTCGTTCCAGAAGAACACTTGAAGCCGGTGAGAGATGCAATGGTACATGCCGGAGCTGGAACGATCGGCACCTATACATCATGTTCTTTCAGTTCCCAAGGGACAGGAAGCTTTTACAGCTCAGCTGCATCCCATCCGTTTATCGGAACATCGGGAAACCTTGAACTCGTTGACGAGATCCGACTTGAAATGATCGCGCCGCGGGCCATGGCATCCAATGTGATTTCCGCCATGAAGGCTATTCATCCCTACGAAGAACCTGCCTACGATATGTATGCTATTGAAAATCCCAATCAAAATTTCGGAATGGGTGCAATAGGAACACTCCCAAAACCTCAACCGCTGGAACAATTTTTAAAGTTCGTAAAACGGACGCTGGGTGTCGGAGCGTTGCGTTTTTCAGGGAGCGTGGGACACAATATTCAAAACGTTGCAGTCTGCGGTGGAGCCGGCAGCGATCTTCTGCCCGATGCCCTCGCAGCAAACGCAGATATTTTTATTACGGCAGATGTTCGGTATCACACATTTCAAAATGCAAACGAAAGGATTGTACTTGTCGACGCCGGTCATTGGGAAACCGAACAGGTTATTTTAAAACCCATGGCAGTCCGACTTCGATCTGCCGCCCGGGCGGCGCGTGAACCGTTAGCCGTCATAATTGCAAAGCATAAAACGAACCCGATGAACATAGTATAAGTTGTTTGATTACAGAGAGGAGCAGCCGTTGGAAAACAGATTACGCACATTGTATATGTTGCAATTAGTTGATTCAAACCTCGACGAATTGCAGGAAATGAAAGGCGATCTGCCGCAAATTGTCGCCGACCTATCAGAGAATGTCAAGAACAAACTTGCGAACAAGAAAGAACTTGAAGATATTTTAAAAAAGTCGTTCACTGTTCGAGACCAAACCGATTCAGATATTCTTTCTCTGAAAGCAAAAATTGAGAAGTATAAAACTCAGCAATTTCAGGTGAAGACCAACAAGCAATATGATATGTTGGCAAGAGAGATCGATCTTTCGCAGGAGAAGATCACCAAGCTTCAGAGAGACATGGAAACCCTCGAGGGCAAAGCGGTTCTTGCCAAAGAAGACGCAGAAAAGCTTGTCCCTGAACTTGAAACACTTCAAGCGGAACTGACAAATCGAAAGAAAGAACTCGCTGCGGTGAATAAAGAGCATGAAGATGAAGAATTAAAACTGAATCACCAACGTGAGAAATTAATTGCTAAAATCTCGAAGACAGATTATCAGATGTACAGCAAAATTCGTAAAGCAGAAGACGGTCGTGCCATTGTGTCGGTGCAGCGAAAATCCTGCGGCGGCTGCTTTAACCGTGTCACACCCCAACGCGTATTAGAATTAAGAAAAAATGCTGCTCTGATCGCATGTGAACGGTGCGGCCGTATTTTGGTATCGGATGAAATCGTCGAGAGTGCCCAAAAATATTTATGACCATTCTTGCCTATACCGACGGTGCATCACGCGGCAACCCTGGTGAAAGCGGCGTCGGCATCGTATTAAAGGATGAACGTGGCCAGGTGATCGCATCGCAGTACGGGTATATCGGGCAAGCGACAAATAATATTGCCGAGTATACTGCTCTCGCTGCATGTTTGAAACTGGTGCAAACAACTGAATGTAGCCGCCTGGTCGTCCATTCGGACAGCGAGTTGATGGTACGTCAGTTGAATGGTCAATACAAAGTGAAGGATGCAGGACTAAAGAAACAATTTCTGCACATTCAGAATATTCTTGAAGCATCACCATTTGAATTTGCTATTAGACATGTACCGCGTGAAAAAAACCGGGAAGCCGATGAATTAGCAAATCGAGGAATAGACACAAAAAAGCTATTAGCAATATAGGTATTGTCTTTTATTGCATGATGCGTCATCGTGGAAATTTTGTTGAGAAAGCTGGACAATGAGTCCAGAAGCAGAAGCTGGTGAGTCAGGCAGCCGCTCTATTTCATCTCTGATGGAATGGAGAGGAAAGTCCGAACACCACAGGGCAAGGTGCCTCGCAAGTCTGCAAGGTGCGGGTCAATCCGCATCGGGTGGTTCAAGCGAGGGTTCTGCAGGCAATATCCTGCAGAAACGGAAAGTATCACAGAAAATACACATCCCGATATCTTCGCAGGAAGATACCGAGAGAATGGTGAAATGGTGGTGTAAGAGACCACCGCATCGTCAGTAATGGCGATGGTCGCGTCAGCGATTCCGATACGCCAGAAGCGTATCGGGACAAGAGAAACCCCGCTTGGTGCAAGACCATGTAGATCCCGTTCCTGGTTTGGTGAAAATCAAATCGGGAGAGAGTTGCCCGCGCGAATTCACAAACGTGAAGACGGGATGGGTAGGTCGCCCAGAGAAATGGCTGCCTCGTTTCGTTGATTGCCTTGGCACTCGATGGAATTAGACAGAATTCGGCTTATCGACCAACCGCTTCTTGCTTCTGGATTTTCGGTACGCTTGAATCACCACCTGCGTTCAGGTTTCTCATCATGTGCATTCATCATTGAACAAAAGGAATCTCTTGTCACCAATACGGGAATATCGCTGGACATTTCGAAATGATACGGAAGTACCACCAGAAATCGCACTGAGAGTTCAGTCATTATCACAGGAATTATCCATATCACCTCTCCTCACTGCCATTCTTGTCAGTCGGGGCATTGATACGTTCGAGAAAGCGCGAACATTCTTCCGGCCCAGTATGGAAGATCTCCATGATCCATTTCTTATGAATCATATGGATGCCGCCGTCAAACGCATTTCTAAGGCAATGGTGAACAACGAACAGATGGTGGTGTATGGTGACTACGACGTTGATGGAACCGATAGCACTGCGATGCTATGGAAATTCCTCAAAGATGCAGGTGCAAACATCGGCTATTTCATCCCAGACAGAATCAAAGATGGCTACGGACTATCAACAGTAGGCATCGATCATGTGCGTGACACTGGCGCAACGCTTCTGATCGCCGTCGATTGTGGCATCACAGCAGTACAACAGGTGGCATACGCTCAATCCTGCGGTATCGATGTGGTCATCTGCGATCACCATGAACCGGGAAACGAAATTCCTATTGCTGCCGCCGTGCTCGACGCATTACAATCAACCTGTTCTTATCCGTTTAAGTACCTTTGCGGCTGCGGAGTTGCGTTCAAACTTATTCAAGCGCTTGCAGCAACCGATCCCATCAGAAGCAAGCTGGGTGAAGATGCGCCGAAACGTCTGCTCGATTACTTGCAATATGTGACACTCGCCACCACGGCTGATATTGTTCCGTTGGTGAATGAAAACCGCGTGATGGTCAAATTAGGATTGGAGCTCATTAATTCTATTCCGGTACCCGGCATTCGAGCACTCATCGAAACTTCCGGATTATCGCTTGGCAGAATTTCTTCCGGACAGATTGTCTTCGTGCTTGCACCGCGCATCAATGCCGTGGGAAGATTAGGAGATGCGAACCGCGCAGTTGAAATGCTTGCGAGTGATTCGTATGACCGTGCCGTTCAAATCGCTCGTGTGATGGAAAACGAAAACTTTCAACGGCGAAAGATCGATGAAGAAACGTTTCTTCAAGCTCAGGAAATTGTAGAAAAATTCCTTGAAGCGGACAATGACAGTGCCATTGTGCTCCATCAGGAAGCATGGCATCCGGGAGTGATCGGGATTGTTGCATCACGCTTAGTGGAACGATATTATCGCCCCACCATTATGATGACCACGGTCGATGGCGTTGCCAAGGGTTCTGCGCGCAGCATCTCCGGATTCAACATTCATGAAGCACTGAAGCGCTGCGAAGACAAACTCATACAATTTGGTGGACACAAATATGCCGCCGGATTAACAGTGGAGCTGGATAGAGTTGATGAGTTTCGCGATGCATTCAAACAGGTTGCCGCGGAACTCCTGACAGAGGAGTTATTAACACCGGAAATAAAAATCGACGCAGAAGTACAGCTTTCCGATCTCACACCGAAATTTATTCGGATATTAAATCAATTCGCCCCATTTGGACCTGAGAATATGCGGCCTGTCTTTGCAGCACGAAATGTGGAAGTTCTTGGACAACCGCGCATTGTCGGAAAGAATCATCTCCGGTTTAAAGTATGCAGCAACACCCATGTGGTGGACGCCATCGGATTTAATCTCGGCCATTTACTCAACCGTGTGAGAAACGGCAGCAAAGTCGACGTTGTATTCTCGCTGGATGAAGGCGAATTCGCCGGTGAGGCAGTTCCGCAATTAAAAATTCGGGATGTAAAATAATAAAGCCGTACAGCCGTTGAGTACAGAAGCCGTAAGGTTTTGAAATATAATCAGTGGATGACACAGCTTTTTTTTATCCTGGTACATACTCTCAGCTCATAAATTCAATGGCACAAAATCTCATTACCTCAAAGGCCCCATCACTCTCACCATGGAAGGAGAGGAATAATGTCCGGTCATAGCAAGTGGTCCACTATTAAGCGGCAAAAAGCCGTTACCGACGCGCGGCGCGGTAAAGTCTTCACTCAGGTCATCAAGGAAATAACTGTCGCTGCAAAACTAGGCGGTGGTGATCCGAACAGCAACGCTCGACTGCGATTTTCGATTGAGAAGGCGAAAGCAAGCAACATGCCTGCCGACAACATCAAGCGCGCTATACAGAAAGGGACGGGTGAATTACCCGGTGTGAATTATGAAGATGCAGTGTATGAAGTGTATGGACCGGGTGGTGTTGCGATTATTGTAGAAACCGTGACGGACAATAAAAATCGTACCATCTCGGATATTCGTCATATCCTTGAACGAAACCATGGTAAAATTGCGATGTCCGGATCTGTCGCCTTCCAGTTTCACAAAAAAGGTATCATTCTTGTCCCAAAATCCGTTGTGCCGGAAGATGATTTACTCACTACCATTCTTGATGCTGGAGCAGAAGATATGAAATCAGAAGGTGATGAGTACAGTATTATTTGCACACCAGAAAATTTTGAAACAGTAAGAAAAGCGCTCACTGCAAAAAGTATAAAAATCGAATCTGCAGAAATTCTTCTCGTCGCCGGCAATACAGTGAAAGTGGAAGGAAAAGATGCAGAGAACCTCCTGAAGTTAATGGAAACGCTTGAGGACTATGAAGATGTACAAAAAGTCCATGCGAATTTCGATATTGACGACAAGGAATTGGCTCGCATCAGTGCCGGGATGAGTGAATGATTGGGTGTTGGGGAATCCTTATCTTGGATGAACATTTAAAGTACCAGATACTTAGCAATACATTACTATGATCATACTCGGCGTCGATCCTGGATCACTTATTACCGGTTTTGGCATTATTGAAGTGGAGCGCGGAACGTTTTCTGTTCTCACGTACAATGTCGTAAAAAATTCCGGGCATGATTCTATGCCAATCCGTTTGAAACGAATTTACGACCGGCTCTGTGAGATCATCAACCAGTATCACCCGGATGAGTTTGCCATCGAAACCGTATTCTATGGAAAGAATGCTCAATCGGCATTAAAGATTGGCCATGCTCGCGGCGTTTCGATCTTAGCAGCGGTCAATTATGAAATTCCAACCACAGAATACTCTCCACGCGAAATCAAGAAAGCAGTGACAGGCAATGGTGCTGCATCCAAGCAGCAAGTGCAATTCATGGTGCAAACACAATTGAAACTTCGAGAAACACCAAAATATTTCGATGCTTCGGACGCCCTCGCAGTTGCCCTTTGTCATTCATCCCGAATGGTCGGAGGGAAAGCAACGTCCCGGCGGACACAAAGAACAGGGTCGAATACACATCGAACCTGGTCGGATTTCATTCATTCGCATCCTGAACGAGTCGTGAGGAAAAAATGATCGCATCTCTTACCGGTATCCTCAAGTTTAAAAGTCCCACAGAAATTCTCCTTGATGTTCAAGGCGTTGGTTTCACTGTGAGTATCCCGCTTTCCACTTACGAAAAACTGGGAGATGTTGGCGCTTCCATTTCCCTGCTCACACATTTCCACGTCCGAGAGGACGCCATGCAATTATTTGGATTTTTTTCTGATGAAGAACGGCGCCTTTTTAGATTTTTAATCTCAGTCTCGGGCATCGGTCCAAAAATTGCACAGAGCATTCTTTCTGGCATGGATGTGGAAGAATTGAAATCACATCTCCTGAGTGGAAATGTTATTGCTTTGACGGCAATACCCGGCGTTGGCAAGAAAACTGCGGAACGTTTGATCTTAGAGCTTCGGGATAAAGTCGGCAAAGCAATGACAGAGACCGAACAGAGTGCCACACCTGGTATGGCATCAACTGCAATGCGCACAGAAGCACTTCAAGCACTTGTGTCGTTGGGGTACAATCTGCAAACCGCCGAGAAATCCATTCGACTCGTTTTGAAAGAAACCGAGGGCTCAGGTATTTCTCTGGAAGATCTCGTGAAGCGTGCGCTCCGCCATACGAACGTCCGGTAAATCCGGCGACGATACGGTTTCGGGATTTGAAACCCAGCGGCATGGAACACTGCTTTTTTTCATGGAAATCATCAACCGCGACGCAATACGAAATGTTTTTCACATGCTGTGTTGCAATTCTCTCTGGTTCTTGGTACTTTTGCATACGTGAGACAGTCCAATTTGACAAAACCTGAACGACAGGATCAAGAAATTGATCTCGATCAAACATTGCGTCCGTCTGCACTCACAGATTTTGTCGGACAAGATACCATTGTTGAGAATCTGAAAGTATTCATTGCTGCGGCACGACAACGGAACGAACCGCTTGATCATGTATTATTAACTGGTCCTCCCGGACTTGGCAAGACGACGCTTGCACACATCATTGCACACGAAATGGGCACCGGCATCAAGATGACGTCTGGGCCGGCGTTGGAAAAGCCGGGTGATCTTGCCGGTATTCTTACTTCACTCGAGGAATCGGAAGTGCTCTTCATCGACGAAATCCATCGTGTCCCGGCGAGAATCGAAGAATATTTATATTCTGCCATGGAAGATTATCGAGTGGATATTGTTATCGATAGCGGTCCCGGAGCTAAAACGATCCAACTGGGCCTTCAACCATTTACACTTGTTGGAGCGACGACACGCGCCGGATTGCTGAGTTCGCCCTTACGATCACGATTCGGTATTACCAATCGTTTAGACTATTATTCATCAAAGCAATTAGACAGTATTATTCGGCGGTCAGCAGGTATCCTCGCGGTAACGGCTGAACCAAACGCGACAATTGAAATTGCCAAACGTTCACGCGGTACTC
>Ga0302322_100002476_pt1 | contig 15578 bp, 8 predicted proteins | sample Fen_T0_2_FD_203757 | JGI IMG/M metagenome (GOLD analysis project Ga0302322, IMG submission 203757) | Peat permafrost microbial communities from Stordalen Mire near Abisko, Sweden - Fen_T0_2 | ecosystem: Environmental > Terrestrial > Soil > Wetlands > Permafrost | place: Sweden: Abisko... | reverse complement strand
CGTTCCCGCATTAATCAGGGTATCGGCAGAAATAACCCCCATATCGAGCGTTCTTCGCTTGGGGGACAGCTCGTAAATAGTTCCAGTGGAGGCTTCTAATCCGACATCTTTAGTGCTGCTGTAAATTTGCTCAAGAACGTTACGGGTCGAGTTCCACCACAGGATACGAGCGCCGGTCGGCAGCGGTCGCACATCGCCGCTGTAATTTTGCCAGGTCGCCAGCAGATCATAAAGCGAAGGCGCGTTGACCTGGGCGATGCCCACCACTGCCGAGCGATCATCTTGATCCTGGGCAAAGTTCAGCAGGCTCTCCATAAAGGTGGCTTGAGCGCTGAAATCGCTGGGCCACAGCGTATTGAAACTCATCGCAGCCCCCAGGCAACATAGGTCGTGCCGACCTCGAACAGTACAGCCGGATTGAGTCCCTGTCCCAGAACCAACCTATCGGTCACAACTGCGCTACCGTTCAAGAAACCGACTGAAATGCTCACCCACCGGCTGGCGGATACAATCGGCGCGGGGACTGCGTTCATCTGGTATAGAAAAGTGCATAAACTAACCACCATTTTGTCGCGCAGGTTATTGAAAAGGTGTGGGAAGAAAAAGTTATAGTAATTGGCTTGAGAAGGCAATTGGGTGTTACCTACATACTCTCCAGCCGGGAAAAAAGTAGCCCCCTCCACTGCAATTGCCGAGCGACCAACCACCGCCCCTTTTGCATAAAGGCGCTGGTTGTAATAGGCGGCAGTCGCGTTAGCGGTTCTGACCCCGGCAGCCAGCGCAACCGAGTTATTCAAACGCGCCTCGACACTCATCCAGACATGCGTCCAAACCAACGCTGCTACAGAGGTAGGAATAATGACAACGGCTGGCGCGACCAGCGTGTCGGCCTGAATCACTCCCATGTCCAAGCCCTTGCGTTTGGGCGATAGCTCATACAGTGCCCCACTCGACCCCACTAAGTTCAGATCATTGGTGCTGCTGTAAATCTGATCGAGGACATTCCGGCTGGTATCCCACCACAGAATACGAGCGCCCGGAGGGATGGCGCGGCTGTCGCCAATGGCTTTTGCCCAGGCCGCTGTCAGATCAGCCAGCAGCGGCGTAGTGGGCTGCACCACGCCGACTGCCAATGAATTGGCATCCTGCACCTGGGCGAAGTCCAGCAGGTTGTTGAAGAAAGCCACCTGATCGCGATAATCGCTGGGAAAAACCTGGGTGAAACTCATGTGGGAAAATACCTTCCCGATCCGAGTATCCCGTAGACCGATATTTTGGTGCCGAGTTGGAATGGGGACGTGATGGTTTCACAGCGGAAGGTCAGCGACGTGATCGGATCGGTCTTATTCCAGAGATTCATGCCCATTCCTAAAATACGGTTATTAACAGTAGCGTAGTTCATGGGAGCGCCCCCCACCGACAGCATGGTTTTTAAAATGGTTGGCTCGTTGTAATCCGGCACCCAGATGATGCCGCCCCCCATTGAGTTGGGCAGGACACCTGTGGTGGCTAAAGCCCACACCATCGCTCCTGGCTGCGTCCCCAGCAATTCCTGCTGTGTCAACGTCACACCGGTCGCCATATCGGTCAACGTGCGGTAGTCAGCAGGGGTTTCGTCATCATTGATCTGGATCAGCAGCCGCAGCACATTCACACTGGCGTTGACGACCTTCCCATAGTGGATAATCAGCAGGTGGCTGAACTCCGGTCGGTTTGCCATATTGTCCGTGCGCCACGAAAGGATACCGGCGATATTGGGCGTAAAACTGTCCAGCAGTTCAATATCCGAATAGGGCGTGTCCCATGAAACCAGGCGGTGAACCTTGCCGGTGGAGCCTTTCAAATTACGCTGGTTGGACTGGATAACCAGGTTGATAACCGGGCTGGAGGCATTCCCTTTACAGGTCATCATAAAACGGGTTTCATCCGGGAAGACATCGAAGCCGTTGTACAGGACTTGATTGAAGGAGTCACTCAAGTAGAGTTTGTTGTTGGTGTAGGGACGCGGATCGACGGCGATGTTAATGACATCCTGCCCCGGATCGCCCACGCCGTAGTAATCGGTCAAACGCTGGATATTACTGCCGTCCGGGTTCACGCTGTAAATTTCAGAGACCGGCAGCAGCCCCGGTGTATAGAAAGTATGGATAATGTCGTTGACATTGTTGACAATCAGACGGGTTGATGAATAGTACAGTTTTGACCCGTCTGGCGACCAACGAACCGATTCCGCCGAGATGTTCAAATCCGTCTGGTTGCTGCCATCGGCATTCATCGTCCAAATGCTATAGCCTACCCCCGAACGGCTTGAAAGAAAGGCGATCTTATTCGCATCCGGCGAGATGCAGGCCAGTTTATCATTGACCCCTGCACTGGTCAGACGGGTTTCACCGGTGCCGTCCTCCGCCATGATATAGATTTCGGTACTTGCAAGATGCGCTGGTTTGTAAGCATGAAAAACGATCTTATTCTTACGCCAGGAGGGAGAGTAATTGTTGCCGTTGGTGGTGAGGATGGTTCGGGAACTGCCATCCCGGTTCATTTTCAGGATGTCAAAGCGGACGGCATTCTGATTGGTGGTGCAGGCGATCTGGGTGGCAGTCGAATTAAAACAGGGATGCCAATCCCGGTATAGATTGCTGCTGATGAACTTACGGGTGTTGGTCTGATCGAGCGTACACAGATAGAGGCCGGTCATCAGACTGGCTGCCTCCACATTATCATTTACAACATACACTTCATCGCCAGGAACAGGGCTGATAGAGGGTAGTGTGCCCATCTGGATGCCGGTATTCAGGACGAAGAAACCTTCTTCAATTGCTCCGTAGCTTCCACGCAGCCGCGTCCCGTCAAACCAGTGGAACTCGTAGCCGGGTTTAATCGGCAGGGTCAACCCTTGCGCCAGCCAGCGGGAGACAAAATCCAGTTGGGTTGGCTCTGTGGCTTTCACCACTTCGATCACATTGTTGTAGCCCTCGACCACATTCAGCCGAGCCACTAGATCGGCGATATAGGCTTGCTGATCGGCCTCGTTTGTTGGGTAGCTCATAAGTATTGTCCGTCCACCATTTCTTGCGTGTTGCCCGAAAACATGCCATACAACCAGGCTTTGCCGGTCATACCCACGTTGGCCCCATCATTCCCGATATAGGGGGGAAATGACCGGCTGGGGTACTGCCCGTAGTGATAAAATCCACTGACATTGAAACCAAATTTGGCAGTGGTCAATCCGTCGGCGATGTGCGATCCGAAATGGGTTCCGGCAAACATCAACTTATCCTGAGCCAGATCACCCCCATTCCCATGTTCAGCTAACGTCTGGTGGGTCACATGCACCACCCCGGTGGCATAGCCACCTGCCACTGAATCGGAGTAGGCCGCTTTCGCGCCCATGAGCATCCCTTTAGGCGGGACGGTATTTTCGCCATCGGTTCGATTTGCCGCGCCCATGACCTCACTTAAAATGATGTACCCAGCCTGCGAATTGACCGGAATATCCCATTTCCCATCCACATCCCCGTTGAAGTTAAAAACCAGATCAAGCCCCGCTGCGATGGGAGAATTGATCCGCAGCCGGTAGATAATCAGCAGATCGTGCAGCCCCATCTGCACCAGTGTGTATAAATTCATAGGGAATTTGTGCTGGAAGGTTCCGCCAGTCGGTTCATGCACCGAGTACATAATCTGACCGGTGGGCGAATACTCCTGCATGTATTGGGCTGAGTCAAAGACTGCCATCAAGCGCATGGGAGGCCGGTCATAAGTCTGATCGACGCAGCGCACAACCGTGCCGGAACTTTGCTGCCCCCCAAGCTGGTCGAAAGCCACCGTGTAGGTGGTCATCAGCGATTTGGCGAGGTCGTACCAGATCAAGCGAGTACCGGGTGGGATGGGCAGATTGAGTCCGGTATGCTCGACCCACGAATTTTCCCAATCGGCCTGCACCGGTGGCACTTTAGACCGGTAGACAATCGGTTTCTTCCGGGCTTCCAAATCTGTGACCAGATGCTCCAGTCGGCGAACATACTCAACTTGCTGCTGCCGGTTGGCAGGCCAGGGGGTCTTGTAAAGTGAATTGCTCATGGTGCAGCTATAGCCCTCACAAATAGATTACGTGCGCCCAGCGCGTTCGGGCCACCGATGGTCAATGAACCGACTGCTCCGTTCGTTAGACCGAACATGCCTGCAATAGTGTAGGTTCCGGGGATCAGATTGAGCATCAGATGGCTGGCGCGAAGATAGCCGCTGGAGGTGATGACCGAGATTCCGCCATCCGGGTTGATACCGAGTTCGCTGGTTCCCACCTTAACGTTATTGACCAGGAAATCGACCCCGCACTGCACGGTGCAGGTGACACCCATCCCAAACTCCATAAACAGGTGGAACTTCTGGGTCATGACCAGTGTTATAAAAGGCAGCACCGCACGGTTCTGACCGATGCTGGTGTTGATGACCTGGGCGGTCGCCAGCGAAGCGCGTTGGTAGGATATGGTGCTGCCGATGGGGTATTGATGCTCCCGTCTAAAGACTGTCGGGTAGCCTGCGGCAGTCCCGAAGATGCCTGCCAGTTTGCTGGTGGCGTTGTTGTACCAGACCAACACGGCTGAACTTGGGATCGGCAGCGGGTACCCGGTTTGGATGACCCACTGGCTTTCCCACTGCGCCTGAGAGGGTTCAATCGGCTGACTAATGGTCAGGATTCGCGAGGAGCCGCTTTGAACCTCCAGCCATTTGGTGTTCAGCACCGAGATCAGTTGGTTCATGTAGGTTTCTTGATCGGTGCAGCCTTCAGGCCACAGACCAATAAGATCGCTTAAATCAGTTGCCATGTTTAGGGTACCCTTATAACTTCACAAAACCCGCTAATATCGTTGGTATTAAAGTTTCCAAACCAGATTTGAGCATTGTTCCCCCAAAAGGCCAGAGTCACCCAATGATGCCCCGGTTCCAGAATGTCGTGCAGCAGCCAACCAACGTTATACGCATTCCCATTGGTGGGGATAAACGACATGATCTTGCCGTCATGAGCAATATCGCCTGCGCCTACCCCGAACTCTTCCACCCCCTCCGGGATGCCATCTACGAAGACCTGAAAACTTTCCTGATTGGTGCCGAATATTAAGAAGCGGTAGTTCAAATACACTTGAGAGCGATAGGGTAGATTAAGTTCAATGCCCACTGCCCCGCCAGTTGCGGCATACATCCCTGCTGCCTGCCAGCCTAAGAAGTCCATCGCCAGACCGTTCTGCCCCGGTTGAACGCCGATCACGGGACTGCCGCTGTTGAAACCATTGTCGAAGGCATAGGGTTGGTTGAGGCCATCAATCTGCTCCATGCGCGTCGCCAGCAGCCCGTTCATGTACCACTCGCCCCCAAAACGATTGGTCTGGGTGTTGAACCACAATAATTGGGTGCCCTGTGGGATCGGCAGCGTGTGCCCTTGCAGTATCCATTCCGACTGCCAGCGCCCGATGCCGGGTTGTGCCGCCGATGCGATTTCGATGCGCTTACGTGAGACACTACCTGCCACAACATCCAATAAATTCTCGCTGTCGGCGATCAGTTTTGTCACCCGTCCGTACTGCACCACACAGTCGCAGTCCCACAGAACGGCTACCGGGTTAGCTCCCGAAGGGGGTACCGTGTCGGTGTAGTTGATTTGATAATTAAGGCTTCCACGACCCACGAAGGTCGTATCCCACCCTACCCCATACAACCAGGTATTAAGAGATTTTGTTGAGGTAGAGTCACGAGGGTTCCCAATTGCAAATAAAGTGTTGTCTTTTCTGTCCACCGTATTCGCGATCCAGTTCCCGATCTCGGTGCTGTCAGGAAGGACAGCGAAATGATAAATTTCTCCAGCTTTTAAGAAGACATTGGCAGGAAAAGTGAATACGTAATCGGCAGCCGTGCCTGTCAAATCGGTGCTGATAATTTTAGTGGTGGTGGCGGCTGCGATCTGTGCGCCCGGACGACCATTGGCATCCTGATAAACCGCCATTTTGACCAACCCGTTCAAAGTGCCAATCCGGTATCGGACTGAAGCATTCTTAATCAAGACGGGCTGCGCCGAGGGGATCGCCTCCGAAAATGTAATTTCAATATGCACCCCGCGCCAGGGTTTGGTCGGGACGAAGTTCAAAACATATTGTGTCAACGCCGAACTCTGGGGGATAGTCACAGTCGTTGAAAACGTTTCACTCTGATCTGAATTAAAGGCTTTAATGACGGCAGTTTTACCCGGATAATGAGCGCTGCCCACCATCCCAAAAGACACTTCCACATTCCAACCGGCCTCCAGCCGCATCCGTTTCCCATCCAGACCTGTTACAGGGGTTCGCATCCCAGGCCAAATGGCCTGCCATTCCCAATAGTTATTATAATTGTTCGGCCCCATTGACTGGATCGCGATTTGATTGGCTGACCAGGTGGGGCGGTAGTGGGTAATGTCTACATAATTGCCAATGGCCTGCCAGCGCTGGGGGGTGGTGGGCAGGAAGGGGTTGAGCGTAAAATCGGTGTTACTGAGGAGATTGACCGAGTAATACCCGGATCGTGACAGTAGCCGAACCTGGATCGACTCCAGACCGCGATCCGCGTCCACTTTAAACGGTTGGAAGTAAAGTTTAGACTTCATTTCCAATTCATATATCTCAGTCGCAGTGTAGGAGGGGCCAATTATCGTCATTAGCCCATTCCCTTCCAACTTTTTCGGATAACGATATTACTTATTTGAGATTGGCTAACCCCAAATTCTTTAGCCAATGTAGATTGGTAAACCCGTCCCGTTTCATAGAGTCTTCTTATTTCAATTACCTCTGCTTCCGTCAATACGTGCATTGGATTTGCCTCTCCCGGTAATGGGTGATTCTTATGTCTACCTTTCAGAATCATATCTTTAGAATTTTCGGCTGCGGTACCGAGGAAAAGATGTTCTGGGTTGACACAGCTAGGATTATCACACGTATGCAATACATCTAATTCATCTAAAAGTTCTCCATGCAAAAACTCCCACGAAACACGATGCGCCCCTCGCATCCTGCCCCGATAAGCAAATTGACCGTACCCATCCTTATCTATATATGCAGTCCAAATCCAGCATCCTTTGGGGTTGGGAGTCTTATCTACCTTGTCCCAAAAGCGTTGTGTAACTGTTCTTGATGTATACTGATTAGCCATTGTGTGTCTCCTTAATAGACATACAGCCCTCTGCGATGTGCAACCATCAAAGGGGGCATTTTCTTTAACTTCAGTATACCACATTTCTGTCATCTTGTTCCCCTAAATCCAGACGATTCGCTGCTCCATATTGGCGGAAAAACTTGGCAGCCAGCGCCCTGAAATAGCAATCTTGTAGATCGGGCCAGCCCCACCAAAAACCGGATCGCTGACTAACTCGACCCGGATCGTGCCAAAAGGCGACGTTCCGTAAGGTAAGCCACACAGGTAAACATCGGTAGCCCCCACCGGCGCGGTCGGGAGAGAGAGGCTGACCCGCTTGGCTAACGTGCCGTCGCTCAGTGTGGCATCCGATACCCCATCTGAAACCACATGCACAATCGACACCATTGTCGGTTTGTAAGCCGGTACGTAAACACTGCCTGCCGGGGGCAGCGTGGGCGCGGTCTTCTTATACAGCGCCACCGTCGAGTCGGTTTCAGAAGGAGCCGTACCAATCGACAAGCCGAATGACCAGACCAGATCGTCGCTCTTAATGGCGGCATGGATGGAATTGACCCGGTAATTGCCTTCTACCAGACGGATGACTTCGGTCGCGATCTCCAATGTCGGATCGTAATCCATATGCACGTAGCGCCCCCGCACGTACATGGTGTCTCCCAGGCGCGGCATCAGGTCAATCGTGCCTTCCGCCGTAATCGTCAGGCTGTCCACAATCTGCCCACTGAGTTTGAGGATATTGACCCCTGCCCGGTAGAGTGCCAGCCCCGCGCTCTTGATGTCTGCCAGCAGCACGACTGTGCCGGTCTTTTCGGGCGCGTACTCGCTCAGTTGGGTGGTCTGTCCCACCGGCAGGGTATCGGGGACTGCCATATTCCTGATCTTCCAGACGAAGTTGGGTATGTCTACGAGGATCGGGAAAAATGGATCGGTCGCCAGCGCCGGTGTCGCCAGCAGCGCATCGCCTAAATTAATGTTCCGGGTGACGGTCGCGCTGACTACGATCTCCCCACCCACCATCTCCAGATCACGGATGACATCGGTCTGCACCACATCACGGGCCAGCGTATTGATTAAGCCCAGGTTGCCATGTGGGGCTGGCTCTTCCGATGGGGTCAAAAGCAGCTTGCCGCTGCTGCTGCCGAACAAGCCCACATCCAGCATGTGTTTGCCAGCCTGAAAGCCACCATAGCGGTAGAAGAGTTCCGGGCTGTTATCCATGAGCTTGGTGATCTGGGGGAGCAGCCGTTCGGCCTGTCTCAGATCAATGGTCGTGACTTCATTCTTATCGACTACGGTCGAGATGTCGCCGATGCGCCACCCCTCCCGTCTAAGCAGTTCGCCCAGGATGATGAGGATGGCCTGATCCTTATACGAAGCCTGGGTGTAGGATCGTTCGTCATACAGATTGTCGATCCATTGTCGGCAGGCAATCGTCACGGTCGGATCGTTTCCACCGACCTCAACCCGCTGGCACATGCCCCCGATTAAAAAGGTGCCGTTATAGTAAACATCGGCGGCGATCCCTCCGGCATTAATCAGATCGGCATTGATCTGCGACCGCAGCACTTCGACCGTAAACGAAGGGGTCTGGCTGATCTTAAAGTCAACATCCCCGCCCTTAGCAGTGGCCTCGAAGCGGGTGGTGCCGGTGGTGGCGACATAAAAACGTACCCGGAGCATTTAGTAAGCTCCATATTCAACGAGGTAGGCGTAACGCGCATTAGCTCCGCTGTTATAGAACTCGATGCGATTCGCCAGCGCGTAAATCTCGCCCGGATAGGTACCTTCATAATTCCATTTGGGCACAAAGTCGGGAATAATCTGCGTTTCCCGGATCACGAATGACGGGAACGGCGCGACTCGACCGGTGATGATGATGTCGTCTGAACGCAGGACACCGTAGCCCAGAGACAGCAGCGCCGTATTAACCAGTGCCAGATCAAGATCGCTGTCCTGCGAAGCATACTCTCCAAAGAACAGGCCGGTCTGGTAAGTCGTCCGAATGCGGACGGTTCCACTCGTTTGTAGATTGGTGATGGCGTACATGACGCTGGGCGAAGCATTCCAGGTTTCTTCCGGCGCAATCAGATCGTTCTGGTAGGGAACCGTGCTGTAGTTGATGCCAAAACCGCCGTCGATGCCTTCCGAGTATTTGATGGCCCAATAGTCGGGCGAGTATTTGATGAGATCGTCTGCCCACTTGTAGAAGAAACCCTGCTGGGCGAGAGAAGCGACTTTCTTGGGGTGGACAAAAGTATTACCACTTAAGCCGCTGCTGTTGTTCTGGGAGAAGGGGTTATTGATGGGCACGTTTCTGAATTCCCAGACCCAGGGCGAAAGTCGCCGCCAGGGGGTCTGCATCGAAATATCGACATCCATCATGGTGAATTCACCGGCGTGAAGCTGGTCTTGTAAGACCACATCGGTTTTACGGGCCACGTTGGTGATGGTACCCAGCGCCACCACCCAATTCAGGGAAGGGTTGCAGCCACAGGTCAGCCCATCGTGCCCACAGTCGTCATACTCAAAAGCGATGATCGGGATGCCCGGTCTGCCACCGAGCGACATCAGCTTGGCGACTTTCTGATCTTTCGTCATGCCTTTTTCAGTTTGGAAGGAGCCGGTCGTCCTGTAGTTTTTAACTGCCATCAAGGGGCGCTCAAAAGCACCGCTGACGTACTGCCCGGAGACATCGGTCAGTACGGTGCTGGCGATCCGCCAGGTCACAGGCTCGTCTACCGTCACCCCCGCGACCGCTGTCGCGAGGTAGTGGTTAAAGACTGGAAAGTCGCCGATCTGGAAAAGGATACGTGCCATTAACGAGCCGCCGTTCTAAGTCTATCTTTCACAGATCGCCGATCTGCCAACTGCTTGTCCTCGATCTTCTTCTGCACCGCTGTGGCGATCTCGGCAGCGTTCAGTCCGGTGCCGTTCACGACAATTGAAATGTTACCTTCAGTGTAGGACACATTGGTTGAAGTTGTTGAATTTGCTCCGATGCCCCCATTGGTGGGCAAGGTGCTGGCAGTCCCACTAATCGACGAGGCGTTGATAGCAGGGATCACCTGCCCTGCCCCCAGACTGCTCGGAATGAGGTAGGTCTTGCCGTTTGCCGTATATAGTTCGGGCTGCCCAGCTTCGACTACTTCGTACAACCGATTTGGATAGGTGGTGATACCGGCCTGCCCACCGCCGCCATTCCCCCAACCATTTCCTGTAGGCACCTTTGCGCTGGCTAAAGCGTTAAGTTGCCCCGCGATCTGGTTAATCTTGCCGCCCAATTCATTCAATTTCCCGATCAGGTTGTTGACGGCGTTAGTGCCATTGACCGCAAATTTGTTGATGGCGATCAGGATCGCTGCGCCCCCATTTTGCACGGGCACAACCTGGTTGAGTACCGTTTGCCCCAGACGGGCTGCCGATGCGATCAAGGCATTGAAGCGAGTGGTTGCCGTCAGCAGGAAGGGGTTCATGCTCAGGTCGAGCAGCAGGATCGAGGCGATGGTGGCAATCGCGCCGACACCGATACCCACCGACATCGCCAAAGCACTGTTACCGACCGCCAAAAAGTTATTGGACAAACCCAACGTATCATTTTTAGCGGCTGTAAAGAAGGGGCCAAAGACGGCAGTCATGGCGGCAACCGATTCCAGCACACCATCTTTAGTGGTGGCAGTATTGGTCTTGAGTAGGTCGAGTTTAGCTGACAGGTCTGCCAATGAAAGCGTCAACTTATCGGTATCGGCCTGCACCGTTCCCACAGCAGCCGTTATCGGAAAATCCACCGAGATGGGTGTAATCTCTGTACCCGCGCCTGCTGCCCCCACTTTAGCGCCGGTCAAAGCCGCCTGCACCTGTGCGCCGAAGTCGGCAGGTGTACCGACCACCACTGGATGGGGATCGGTCGGGATGTCTACCTCAATCGGCTTTAAACCCCACTTATTGGTGGGGGTTACGTCTCCAGGCTTCACACCTGTCAACTGCTCTTGCGCCTCTTTAGCGATCTGCTCCGGGGTCTTATTGAACGACAGCTTGGGATCAACCTTGATGTCGATAGGTGTGGGTTCGGTATCCTCTGCAAATCCTCCAGCCATTTGCGTCAGAATGCTCTTTTTTAACGCTGCCAGCTTAACGGGATCAAGCCCCAACGCAGCCGCATTTTTCAGCATGTTGTTGACCATCGCCAGAGCCGCTTCTTCACCTGCTTTGTCGTCGTTCCCTAGCGCAATCTTAAAAGCGTACATCACCCCGGTGGCAATATCATTTAAGTCAGTCATATCAGTCGGGTCTAGCTTCTTATGAGCCGCCGCCGATTCTAAGATCATGCTCAGTAAATTGAAATCGCCTAGCTGCGCGGCCTGCGTAATGGCATCTTTAATCCCCCCTGAGAAAGCCAGCAGCGGGATCGCCTCTTCAATTGCCTTCCGTGCGCCCTCTTTGTCGCCATTCTTCATCTTGGCTGCAATCTCTTGAAACAACAGATCAAGGATCGCTGGCATGTTCTTTTGCAGGTCGATTTTCAATTTTTCGAGCAGCGCTGGCCCAATAACCGGGTCAGTGAAACTCTCCTGCGTGAAAGCGTGGGCCACATTGGTGAAAATATTTCGCGCCAGCACACCGCTGGAATCGGTGAAATCGCCCTGGGTGTTCACCAGTTGGGTGTTGATGTCCGATATGATGTAACCAATAAAATCGGTACCGGCTTGGCTGGCAGCCTTGCGCCCCGGATTGGTCAGTTGGTCAATCGCCCGTTGTGCCGTAATGACTGCATCTACGCCGAACCCTTGAAATCCGAGGATGACGTTGTGCAGCCAGGTGGTAATAAAGATCGCTGCGCTGGTCAGCACTGACGTAATTTTGGCTAACAGCGTCCCCAACCCCAGACCTTTTATGATTTCTTTGCTGAGATTCGACAGCGCCAGCGTGATGACATTCAACGCATCGCCTACACTATGAATGCCCCCGGTTTGTTTAGCGGCATCCAGTAGGAGACGGATAAACTCAATGACCACAAAGATCACGGCGACGGTCGCAATAGGGGCGAGTACAGCGGCAATCATGCCGATGATGGCAGTGGCTCCGGTCAGGACACCAATCATGGCTAAGGCTGTCACCAGCCCCGTGATGACGAGGCAGATGTTCTTAATTTCTTCTGGAGAGGCATCGGCTAAGGCAGAAAACAAATCATCCAGCAGTTTCAACGGAATTTCGATGGCTTTCAACGACAGCTTCGCCAACCCTGATAAGAAACCAAAAATGGTGTCGAGTGGGCTGGCTGTTTTTTCAAGTCCGGCACCGGCTGCTGGATTGACCACACCAAACAACTTGGAGAAAGCATCTGACATCTTATTGATGGTGGTTGTGATATTGTCAAAGATGCTCTTCCCGTCCGCGCCCAGGAAGATATTTTGAAGGGTTGTGACCAGACCACCCAGATTTTTCTGAATGTCTGCGATGAAGGGTGCCGTGTCGAAGTTCAGCAGCTTCCCGATCCCTGCAAAGGCCGTGACGAGGGAGGTCGCCAGTATCCCAATAATGGAGTTCGCCAGGATAAAGAAAGCACCCCCTGGCCCACCAATGTTGGCAGCATCCACATTATTTTGGATACCGACCCGGATACCTTCCGTGAGCGCCGTCACATCTATATCCAGCAGCGACCCCAGCGTCGATAAAGCCACGCTGATGGCAGTCGCCAGTACAGTGGTGACAGCCGTTGCGACCCCGGAGAAAATCAAAGCAGGATCACCGCTGTTCAAAGACGTAATCAGCGGTTGAAAGCCCAATACCACCTGGTCAATAACCAGTTGCACATCAAAGTGGAACATGCCGCCGAGCGTCAGTAACCCAAGTTCAATCGCTGATACCAGCGTGATTAATACGGCATTGGCGACCGTTCCAAATATGGTCAGCACATCTCCGGTCGCAAAGGCTTTTGCCAGCGGCTCAAAAGCACCGGTGATCTGCTTAACCAGCGAACTGGTATCAATGCCCAGAATACTGCCCAGGCTGGCGAATGCGGCTTGTATCGCTACCGACATGAGCGTCACCACCGCCGAACCCACCCCCTCCAGGATTTGGAGCGCTGTGCCCGATTTCAAGGCATTTTGAAGGGGTAGGAAGCCCTTCTCTAATTGCTTGATAAAAACAGACGTATCAATATGCAGCAGATCGCCAATTCCCGCGATGGCAGTGGATATGGCATCCAGCAGCGCAGTAGTGATGTCCAGCCCCACCGGTCGGAAGGCATCCGAGAAAGCCGTACCGATGTCCTCCCCGGACAGCAGATTGAAAACGAAATCGACCACGCCTTTGAAAATACTGTTGATGGCCTTACCAATATCTTCGATAATCCGTGCCGGTTTATCCAGACCAATAATTCGCAGCAGCGCAGCCAGCATCTTACCCGGTGCAAAGACGAAGCCGAAGATGGTGGTCGCAATAGACGTAATGCTGCCGCGATTCTTGAGCAGGAAATTCTTAACGGATGTTAGGATATGGTCGATAACCAACCGGATCGCGCCCCCCAGATCGCCGACATCCAGCAGATCGGTGATTGCTCCGGGATCGAATTTGAAAATGTCGGCAAACAGGTGGATCACCTGCCCGATCAAGACACCACTGTAGGTCGAGATATTCTTCATAAACTTACGGGCAGCTTCGCCAAAGTCCATCCCGTTCCCCAGGTCTTGGAAGAAGTTGGTAAACACGCCCGTGAACAGCGCGAAGATCGCTCTGATTTTGGCGACGCGCTCCTGAATAACCTGTAGCAATTTCTGGATAGCCCCTACATCCAGCGTCTCCCCGCGCTGCCCGAACAACAATTTCATAATGGGGTTATCGACCAGCGACGGCGCATTCGATAACTGAATGGTATTGTCGAGAACCCCTTTCGCAAATGATCTAATAACCTCTTTAAGATCATTCAGGAAGGTGACAAGTTTATAAACTTTCTGGCTCAGGCTGAAGAAAACATTAGCAATCGTATTGCCGATTTTGACCAGGGGGGATGCGGTCGGATCGGTTGAAGTTCCCCCAAAGATCGTTGCAAACAAATCCGCAAGTATCTGGATGGTCTCCCCTACCCCGGAAAATACACTCCCCACTGTTCTGGCGAATAAGCCAAGTGCAGTTCCGGCCCCGCCCAGGTCTTCCTTAAAAATACGGAAGATCAAACGGAACCCTGCTGAAATCGCGTAGGCGGCGACTGCCAGCGGCAGTGCTACGATCAGTACCGACGCTAACCCGACTGCAAAACCCGTCACTAGATTAATCAGCGCGAATAAACTGGTATGCACCGTCAGCAGTCCTGCCGCAAAGACAATAACACTGCCACCGAGACTGGTCATAGTGCCTACAAAGACTGCCAGTGCCCCCACTACTGTGACAGCAATCACGCCGAACGAGATCATGGTACCGACCGTCGCCAGCACTTCCGGGTTGAGAGCCACAAAGCTATCCACCAGGGCGCGGAGTACGATTACAAACGGTCTAAAAACCGTCGAGATGGCTGGCTCGATGATCTCAATCATGAGCGTGTCGAGCGAACCACTCAGTTGCAGCACGTCGCCGTTGAAGTTGTCGAGCAACTGGCGTGAGCGCTCGGCAGCGGTCGGCAGCTTATCCATACCATCAATGAAGGCTTGGATGCCGTCATCGCCGGAGGCCAGCAGCGCTGCGAGGCCGACCGCGCCGTAGGTGCCTGCCAGCTTCAGCAAACTCTCTACGTTTTGCTTCTGGGAACGGATGACTTCGGTTGTTACCCGCTTGCCCTCTTTCTGGCTGCCGGTCAATTCCGTCAAAACGCCGGTCGCGTTCGCAATAATCTGGTTATATTTTTCGATGCCTTTATTGGCTGCGTCCTGATCGAGCGATCCGGTTGTCAACTGATCGGTGTACAGCAGCACATTTCGCTGGGCGCTGGCGATGGCAGCCGTCGCTAATTTATAACGTACCGTCTGCTCGGCAGTCATCTTGCTGTTAGTGGTGACAACCTTTGTCGAATTGGAAAAAGCCTTCGTTAAATCATTAACAATCTCATTGATATTTTTATAGTTACCTGCCGCATCGGTGATTGAAACCCCCAACCGTTTGAATTCGGTCTGGGCTTTGGCTGTCGTGAAGCCTTTCAACAGCGATTTCAGACTGGTACCGGCTTCTGCGCCCTGGATACCTGCATTTGAGAACAGGCCGAGGATAGCGACGGTATCCTGTAGATTCAAACCAAACTGCGAGGCGATGGGGCCAACGTTGCCCAAACCTTCGATCAAACTCTCGACCGAAGCCTGTGATTGATCGGCTGCGCTCGATAGCAGATCGGCGGCGGTCGCCGCATTTCCGAAACTGGCAGTCACACCCTCCTTAAATTCTTTGAAGGTGGCGACCACCTGAATGATACC
>Ga0302322_100002474_pt1 | contig 15582 bp, 12 predicted proteins | sample Fen_T0_2_FD_203757 | JGI IMG/M metagenome (GOLD analysis project Ga0302322, IMG submission 203757) | Peat permafrost microbial communities from Stordalen Mire near Abisko, Sweden - Fen_T0_2 | ecosystem: Environmental > Terrestrial > Soil > Wetlands > Permafrost | place: Sweden: Abisko... | reverse complement strand
ATCGTCGTGAACAATGGCGTAAGTCCGCCGTCTTACGTTGTCATCCGTCTTTCGTTTGTCATCCTGAGCGCAGGCGGCCTTGCCGCCGGAGTCGAAGGACCCCTATGCCCGCGACGATGTTGCCGGCCACGATCTCCACTTCGCTCTCACAACCGACAACTGACAACCGACCACCGACAACTGCCCACTGTTACTTCTTCCCCGCCTTCTTCTTGCTCACCGGCGTGGTCGCGCTAGGAGCCGTGCACTTGTTCTCCATCACGCTGATCGCCGTCGCCTTGAATCGTTTCGCCGCGTCGCCCGTCTTCCCTTCGGCTCCGGGCAACGCTTCCCATAATCCCGTCAACTTCACTTTCGCGCCCGCTCCTGTTTTCAGTTCCTCGCTGCCCACCACTTCCACGCTCGTGCGATGCTGCATGCTGGTCAGCGTGTAATGATCGTCGGCGTCCGGACCTGCAAGGCATCCAATCAGCGTAGTGCCCTTACTCGCCGCAGGCGGGTTCTGCGCCACACTCGGCAGGCACAACCCAACCAGGCAGACGGCAACCATCAGAAAGCGATTCATGTCCTCTCCAACCTCAACTCCTTCACCATACGGCAACTCCTCCGTAACCCTCAAGCGTGGCCGCTCACAGCGGATAGTCCACATGCACCAGCGCCGAGTGCCGGGAATACTTGGCTGGCGACGACCCGTCATACTGGCGCAACAGGTATTCCTGGATTCGCGACAGCCGCGGCAACTTGATGCTGCGGCTCCCGTACCGCCCCACCAGGTTGCCGTCGCTCGTGGCGCCCCATCCCCCGTCCGACCTCCGCACTTCGATGCCTCCTCCCCACTGGGGTTCTGTCCCGGCATCGACCGTGATTTCCGTCGCGATCACTTCCGTCACCTGGGCGCCGGTCAACGCCGGCAGATACATTCCCGCCGACGGCCCGCCCGTTGTGAACGCCGCTGGCAGGGGATCGGGGAGTGTCGCCTTCGAAAACTCGGTCGCGAGCAACTCCGCCGCATCGTTCGCGAACCGTATTACGTACTCCGACCGGTCATATCCGAGGGACACCACCTGCACGTCCACTTCGCGCACAATAGCCGCAAAGTTCGCATGACGTGAGGGCGCAGCCACCTGCACCCCATCGCCCGGCAGTATGTCCGTGACGGGCAAGCCATCGCTGGCGATGCGATATTCTCCTGCCCAGGCCGGCTGTACCGTGTCGTCGAGCACCGCCAGTGCTCCGTTTTCGCAATCCACCGATGTCAATGCCGGAGGCACGCTCATGCGCTTCACAAAACTTCGCCGCCCGGCGTCAGCTCCCACATTGTGGGATGCTATGCTGTTCGCGTCCTGCACCCGGGCGATGGCACGCGCGCTTGCCCGGTAGGCGACCACGATTTGTTCATTCGGCCGCGGCGGGTAGGGCGGATAGAAGTGAAGTTCCCCCGCCGAACTGATGTAGCACTCGCCGCCATCGGCCAGCGCTCCCGCCAGCCGTGTCCGGAACGGCTGCCCCGGAATCATGCTGCGTACTTCGGCATTTGCCATCCGTTGCATCCGCGTGAACGCCACCTGCGCGTGCAGGTTCGGTCCGTCCGCCACGGCATAATTGGCAAACGGCGGCGCCGCCCCCAGCACATCGTCGAACAACAGCGTCGCCGGCAGCGCCAGCGTGCCCGGATTGTTCGGGTCCACGTCATGCACCGACAGCACCACCCGCATACCCGCCGCAATGCTGTCGCCGCCGCGCCCGCTGCCGCTCCCGTGCGCCGACGAGCAATAGGTCTGCTGGACGCGATGCGCCTCATTCGCGAACAGTTGGGTTGCCAGCGCGTACTGGTGCCCGGGCTGTGTGCTGATCACCGCCCCAACGCCGGATCCATTGACCAGCGCCTGGATGGCGCAGTTGCCTCCGCTCGGCGCGATGCGGAAGCCCGCCACGCAATTCCCGTCCGCGATGCTGCCGTTGTAGATGCCGCCCAGTGTCCCGCTCGAAGGCGCGCCGAACGTGATCTGGCCGTGCTGTATCCGCAGGCCGCCCGCCAGTTCGATCTTCTCTACCAGTGCGACGGTTGCCGGGCCGCCGCTGAGCTGTAGTTGTCCGCCGCCTACCGACACGCTTCCGTTCGGATCGTTGACATACCACAGTGTGGGACTCAGTTGCGGCCCAGCCAACTGGTAGACGACTCTGTAATACACGCCCGCCGGCTGCGCCCCCGTGTTCGGGGCCAGGCTCGCCGCAAATGCTCCGCCGTTGCCCAGCGGCACCCTGAGCGATCCCGCAGCCACTGCCTTGCCATCCACGGTGGTGAACGCCGGCCACGAAATCAGCACCGTGCCCTTCGCAACCGTTCCGTCAGCGCGATACACCGTTTCCGCTACCTGGGTCAGCGCCGGACCACTCACCGGCGGCGCGGCGTGCGTCCGCTCCGCCAGCAACACAAACGCCGCCGCTGCCATTACCAACTGCAGACAAAAAAACCGCCCCATCGGGCGGTGCGCGTTACGCATATCCTGTGCCTTTCTTCACGCCGGACTCACGTGTTCTGGATACTCATGTCTTCGTCGTCCCGAACGAGGACGCGCCGGGCACCCGGCAAGCCTCGCGGAACTTTTATCTTCCAGCTCCCTGATAGCTCTTCATGAACTCTTCCACGCTGCGCACGTACACATCCGCGAAATCCACCACGTCGCGCCGCTCTTCAATCGTGCCCACCGCGTCTTCCAGCGACCAGCCTAGCGCCCGAAGCACTGCCAGTGTCATCATGGGTGCGCGATGCACGCCGGCCGCGCAATGGATGTACACCTTCGACTCGGGGTCCTCCAGCGCCGCCAGCGCAAAGTCCACGCCGCGCTGCAGCAGCGCCGCCGGCTTCGCCTGGAAGTCGTCGTCCGTCGGGTTCCAAAGCACCTGCACGCCATACGGCTCGGCCAGTTGCGTATCGTCAAACTCGATCTGCATGTCGACGATGTGGGTAATCCCGGCTGCCACCACCTCGATCATGTGCTTCTCGAACCAGATTCCCCCGCCGACCGCGATCCGGTCGGTCACCCACGTCATGTCCATGCCTGCTTGCGCCCCCGTGAGGCCGCTTTCTCAGCCCACTCCGCCATTCTACAGGCACCCTTAGATCGCCCCTCGAGCCGACTCCCGCTTCGTTGGCTCCTGTCTGAGCGATCGCCGCGGGTAGAGCGGACACGCCGATATTCGAGGCCAATCGGCTCTGACTACCCACCCCAAAGGGGAACCAGCGTCCAAAAACACGAAAACCCAGCTGTTGGCTGGGTCTAATTCCTGGGACGCTCGACGAACTGCGTTCCCATTCCTGAATTCTGTTTTCACTGTAGCAAATTATGGCAATAATAGTGCACCACTTTGGTGATTTATATTTGCTTTGTTATCAGCGTCTTACGCCATATTGTCGTGTTTCGCATAGTTGACATGTAATAAGTACGCGCTAAAGTACGACAGTAGTTGTACTACACTTAAATCATCTCCGATTCGGGAATCGTCGTCCCTTCCGCCTTCTATTTTGTGTTGTGCGACAATCGCTGTGCCTCACCATCTCCAGGAGGACACATGCGTCAAGTTATCTCGACCGACAACGGCCCCAAGGCCATCGGCCCTTATTCCCAAGCCATCAAAGCCAATGGACTGGTCTTTCTATCCGGCCAGATCCCGCTTGATCCAGCCACGCAGCAACTCATCGTTGGAGATGTCGCCGCGCAAACCGATCGGGTGCTGCAGAACATTACGGGCATACTCACAGCCGCGGGCACATCTCTGGCCCAGGTGGTCAAGACGACCGTGTTCCTGAAATCGATGAACGACTTTGCCGCGATGAACGAGGTATACGGGCGCCACTTTACCGGCGAACCGCCGGCGCGCTCGACGGTAGAGGTCGCACGGTTGCCGAAGGATGTACTGGTGGAAATTGACGTCATCGCCCTTGCCTAGGTGGCAGCGGATTGAATCGACTTGCTGGATAGGCCGGTAGTGCTGGCCTTCGGTCCACGTGTAGTGCTCCGTTACAAGCGAGTCGGTGAAGCTGAAATACGTGGCATTCGGGTAGTACGTCCCCAGATGCCATCCGCCAGCGTAGATCTCGCCCCGCTGCCAGGTACCTGCCGACTGAAACGCCGTGATGACGTGGCTGGCCAGGTCGTAGAGGTAGTCGGTCTTGACTCCGCTGAGGTTCTTCTCCACCCGCTGGCCCTGCCCGTTGTAAACGTATGAGATGCCGCTGCCGACGCCGATCAGCCGATTCTCGGCATCATAGCGCAGGTAGTTGCCGGTGGTCTGGTCGTAGCGCAGATTGCCCGCGGCGTCGCAGAGCGGGTAGCCGTCCGGCGCGTTTCCGGGAATGTGGTTGTTGACGTCGAACGACTCATAGATGAAGCCGGGGTGATTCGAATCGACCTCTGTAGAAAAGTCGACTTACCACGAAATATAACACTGCGCAATTTGCTCCGCCACATACAACCACAAAAATGATGAAATTCGCCAACATGCCGCCTATTGCACTACTGGGAAACCACCCGGCAGGAATAGTTGTCAAAATTGATGTAACCATGGCGCTCCAAGGTAATGTCGCCGTCATCATTGGTATAAACGCCCAGCCATATCCATCATCACGCCACAACCCTACTAAGAATAGGAGAAGCAGTATGTTAAAGTATGCGCCAAGCAATCCATATATTCCCACTCTTCCATTGTGGCGGATGCCACGACTGCAAGTTACAACCGTGGCCACAGCGGACACCAAAACTACACTTGTAGCGACCATGCGGGTTCCTAAACTCAAGCCTACCGGGTGCATCACTATTTCTCCGTGTCATCCGCAGGACGGATTGTGTGGGTGACTTCCTCCCTGGTTCCCTGAAGTTCGAAAGAGCTGTCGGCGAGTCGATTTAGTGCACTGAATATGTCGTTCGGAGTAGCTGGCATAAATCCAACTCGCCACTTGTCGAGTGCACCGCCCGCAACAAGTCCCTGCATCGCATAGTCAGCACAGTTATTTCCTTTCAAGAAATACAAACCAATCGTGCCTTTATCCGATGCAGACTGCTTTTGGAGAATGAATTGATCCAGCATCCGTGTGTCGGCCTCCGATGTCTTAAAGTACAAGATTCCAACCGTCGAGGGGTCGACATTCTCGAATTGGGCTACGGCGACTGCCAAAGACGCATATGACGCGGGAGTAGGAAGTCCATCCGAACCAAACTCGACGGACAGGAGCTCGTGATTGGTTTGAACCTCACCCTTCCCAAGCGGACTACCAGCACTTGCGGGTCCGAAACGAGAATAAGTCGCACTTCCATTGGAGCGATGAATGGAGAGAATTCCGGCATGCCCGTAACCATGGGCCATGCCTTTAAAGATCACATACCCAGCATCTTTTCCGTCCGGGTCGGTGAAGGCAAGCGGGTTATTTATCGCGTACGAGTACTGGTTCCACCGTTGCGGGTTAATCATGCGAAATGCGTTAGCGATAATGGGGTCAGTCGAAGGGAATCGACCCGCCACAGATGAATAGAAACGAGCCCCGAGATTGTCCAGGCCGGATTCGGAATCCCGTTCTTTGCCGGTGAAGTGAAGTGGGCTGACATCCGTCCCCGCGCACGTCTGTCCGTCGCCGAAGGGCAGGTTGTAGCAGGTCTGGTACAAGTTGCCTAAGTTGTCTGTGCGGTAATGCTCCGTCCCCAGCCAGTCGGTCAGCGAGAAGTATGTGGCATTCGGGTAATACGTCCCCAGGTGCCATCCGCCGGCGTAAATCTCGCCGCGCTGCCAGGTGCCTGCTGATTGAAAGGCCGTGATGACGTGGTTGGCCAGGTCGTAGAGGTAGTCGGTCTTCACTCCGCTGAGGTTCTTCTCCACCCGCTGGCCCTGTCCGTTGTATGTGTACGAGACGCCGCTTCCGACGCCGATCAGCCGGTTCTCAGCATCATAGCGCAGGTAGTTGCCGGTGGTCTGGTCGTAGCGCAGGTTGCCGGCGGCATCGTAGAGCGGGTTGCCATCTTTTTATAGCTCGAACTAGAAGCTCGATACTTCCTCTCACGCCGCAACGCTAATCGTCTCCCCGCTCCTCCACAACAGCGATCCCGCGATGATGAACCATATCGCCTGTCCGAGCGCCACGGCGCCAAATCCGTGGGTGTCGAGGCGAAGGTGTCCGGAGAACAGCGCCAGCAACGTAACCGTTCCCAGTATGCAGCCATAGATCGCGAGCCCCTGTGAAGAATCGCGCTTGCGTAACATGGCAACAGACCACAGTAAGATCGCCACCGACGACGAGGCCACGAACACCTGGGCATATCCCTGGTTCACGAAAAAGTTGTAATGCGACAGCATTTTCCATCCGTCGACCGCCGCTGGTGTCCCCGCCGAAGCTAGCATTTGCCGCAATATGCCCGGCGTGACCAATCCGTCGGCCACCGCTGCATTCGCCACTTCCAACAGCGCGAACGCGTAGAACACCAGGGCCGCCATGTCCATGCGGTCCTTGGTGGGCCCGCGTTGCGACAGGCCCCAGGCGCCAATGAACATGACCGGCACCGAGGCCAGTGCCAGGGCATGGACGCCGATCAGCTTACGAATCATCGGCTCCATCTCGGCGGGCGAGACGTGCCCGCTGGGGTGCAGGCCCATGGTTATAATCATCCCCACGGATCCCGCGATCAGTGCCAATCCACTCCATTGTTTATCAGTCATGGGTTGCACTTTAGCGGCAGCATGGGGAGCGGTCAATCGACGATCGCACCGGTTGCAAAGATCCTGAACAAAGCAGGCCCGCGTGTCCCGAAAAGTCGACAAGCCGATTCCTAAAATCGATGCCCGCGTCCGCCGCACCCGCGATGCTCTAGGTGACGCGCTGCTCGCGCTGATCCAGGAGAAACCGTTCGACGACGTCACGGTGCAGGAAGTGCTCGACCGAGCCGGCATCGGCCGCTCCACGTTTTACGCGCACTTTCAAGACAAGGACGACCTCTTTCTCAGCGATCTAGGAGAATTTCTCGAGATGATATCAACCTTGCTGTTGCGAGGGCATGAAGTCTCGAACCGGATCGCTCCCGTGCGCGAGTTCTTCGCGCATGTCGCCGAAAACCGGCATCTCCATTCGGCACTGTTTGCCTCAGGGAAGTTGCGCGACTTCCAGGAAATGGCGCAAGAATATTTCGCCCGCGCCATCGACTTGCGCCTTGCGGAACTGCCGTCGTCGCGCGGGTTCACTCCGGCGCAGCGCACTGCGATGGCGCAGGCTTACGCCGGAGCACTGCTATCGATGATGTCGTGGTGGCTCCATCACGGCGCAACGCCTTCGCCGGAAGAAATGGACGAGCTGTTTCACGCGACGGTGCGGCCTGGCGACTGATCGACTTGGAGTCAGTGAATACCGCAAATAGGTCCGGGATATTACACACGGCGATCGAATGGTTCACCTGAGCGTTGTAATCGAGAACGATCCCGTCCTTTTAGACACGGCGGAAGCGCGGTGCAGGCAAACGTCGGGATATGGTTTCCGACCGCGGCAAACGCCATTGCGTCGCCATCAACTCGGAGCTAAACTGTCACACACTCGGGCCGGAATCCGGCCATGGGATTCGCTCTTCGTCTAGCAAGTGACTCATTTGGCGCTGCTCCGTTCTTGCGCGACGCCCGTCGAGTTTCGATCGCCTGGAGGAAGAATGAAAACCACTCTGAAAGTGCTCACGCTCATCGTCGTTCTGTCGCTGTCGCTAGCGGCCAACGCGTCGGTGATCACCAGTTGGGCCGACTTTGTCGGACTTATCACCACCTTCAACGGGAGCCTCACAGTCGGTAACGTCGATCTCACGGCCGGCAATTGCATCCCGTTTCTCTGCAACACCACCAACTTCTATCTCAATGTCCCGGTGTCGAACGTGGACTATCAGCAGGTGTACGGCGCCAGCGCCTTCGCTGGGCCGACATCGATCTCGTCGCTCACCCTGTACTACGCTCCCTGGCGTGGCGGTCCCAGCCTGGTGATCAGCGGCACATATTCGGTGTACCTTTCCACGACCTCTGCCGCGGTCAACGCGTTGGACGGGAACAACCTCGCGAACAATCGCGGCGGCGACTGGACCTTCTTTGGTACATTCGCCACCGGAACCGACACGAATCCTCAAATCACCATCAGTGGCGCGCCGTTCTCCTATGACCCGTCTCAAGGCAACCTGCTGGTCGAGATCTTCGGGCTGGGACAAGTCGTTACCGGAAACGTGCAGGGCCAGAATGGCTATATGCAGGTGGATACCGATGGCACGATCATGAGCCGCGCGGTTGAGTACTCCACGGTGGTGCCTGAGCCCGGCATGCTGGTGATGTTCGGTTCCGGGGTCCTGGGGTTGGCGGGCATGGTTCGCCGCAAGTTAGTGCACTGAATCGGAAGTCTCACATTGTGGTATATAGGCCGGAGCTGGTCGCTTCGGCCTTTCTACTGTCCACTGGTGAGTTCCGGCCAGTCTTCAACATCAGATTGGCTAACTTTCGCTGCTATTTGTTCGTTGCTGTTTCCTTGTTGCTACACTCAACCACGTCCGCGATGAACCTTACAGACCGCATCTATCTCGCTGTGCATCTCGCGCTGACCATGCTGGTGTGCGCGCGCTACGAGTATGTAGCGCACTGGCCGTGGTATGTCGCGTGGAACGTACTGGCCATTGCCGCCATCGTCTGCCTGGCGCACAAGCAGCACGACGGCCCCTTCTGGGAGTTTGCCCACAACTGGCTGCCAGCGATCTTCTTTATCACCGTCTTCGAGCAAGTGTCGTTCCTGTCGCTGACGCTACGCGGCGCGTGGCAAAACCCGCAGGTCATTGCCTGGGAGGCGGCGCTGTTCGCCGTGCCGCCGTACGAGTGGTTGCATCGCTACTCGTGGCCGTGGTTCACCGAACTGATGGAGTTCGGCTATCTCAGCTTTTATCCGCTTTATCCCGCGGTCGGCGGAGCATTGTGGGCGTGGCGCCGCCACGCGCGCTACGCCGGGGCGTTCCGCCGCCTGACCGACGCGCTCAGCGTGGGCTACGTCGTCTGCTACGCCATGTACCTGCTGTTGCCTAGCCCATCCCACAATGCGGGAATTGATATGGTTGCGTCGCCGCAGTCCGGCGGTCCGTTTCACTGGTTGGTACGATTGGTACAAGGCACCGCCGGAGTGCATGGCAATGCTTTTCCCAGTGCGCATCTCATGCTGGCTTTCGCGGTGCTGGTGTTTGTGTTTCGCTATTTGCCGCGGCTCGCGCCGTGGCTGCTGCTCTGCGTTCTGCTGATGGGCGCGGGAGCGGTGTACGACGGCTACCACTACGCCGTCGATGTAGTTGCGGGTGCGCTGCTGGGGGCGGCTGTAGCAGGGGTGTTTGTGGGGAGCAACAGCAAGCATTTAGCAACTGGCGATTAGCTGCGTCTACTTACGGGTTGTCATCACGAGCGTAGCGAGGGATCTGCGTACGTGACTCCTCCAGCGAAAAACAGATTCCTCGCGGCCAAACCCAGGCGCTCGTAATGACAATCTTGAAGGGGGCCAAGAGAAATCCCCAAACGCGCAATAGAAAACCCTCCCGCCAGGGGAGGGTGAACCAACGTAAATGTTATATCTAAACGGCTTACGCCTTAACGATCTTGCCGCTACGGAGGCACGAGGTGCAGACCCGCATGCGCTTGTTGCCGTGAGCGGTTTTGGCCTTCACCGGGCGCAGATTGACGTTCCAGCGCCGCTTGGTGACGTTGTTGGCGTGACTGATGTTGTTACCCGACTGCGGCCCTTTGCCGCAAACTTGACATACTTGTGCCATGACTTACTCCAGACGATTCCCGAGGTGCGGGGCGAAACTCTGATTATACCGGGACAATCGCCCTTCCGGCAAGGCGAGGCCTGCCGGGTGCGGGAGCCACTGACGGCTGAACCGGGATCTGGAGAAGCTCAACTCGCCTACTGCTTGGCGCTGGCTTCGCTGATGAGTTGAGCAACTTTGGAATCGGTGCCCACCGGCTCCACGAAGACAATGCTGTTCGCGTTCAGGTACATGCGGTCGGGACCGTGCAATTCCTTGCCGCGTTTCACCAGCACATTGCTGACCTGCTTGGTCTCGGGATTGGTCTGGCTGACGATGTAGAACACGTCGGTCAGCACCGGGTTGGGCGTGCCGTAGCCGGAAAGCTTTCCAAAGTAAACGGAATTATTGCTCAGCAGGATGGCCTGGTACGGGGTAGTGAAGGTGACGGCCGTGGGTGGAGGCGTGCAGGCCGCCAACAGGAGGATCGCGGTCAACGCCAACAACGAAAGTGCAATGTAACGTCTTTTCATGATGCTTCTCCGGGGGCCCTGGTTGCTGGCCGCAATGATCGTAAATCGTTGGCGGCAAATTGTCGCACGAATTGATTTGCCGCAGAAAGAAAAACGGCCTGACTGCGTGCAATCAGGCCGCGTCTCAGACGAAGCTAAACCTACTTCTTCATGCGACGGCGCGCGCCGTACGCCAGGCTGATCAATCCGGTTCCCAACAGCAGGAAAGTCCCTGGTTCGGGGGTGCCGGTCTGGTTGCCGACGAAATCCAGCTCGACGCTGTTCGCGTTGTAGATCACGTTGAAGTGACCGTAGCTGTAATTCAGGCCGTTGATTGTCCCGAAGATCCCGCTCACGCCGCCGCCGGCGGTCAGGAAGGTGAAGGTTTCGCCATTGGACGGAATAAACGAGTTGATCAGGTTGATGTCGAGCGTGCCGCTGAGCGTCGCCATCTGCGTGATCGCGACCAGGTCGAACTGACTGCCTGCGGTCAGGCCACCGATGTCGAGTTGGAAGACGCCAGCCGAAGTCTGAACGTAGTTGCCGACGATGGCCAACTGTCCTGCCGTGCCAGGCGCGTCGCCGGGCGAGACGGTTCCCGCATTCGTCACTGCGCCGGTGATGGTGCCGCCGTTGCCGAGCAACGTGCCACCGTTGACGAACACATTGCCGCCGTTGGCAACCAGGCTGCCATCGACCTTGGTGCTTCCGCCGGTCTGGAAGTAATTGCCGCCGGTGGTGAAGCTGCTGCCAGTACCGATGTTCACGGCACCTGCGTTCGACGAAGTTGCGCCGGCCGTAACCGTGCTGCCCCCGGTCAGAGACAATACGCCGTTCTGGCCTACGGTCAGCCCCTTGATAATGTTGAGGTTCTGCGCGACGCCGCCGTCAGTCAGCTGGGAAGTGAAGCCGTTGGAGGCTCCGCCTAGGCTGAGCGAGTCAACCGTGGTGCTACCGACGTCCAGGGTCACGAGGTCGTTGCCGCCGGAGTAGATGAACACATCGTTATTGGATCCGGGTACGCCTACGGACCATTGGCCACCGTTGCTCCAGTTGCCAGTTCCACCGTTCCAATAGTCATTCGTGGGTGGCGACAGGATGGTTGAGATCTTCACATCGAACGGGTCGTAGATCACGGTCAACTGTTCACCACCACCGATGTTCAAGCCGTTGACGGTGGAGAATATGCCGTTCACTCCGCCCCCGGAAGTCAGGAAGATGAAGGTGTCACCCACGGACGGGAAGAAGCTGTTGATCAAGTTGATATTCAGAGTGCCGGTGAGGTTGGTCAGGCCGGAAATGTTCAGCACGTCAAACTGGCTGCCCGCAGTCAGGCCGCCGAGGTCGAGCTGGAAGATTCCGGCCACGGTCTGCGCGTAGTTACCGGCGATGCCCAGCGCTCCGGCTGCGGCCGGTGTATCGCCGGGTGACATGGTGCCGTCCATATGTACGTTGCCGGTGATCATGCCACCGTTGCCGAGCAGCGTGCCGCCGTTGATGTTCACCTGACCGCCTCCGGCGATCAGTGCGCCATCGACCTTGGTGCTGCCGCCGCTCTGGTTGTAATTGCCGCTGCCACCGGTGGTGAAGGTGCTGCTGCTGCCGACATTCACCGCGCCGGCGTTAGCGAAGCTGCTCGGGCTGGTGAAGTTGCGGCCGGACTGGATGGTGAAGCTGCCCGCCGCCATATTGTTGTTGAAGTTGGAGAGGGCATCCTTGCTCGCCGCATCCACAAAGTTGGAGCCGGGAGCGTCAAGGAGGATGGTGGCCGCGTTGTTGACGATCTCTCCGCCCGTGCTACCGAGTTGGAAGATCTGTAGCGTGGACGGCCCATACACGTTGTAGGTGCCGCCGGTCAGGGTGTTGCCGGAGAAGTTGGTGAAGGGACCGTTTTGAACGACCAGCCCGGCGCCAGGATTCACCTGGAAAGTCCCGTTGTTAGTAATGGTCCCGCTGGCGTTGAGGACCAGGGTCTGGCCAGAGACGTTGGCAAGAATTGTGCCACCAGCGTCGTTCTGCACAGACAGGCCGCCGTTGCCGATGATGCCCGCGCCCTGAATGGTGTTGTCGAAGTTCTCGAGGGTGATGCCGCCAAAGGCCTGCTGAATAAAGCCGATGCCGCCGCCGCCCAGGGTCGCCACTGTCACGGTTCCCCCGCCTTGCAGCATCACGTTGCTGGTGTCAAGCAACAGGAACGCATTCGAGCCGCCGCCGCCGTTCAACTGAATGTTCCCGTGGTTATTGATCACGCCCAGCAGGTAGGTGTCGGTGTTGAGATCGCTGGTGTAGGTGCCGTTAATGGTAACGGCGCCCGCGCCGGTGCTGCCATCCAGAAATGCGATGTTCCCTTGAGGCGTTCCAAAGAACGCTCCGTTGTTGTTCAGAGTACCGCCCTGGATATGTGTGTTGCCGAAGACCTGCACGGTGCTGCCGGAATTGGCCGTGATGTTTCCGCCGGCGTTATTGACGGTAATTCCCTGGATCTGCAGGGTGCCACCGTTACTGGCTTCCAATAGCGCTGTGTTCGTAACGCCACCCGAGGCGTTCAGCAACAACGTTTGTCCTGACGAGTTCGCATTCACTATGGATTGGTTATTCAACGCCAGGCCGCCGTTACCGATCACACCTGCCCCCTGGATGGTGTTATTGACGTTGGTGAGAGTCACACCGCCGAAGGCTTGCTGAAGGAAGGCGCTGCCGCCTCCCCCGGCGACGGACATATTCAGAGTGCCGCCACCCTGCAGCATAAGGTTGCTGCTGTCGAGAAGGATGATTGCATTAGAGCCAGCACCGCCGTTCAACTGGATCGTGTTGTTGTTGTTGATCGTTCCGAGCAGGTAAGTGTCGGCGTTAGTGTCGCTGGTATAGATACCGTGTAGGTTGATCGCGCCCGCGATCGTGCTGCCATCGAGAAATGCGATTTGGCCCACAGGAGTGCCCAGGAAGTTGCCGTTGTTGGTCAGCGTTCCGCCCTGGATGCTTGTGTTGCCAAAAATCTGCACTGTGCTGTTGGAATTCGCCGTGATTTGTCCGCCGGCATTGTTGACGGTAATTCCCTGGAGCTGCAGGATGCCGCCGTTGCTGGCTTCCAGCAGTGCAGAGTTCGTGACGCCTCCCGAAGCGTTCAGCACCAGCGTCTGTGCTGAGGTGTTCGCGTTGATCGTTGACTGATTGATCAGCGCTAAGCCGCCGTTGCCGATGACGCCAGAGCCTTGGATCGTGTTGTTCACGTTGGTCAAGGTAATGCCGCCGAAGGCCTGCTCGATGTAGGAAGTACCGCCACCACCCGCGGTGGACAGGGTTACCGTGCCGCCGCCCTGCAGCATCAAGCTGCTGCTATCGGCCAGCAGTACGGCGTTGGAGCCCGCGCCACCATTCACCTGGATTGTTCCGTTGTTGTTGACGGTGCCGAGGAGATACGTATCGGTATTGGTGTCGCTGGTATAGGTCCCGTTGAGATTGATCGCGCCTGCGCCCGTGCTGCCATCCAAAAATGCCACATTGCTCACGGGGGTACCCAGGAACGTTCCGTTGTTGGTTAACGTTCCACCTTGGATGTGGGTGCTGTTGGCAATTTGTACCGTGCTGCCGCTGTTAGCGGTGATGGCCCCACCACCGTTGGCGACTGTAATGCCACTGAACTGCAGGGTGCCGCCGTTACTGGCTTCCATCAGTCCGGTGTTGGCGACACCTCCGCTGGCATTCACGATCAGGGTCAGGCCCGCTAAGTTGGAGTTAATCGTGGACTGGTTCACCAAGGCCAAGCCGCCGTTGCCGATGATGCCAGCGCCCTGGATCGTGTTGTCAACGTTGGTGAGCGTCACACCGCCAACACCCTGCTCAATGTAGGAGAGACCGCCCCCGCTGGCGACTGCCATGTTCACAATGCCGCCGCCCGTGAGCGTCACGTTGGCGCTTTCCCCTATAAGAATTGCGTTGGAGCCGCCGCCACCATTCAGCTGAATCGTGCCGTTGTTGACGATCGATCCATAGATGTAGGTGTTCGAGTTCGTGTCGCTGGTATAGATTCCGTTGATCGTGACTGAGCCCGATCCTGTGCTGCCATCGAGAAATGCATTGGAACCGGATGTGGTTCCGAGGGTCCCGCCGTTATTGGTCAGCGTCCCACCTTTAATAGTCGTGTTACTGGAAATCTGCACCGTGCTGCCGCTGTTGGCGGTGACGTGGCCTCCAGCGTTATTGATCGTGATACTCAGAAGTTGCAGGACGCCACCGTTGCTGGCTTCCAGCAGGCCACTGTTGGTGGTACCGCCCGATTGGTTAAGGGACATCGCCTGAGCGGATACGTTGGCGTTGATCGTGCCCGAGTTGTTGAGGGCCAATCCGCCATTGCCGAGGATGCCGGTTCCCTGGATCGTGCTTTGGTTGGTAAAGGTCAAGCCGCCAATGCCCTGCTCAATGTATGCACTTCCGCCGCCGCCGGCGTTGGTCATGGTGAACGTGCCACCACCGGAGAGCGTGACGTTATTCTCGAGCACCAGGATCGCGTTGGCGCCGCCGCCGCCGTTGAGCAGGACCGATCCGTTGTTGATCATCTGGGTGCCGTACATGAAGAGATTCATGTTCAGCCCGGAGGTAAGGGTATTGCCGCTGGCCAGCTCGAGGTCATCGACAAACAAGTTCTGGCCGCTGTTGAGCGTGACCGTGCTGGTTCCGTCAATGATGCAGGCACTGATCGCCGAACTAGGAGTTCCAGCGCTCCAATTGGAACCGGTGTTCCAGAAGCCGCTGCTGCCCACATTCCAAGTCGAGACCGTGCCGGAGAGCGTGCCGCACGGGGCCGCCAGGGCTGTGCCGGAACCGAGGCTGAAAATCACAAGTATGGCCAGTGAGACGGCGAACAGACGTACGACGGCTGTCGCGCCAAAATTTCTTGACGAACGGACGCAAGCGAAACTCATGGTTTGATGCTCCTTACAGTACTGAGAAACAGCGATAGTTCGTACGGCAGGCGCTCGGCGGTTGGGGTGGGGAAACCTCTGCGTCCAAGTTGGCCAGAAAATCTGTCATGCCCAAAATCTTGAGTCAATCGCAAATTAGGTGTCGGGAAGCGTAATAGCACGAACCGGCACTCGGCACCACGAATCGGTCAATCGTTCGTTGGGAATCCCTAACTGTCGATAGTTCAGGCCGCTGGCTGTAGATGACAACGCCCTACATGGCGATTGGTCGGCAGCCCCGCCTGAACGGATTTCCCCGTGTGTCAACTTCGCCTGCTTCCTGACGCTTGTCAATTCACTTTGCTTCCCAACGTAGTTCACCCG
>Ga0302322_100002473_pt1 | contig 15583 bp, 12 predicted proteins | sample Fen_T0_2_FD_203757 | JGI IMG/M metagenome (GOLD analysis project Ga0302322, IMG submission 203757) | Peat permafrost microbial communities from Stordalen Mire near Abisko, Sweden - Fen_T0_2 | ecosystem: Environmental > Terrestrial > Soil > Wetlands > Permafrost | place: Sweden: Abisko... | reverse complement strand
CTGCATGGGCAAAAGGCAAACCGGAGTATGAAAACATTTTTGCTGACTATGCAAAAAATTATGCCGCATGGACACCTTACAGCAAAATGCGCCAGTATTTAAATGAAGGTATCACAGGGTCTCCGCTGGCAGCATTTGCAGCATCATTCATTGCTTTAGAAGATAAGCTATTAAAGCCCAGCACTTCATCTGCCGATATTAAAAAAGCAGTGGATGCCGCAACAACAAACCGCAAGGCATTTATAGAAAGCGAAGACTTGCCCAGCGATCAGAAAATACTGGCTGCTGTAGCAATGATGTTCTATAACGACATTGATAAAAACCAGCATCCGGTTGGGTTTTACGAAAGTTTGAAAGGTACATTCGGAAGCCTTAAAGACGATAATACGTATAAAAGCTGGGCTAAAGATGTGTTTGCAAAAACCATGTTATTAGATGATGCCAAATGGGCTGCATTTGTTACGGAGCCTACTGCTGCTGCTTTACAAGCCGATCCTGCCTTTGCATTTGCAAGTGCTTTTGTAAAAAATTATACCAGCAAGTATTCTTCATTGTATACGGCCTTTGTAAATAAAAATGCCGAACTGGGAAGGGCTTATTTAAAAGGCGTTATGGAAATGAACCCTGCAGCAGTAAAAAAAATGTATCCCGATGCCAACTTTAGTATGCGGGTAAGTTTTGGTAATGTAAAAAGTTACAACCCACGTGATGCAGTTCACTACGATTATGAATGTACAGCAAAAGGCATCTTAGAAAAATATGTTCCCGGCGATTATGAATTTGACCTTCCTTCCAAACAAATTGAGCTATTAAAGAAAAAAGATTTTGGCCAGTATATTGATAAGGCCAAAAATGATTTGGTGGTAACCTTTATCACCACCAACGATATCACCGGTGGTAATTCCGGCTCGCCGGTAATTGATGCTAATGGCAATTTAATAGGCCTTGCTTTTGATGGTAACTACGAAGCACTAAGTCATAAAATTGCTTTTGATAAAGATCTCAACCGCACCATTTGTGTGGATGTACGCTATGTATTATGGTGCATCGATAAGTTAGGTGGTGCTGCCAATATTATTAAAGAGTTGAAGCTGGTAAAATAAATTTATTCGTTTTGCTTTATAACCGGCACATTGATTAATGTGCCGGTTTTTTTTGTTCCCTGCAATTTGTGTTGCACCATGTTGTTTACACGGCTAGACGGGGACGTCAGATCATGTTGTTCACGCTGTCTTACGTCCCTGTCTGATCATGTTGCCTGGGCTAATGCCTGCTTTACCATCTAAAAAAACTTTTACTGTACATCTTTATTGTTTTGGTTTTGCAGTATTACAGCGCCGCAATATTAGTAGATGGCAAAATTTCAAACACCAATTTTTTATTTTAAATTTGATTTAACGTTACCAAACTCTCTAATTCATGAACTTTCCCAAACACTGCAAAAGAGCAGGCAATGCTTTTTTGTATCTCCTTATTATATTAACCGGTAATAAAAGTTTTGCCCAGCAAAAAGAACAGGTACTGCATCAGTTAAATACATTGTTGGTAAATACGGTAATGGAAGATCTTTTTACACCGCCGGTAGCCAGCCGTATTTATGTATATCCCAACATTGCTTTTTACGAATGTATAAGATTAGACGATTCTGCTTTACCCGATTTGGCCGGCAAATTGAACGGGCTTAAAGCAATTCCCCCTTTACCGCAAAATAAAAAGATTGATCATTTTGTGGCTGCCTGTGTTTCCTTTTCGTATGTGTCTCAGGCCCTGGTGGGCACCGAATATAAAATGGAGAACTGGAGAATTGCCTTTATAGATTCGTTGATGCATCAGTCAGACACTTTGGTTATTACAAACTCAGTTCAGTACGGGCATCTTGTTGCCGATAGCATCATAGCCTGGACAAAAAGAGACAACTACCTTAAGTCGCGGGGAATGATGCGTAATGTAACAGGAAAAAAACCTGGCGATTGGCAACCCACACCGTTGGATTATGCACAGGGCTTAGAACCACACTGGAATACCATCCGGCCGTTAACCTTAACCAATGCGTCTCAATTTTCTCCCAAAGAAAAATTGATATTCAGCATGGATAAAAATTCTAAATTTTATAAAACCATGATGGAGTCTTTCAACATCATTAAAAATTTAGACACTTTACAAAAAGCCACCGCATTATACTGGGATGATAACCCCAACGTATCAGTTAACATTGGCCATTTAAATTATTTCATTCATAAAATTTCTCCCGGCGGCCATTGGGTAATGATTGCACAGGAAGCCTGCCTTCAAAAAATTATGCCGGTTACAAAATCATCACAGGCGTATACACTTACCGCCATTGGTATTTTTGATGCCTTTATCAGTTGCTGGGATGAAAAATACAAAACCAATCTTATCCGTCCCATCACTATCATCAACCGCATTGTTGACCGTAATTGGGTACCTTATATTCAAACACCGCCCTTTCCCGAATTTACCAGTGGCCACTCCGTGGTTTCCAATACTGCTTCAGAAATTCTCACTTCCCTTTTGGGCGATAATTTTTCTTTTACAGATAAAATAGAAATCCCTTTTGGCCAGGGCACAAGAACATTCAATTCTTTTTATGAAGCTTCTGTTCAATCCTCTACCAGCAGAGTTTATGGCGGTATTCATTATCCCGAAACCGCACGTATAAGTGTGCAGCAGGGAAGAGCCATTGGTAAATATATTTTCAACCTGCTGTCCTCCTCATCAACTACTAAATAACTGCTATGTCAATATCCCGCCGTTGTTTTTTATTGCTGACCCTGCTATTGCATTTTGTCTTTGATATAAATGCACAGCAAAAAAAGTTTACGCTGCTGCCTTCTTCTACCACGGGTGTTACTTTTAGAAACGATATTACCGAAGACCCCAAAATGTTTTATTACTTAAATGAATATTTATATAATGGCGGGGGTGTTAGTGTTGGCGACATTAATAATGATGGATTGCCCGATATTTATTTTTCGTCAACAAAGGGATATAATAAACTTTATCTCAACCTGGGTAATTTTAAATTTCAGGATATAACAGCATCGGCTGGTGTAGATGGGGGCGAGGGAATAAAGACCGGTGTAAACATGATTGATATCAACAATGATGGCTATTTAGATATTTTAGTTTGTAAATCCGGATATAAAGACCCTAACCTGAGAAAAAAAATTTTATACATCAATAACCACAACCTTACGTTTACCAATAAGGCTGCCGACTATGGCTTAGATGATGCCAGCTATACCACCCAGGCTTATTTTTTTGATTATGATAATGACGGGGATAAAGATGTTTTTTTCGTAAACCATCAGGGTGATTTTGAAAAATCAATGACGATACCAGCCACCATTGAAAATGGAAAAATGATTTATGTGGAAGATACTAATACAGTTTTTGTTAGCAACAGGCTTTTTGAAAACCGGAACGGAAAATTTGTAGATGTTACTAAAAAAACCGGATTAATAAGCCATACTTTTGGTTTAAGCGCCGCTATTTATGATTTTAACGGCGATGGCTACCCCGATATATATGTTGCAAATGATATGAATAAGCCAGATTTTTTATACATCAATAATAAAAATGGAGGTTTTACAGATAAACTCACTTCTTATGTAAATCACACCTGCTTTTTTTCTATGGGGTCGGATATTGCGGATATTAATAACGATGGTTTAGAAGATTTGTTTGTGGCAGATATGGCTGTGGAGGATCCTACAAGGCAAAAACAATTATTTTCCGTAAACCAAAACTATGATAAGTTTCAACTGATGCTACAGTTTAATTTATTTTACCAGTATTCCAGAAACAGTTTGCAGTTACGCAACACGGATGGCACTTTTAGTGAAGTTGCCAATCATTCCGGCATTGCCGAAACCGAATGGAGCTGGGCTCCTTTATTTGCTGATTTTGATAATGATGGATGGAAGGATCTGTATATTACCAACGGGTTAAAGCGTGATATCACCGATTGGGACTACAAGGTTTTTTTGCTGGATTCTATTATGAATACTATGAATAAGGGCAAAAGTGTAGACTTGGAAAAATGGCTGAATAGTATTCCATCAGTTAAAGTAAAAAATTATTTATACCACAACAATAAAAGTTTACGCTTCGATAATTATACCACTACCTGGATGGATGAACCACCATCATTTTCGAGTGGGGCAGCTTATGCCGATCTGGATAATGACGGAGACCTGGATCTGATCGTAAATAATGTGGATGATGAGGCTTATATATTTAAAAATAATACTGATGCCAATACAGCTGCTGCAAATTATTTACGCTTTAAATTCTTGAAAAATAATACTTCTCCCGAAGAAGTGTATGGTGCGGTGGTAAAACTAACAGATAAAAATGGCGGGGTGCAGGTACAGCATTACGATCCGCAAAGGGGGTTTTTGTCAACCATGGAGCATGTGCTGCATTTTGGTACCGGCGAAGCAACAATGATTCCCCGTGTAGAAATTACTTTTCCTTCTCTTAAAAAAATTATTTTAGAAAATGTAAAAACCAACCAGGTATTAACCGTTACAGAAAGCGATGCAAAATTACCGGTTTCCGAAACGGTACAAAAGAAAGCTACTTTGTTCTCCGATATATCTAACCAGAACAAATTAAAATATACCCAGGTTGAAAATGATTATATCGATTTTAAAAGAGAACCTTTAATTCCTTACAAATGCAGCCGCAAGGGGCCTTATTATGCAGCTGCCGATGTTAATGGCGATGGTAAAGCCGATTTATATATTGGCGGCGCTGCCGGCATTGAAGGTAAGCTGATGCTGCAGAATGCAGATGGTTCTTTTACAGAAAAAAAGATGGCGGCTTTTGCTGCAGATAAAGCATTTGAAGATATGGGTGCTGTATTTTTTGATGCCGATGGTGATAAAGATATGGACCTGTACGTGGTAAGTGGTGGTGCTGAGTTTGATGCCGGCAGCCCCCTGTACCAGGACCGTTTGTATTTGAATGATGGCAGGGGCAATTTTACCCGTGCTGCAAAAGCCTTACCCACAGAAGCTTTCAATGGTTCGTGTGTAATACCGCTGGATTATGATGGCGATGGTGATATGGACCTGTTTGTAAGCGGCCATGTGTTGCCGGGTAAATTTCCGCAAGCCGATAACAGCATGCTGCTGCAAAATAACAAAGGCATGTTCACCAATGTTACCAATGATATAGCCAAAGATTTAGTAAGGCCCGGCATTACCAACTGCGCAGTATGGGGTGATATTGATGGCGATGGTAAAAATGAATTGATACTTTCCGGCGAATGGATGCCGGTGACCATATTTAAAATGCAGAACGGAACATTTAAGCAACAACAACAAACAGTAAGCTTTATTTCTCCTGCCACACAAAAAGATACCACCATTGGCCTTAATGAATTTAGTGGCTGGTGGTACAGTTTAAAAATTGCCGATGTTAATGGCGATGGTAAGCCTGATATTATTGTGGGCAACAGGGGTACCAATTGTTCTATAAAAGGCAATTACTACAACCCCTGCACTGTGTATGCAAAAGATTTTGATGGTAACGGCAGTTATGATGCCGTACTGGGTTATTACAACCAGGGAAAATGCTACCCGCTCTTTAGCCGGGACCAATTGATTGACCAGATGCCCTCTATGCGGAAAAAATTTATCCGTTACAAAGATTATTCCGGCACCACGCTGAATAACCTTTTTACCCCAGAGCAACAAAAGGGGATGGATATTTATAAAACCGATTTCTTTGAGTCGGGGGTGTTAATAAATGAGGGCAATGGTGCTTACCGGTTTGTTGAATTTCCCGAGCAGGCCCAGCTTTCTAACATCAACGATATGGTGGTGGATGATTTTGATAAAGATGGTATACCGGATATTTTGGTTTGTGGCAATACTTACGATCCTGCCGTAATGGTGGGCAATATTGATGCCTGCTCTATTTTATTACTAAAAGGTAACGGCAAAGGTTCATTTACCGCCGTATCGCATAATACAGACGGTTTAAAGGTAAGGGGCGAAAGCCGCAAAATGGTGTACCTGAAACAGAATAACCTGTTGGTAGTACTTAAAAACAGCGCTGCCGCACAGGTGTTTAACGTTACAAAATAAAAAAGCTTGCGGTTAATTGTAAACCACAAGCTTCTTACTACATCTATTATAAAGGCTTATGCAATAAAGGCATGCGCCATTCCTAAAATTGAGGCTATCATCAGCACACATTTCCAGCAATTCATTCTGTTCATGTTGTTTGTTTTAATGGATGTAAAAATACGCCGTGTATACTTAATAAGGAGTTAAAGCTTTGGCGCTGTAATCCTCTATTGGCGGGGTTGCTATAGCAATTATGTCCCCAATGCTGCATTATAATATAATTTTTTAGCCTTTCGCCAATTTCAATACAATATAATTACAACACCCTCGTTACATAAAAGACAATATTTTCTACTATGACTAAACCCCATCCAACCATGCCCAACAATCCATTGCTACAGGTAGTAAGAAACTTTATCGGTAAGCTCCGTCAAAATCCGGATGTATACCCCATAAAATATTATAAAAAAGGAAAACAGTTCAGGCGCAAATGGCAAACCCCACTTGTAAAATAACCTAATCCTTTCGGAAAATACCGAACCCTATAAATCAGCAAAACCACTCTTGACAAGAGCTAAGTTGAATTGTAATTTTAAGTTCTAAATCCGATAAATCAATATGAAAAAGATCCAATCATCCCAACCCTCTGCATTTGCAGTATTGCTTAAATCTCTGGGCACCGTAATCAACAGTTTTTTCCAATCCAGTTCCAACCGCGAATTCAGGAGGCTGAAAGACTTTATTGCGCATTAATTAGTTGGTTGTACTTCCAGGAAAATTTAATTCCTTCGCAGGATTAAGATAAATCATCTTTTTCCTCCCATCAATTGCCTTGCTGTTATAAAGCAATATATAAGGAAACAGCGTTTCTATTGCATCATTGTAAGTGAGCTGGCTTACCAGCAGCATTTCCAGTATTGCCAACCCTCCCAATAATAGTTCCCTTTACCACAAACCTGTATTTATCAACGTAGATGGTGTCGATGTGTGCAAAATAATGGGTACTCCGTTAAGAACCTGTAATTTCCCACCTGGGGCTAATATTACATTTCCCGGATCATTTTCAATTCAATGGAAAAAGCAAGGGTGCATTTTACAATCAACCCGGCACAACAGAAATATGCAAGGAATAAGAATTCATAAAGTAAAAAATTACAGCTGCAAATATGCCAGCCGTAAACATTGTAGCTAAGATAAATCCGCAGTTTTTTCTCAACTGGGTTTTTCTGATATAATCAATAACGCATACAACTAAAAAAATCTTCGTTAATAAAAATAGCGCCCCTAGGTATAAAAAGAAAAGAGTGGGTATCTGTGCAATAAACAGGCACCCCAAAAACAATGGTAATACCCGTCTTATGTTTAAAGTTCTATTCATCCTTTTTATAAATTCGTTAGCCAAAAGCTTAGTTTAAGTAATAACAATTAATATAATTGTGGCATAAAAATACTCTTACAACACCTGCTTAGTCATCATTGTCTTTTTTTACAAACTTAATTTTATTCCCCCAGTTACTTCTCCATGGTGGGTTATTATATGTTATGGGATTTAAAATTATTAAATTAGATGACATATAAAAAAATGAACCACTGCCGGGAGGGCAGGCATCAGGCTCATTAAAAATGCTAAAAACATCTGATTCTGATAAAACAGCTAAGGCTGGTTTATTAGCATTAACTTTATTTAAGTAAATTATGGGAACATACAAAATTTTTGCCCTTAAATTGTCTAGGTTAGTTCCCCTACTTTTCAAGCTATCAATCGCTTTGGTCATTGCACTTTTTAAACCCGATTTTATTTCTTGTGTAATTGTACCCCTGAAAAAATGATTGCAAATATTTAGATTGCTATCTAAATAAAATTGAACGGCAAAGAATTTAATAAAATTCTCCTCCCCCTTTTTCTGCTTATTAAACTCCTCGCGAACAAAATACGAGGTTACCAAATTAAATTTAGTTCTTAGTTTATAATCCGAGGAATCGATTTTATAATACCCTGACTCTATACATTGGCAAAAAGATTTACAGTTGCAAGTAAATAAAATTAAAAAACAAACTACGGTTTTCATGATTAGATAATTTACCTGATTATAGAATTAATGACACACAGTTCCTTTTAGTTTATTAAAATATTGATCAGATACTTGTTCTGCCTGAGTTAGGTTTATTGAATATTTTAAATTTATCCAGCTGATCATGTTCAGTTTAAATGAACCATTAACACTATTATTTAAAACATCATCATAGCCAGTAAGCGACAGGGCTAAAGCATCATTAGCAGGGATCCCAAAAGCCTCAACTAATAGTTCTTGTGTTTGACATATCCACTTATCTAACATTTCTTTATGTGGATCAGCAAAGGCAGAGTTAACTGTGAAATCAAGATCATTCATTTGGAGAAAACCATGTACCATTTCATGAGAAATTATATTGCCAAATATCTCTAATGGATAGTTATCTAAACTGCCGCTCATTTCAATAACCCAAGTTGTTGCGTCACCAGATTTAATATGAGAGATTGAAGCGACTTCATTTCCGTTAGGGTCATACACATGGGGTGTTTGTATTATCTCTAAATTATGTTTTTTCCCTGTCCCTACAAAAGTTTGCTGATATAATTTATTCAACTGGCCTTTTAATTTGTCAGATGTTAATTTGTCAAAGGCTGCTTTCAAACAAGTATCAACTAAATTATTAACAACAGAATCAACAGTAACCATAGTAACAGGATTTGAAACAACAGGGCTGGTGTTTATGTTATTGCCCCCATTCAAAATCCAATCAAAAGTTGAGGGGTCAATATTAGTATACATGTTGTCAAAATAGGAGTCTGAATTGAAAAGCCAAAATAAGCTTGCAAAATCAAAATATGAATTATCAATGTATCCTGTAACTACAACTTCATCTAAATCTACAACATTGGGCGGAGTAGTTACAGTTCTTGTTGCAGGTTGATTTGTCAATGTAGATTGTATTCTGTTTTTTCAATTGTAAGTATATTCAACACGTCATTATTCATTGCTTTTAATGCAATGGAACCGTTTATTAATTGCCCATCTTTTTGCAGATTAAAAATTACCCAATTATAAACTTCCCGGCTATTACAGACAGAATAATAGACATATTTGTTTTTCTCAAGTTTTGAAGGAACTTTTAACACCGGTGTTTTTGATGTAATTTCTTGTGTTTCTAAATTATCGCAGTTTAAATTTCTAAAATCTTCGATTGGCATTTTGGATTTTAACATTTCCTGTGCCTTTTTAATAAATTTTGTTATGTCAAAATTAGAGTTTTTAAAAATATTATTGTTGCCAGATTGTTCCTTTTGACAACCTAAAAATAAAATTGCAACAAAGAAAAAGCGAGACTAATTTTTTCATTTTTTAATATATCTTTTTGACCTCTACCTTACAGTTTAAACCGCCGTTGTCAAGGAAATTTCCGGCTAATAAGTGTTGTCTGCTTTTGCATATTTCTTTAAAGCGTTCGCCGTAAAGTCTTAATATCATACTTTTAACTTCACGAAGCTTATAGAATAACAAAGTTTCAACTAACATCATTTTGAATGCAAAGCAAAGCCTCAAAACATTAACGCCAAAAATTTTACGGTAACCTTTGTTTCGTTTTTGTATGTTTTTGTTTCACTCATCATAGTATTTTTACGCTTTTTTCACATAAACCTACCCGTGATGCAACCATTTTTTTAATTTTTGCATCTATAGTGTATTGCTTTTCACAATCCTAACATATGCATAATAAAACCAAACCCTCCCCAATTGGAAATAATATCCGCAAGTGGCGGGCAGTAAGAGGCTATAAGCAAGACACATTTGCTCAAATGGTGGGCATTTCAAAAGCCACATTAAGTAAACTTGAAAATGATAAGCAGGGGGTTACTATACCACGCCTTCACAAAATAGCTGCCTGCCTTAAAATTAAGGCAACGCAGCTATTTAATGACCCCTCAGAATTATTATCCTGAATGTAAACTGTAAAGTATTAACTAAACAAATACTCCACATCCGATTTACTCAACGCCTTAACAAAGCTGGCATCGTCGGCAATTAATTCACTTGCCAGTTTTCGTTTGCGCTCCTGCAGTTGTAAAATTTTATCTTCTATAGTATCAATACAGATCATCCTGTAGGCAAAAATATTTTTGGTTTGTCCTATACGGTGGGTACGGTCAATGGCTTGCTGCTCTACCGCTGGGTTCCACCACGGATCTACAATGTACACATAATCGGCAGCGGTTAAGTTTAAACCCACACCGCCCGCTTTTAGCGAAATTAAAAACACCCTGCACTCATCGTTATTCTGAAAATTCTGGATGGCTTTTTCCCTGTCGGTTGCAGAAGTGCTGCCATCAAAATATTCAAATGGTATTTCCTGTTCTTTTAGTTTTTGTTTTATCAGCGCCAGCATGCCTAAAAACTGAGAGAACACCAGTGCTTTGTGCTCACCAATATTTTCTGTTATCTCCCTGGTCAGTTCATCTAACTTAATAGAATGGTTGGGGTATTTATCTTCTTCATTCAATATGGCCGGGCTGTCGCATATCTGGCGCAGCTTCATCAGGCCCTGTAAAATGGTCAGCTGAGATTTGTTGATACCCTGTTGGTCTATCTCACCCAAAATTTTACTGCGGTAAGTATCGCGGTAGGCTTCATAAATATCACGCTGCTCTTTTTCCATTTCGCAAAACAAAATCGTTTCTGTTTTATCCGGCAAATCTTTAGCTACCTGCTCTTTGGTACGGCGTAAAATAAATGGGTACAGTAATTTTCTCAGGTGGTCTTTTTGTTCCTGCTCGCCAAATTTATCAATGGGTGTGGCAAATTCATTCCTGAAAAATTCCATGCTACCCAGCAAGCCCGGGTTTAAAAAGTTCATCTGTGCAAAAATATCAAAGGTGTTATTCTGCAAAGGTGTACCACTCATGCACAACCTATTTTTTGCTTCCAGCAAACAGGCGGCCTTGGTTACTTTAGAAGAAGGATTTTTTATGGCCTGGCTTTCATCTAATACTACATAATCAAACTTTATTTTCAGCAGCAATTGTATATCACTTCTTAATGTGCCATAGGTGGTGATGATGATGTTATGTTTTTGAAGGTCTTCGCCGCTGCGGCTGCGCATGCTGCCATGATGGATATGCCAGCTTAATGTAGGCGTAAATTTTTCCACCTCATTTTTCCAGTTATAAATTAAGGTAGTTGGGCAAATAACAATGGCTTTTAATCCACCCGTGGTTTCTTTATAATGATGCAGCATGGTTAATGCCTGTATGGTTTTACCCAAACCCATGTCATCTGCTAAAATACCGCCCCAGTTTACATCATTCAAATAACTCAGCCATTGAAAGCCCGATGTTTGATAAGGCCTTAAAATAGGCTGCAAATGTTCGGGCGCTGCTATTTCAGGTATGTTCTTAAATTCTCTTAACCGTTCAAATTTTTCATCCAGTTCAAAACTCAGTTCTGTTTCATTTCGGTTTTCATATAGCTCATCAATAACACTCATGTGGTATTTTGATAAGCGCAGGCGGTTACGGTGGTCATCACCTACTTTAAACAACAGCGAGTATCGTTTTAGCCATTCGTCGGGTAATATTCCCAAACTGCCATCGCCCAGTTGTACAAAAGACTGTTTGTTTACCAATGCCTTCTTAATATCATCAATACCCACACGCTGTTCGCCAAATTCAATTTCCACTTTGGCATCAAACCAATCCAGCCCGCTGCTAACGTGTATATGTGTATTGGGTTTTGCAGTGTTGAACCTGAAATTCTTCAGCGCTTCAAAACCATATACCGGAACTTTCATTTCCTTCATGGCATCCACAAATAAAAAGAACCAGTTATTGCGTAACACATCGGCACCTTTTAACACCAGGCTGCTGTTATCATTGGGCCGCACAAACATAGAATGCAGTGCTTCAAGTTTTAAAATAAATTTTTCTTCCGCATCTTTATTACGGTGTACTATTAATATTTTATCACCGTCGGGTATAGTGATCGTTTCTTTATCAGAGGCTTTAGTTTCAAAACCCTGGTACGTGAATATGGGTTGAAATACAAGGTAGTCGCCCTTTTCCTGCAATTGCAGTTTTACATCCGGCTCACCACTTTTAATTTCCCTTATTAAACTTTTATCAAACTCCACATGATACTCCCTGGTTAAAGGCATGATCACCTTCTGCATTTTTTCGGCCCAGTTTTCTTTGCTTAACTGTATGTTGCCTTCTTTAATAAATTTTTCGGCCTGTAATACATCTTCCGATTTTTGCCACAGGTACAACACTTTGTCGTGTAAAAACACCAGGCTGCTGTTACATTCATTATCAGAAAATGGAATGATCTGCCCCTGCATTTTTACCGTACAGGCAATTTCAAAATGGCTGTTCTTTGCCAGCACTTTAAACACCGGCGAAATAAAATGATCACTTACTTCTATTTCTTTTAAGTTTTCTGTTTTAAAAACTTTCTTTTCGGGCAGGTAAAAAATAAAATTATTGGCGGCCTGTTCTTCAAACAATTTTTTTAGTTTGGGTTGCAGGTATTCTGCCATCAGGCTCTTGGTTTCTTCGGGCAGTTCATCACCATCTGTTTGAATTATGTTTTCCCAAATACCACTGAACGGAGAGTTTCTATCGAGGTATTTATTGATCTCACTTACCTGCAACTTACGAACCTGCTGCAGTAATTGTTTATCATCTTCACTAAACACTTCGGCATTTACAAATTTTGCAAGATCAAGCTTTTCTGTTTTGCTGGTGTATTTTTTATTCTCTTCATCCGCATCGCCCTGTATGGCATCTACTGTAAAGTATGGATAAGTGGTGGCGTTAAAATTAAATACTACACCTAATTTTTTTTCTGGCGCAGCCTGAACAATGGCTGTTTCTTTATCGGTTTCTTCTACCGGCGTTTCAAAAACCTCTGCAGTGCGCTGGCTGCCTGCACCCGAAGCTGCTGCCACACGTTTAATTGAAGTGTCCAGTACTTTTAAAAATGGCTTACCATCTTTGTAGGTAAATTCAAATTTGCCGGATAAATTATCATCCAGGCTATAACCGTATATCTGCAGTAATTTATTTTTTTCTTTATCCCAGTTGCGGATGGTATCAAAATAATAAGGGCCATAAGCATTCAGCAATTGCAAAAACAACATGGTCTTATGTTCGCAAAGCGGATGTTCTGCCTCATCACATTTGCAGGAGGTATCAAAATTACGTTCATCGTTTTTTTGAATTACTAACGGAAAAGTTTGGCCATCGTATTCCAGTTCCGCTTCCACTCTTTCATCACCTGCTTTTATAATATTGGCCTTTACGGTACGTAACATATTTTCTGCCTGCTCATAAATACCAGGAGATGAAAATAGTTTTATCATCTTCAGGTCAATATGTTTCATTTTGGCAACCGTATGGCGCTGGTTGTACCTGATGGCCGCATTGCCCAGCATGTTCTTATCAATCATTTCCTGCAGGCGCAATAAAGCGGCAGCTTCGTGCCGGCAAATATCGCCCAGGTTGTAAGGGCAACCACAGCGTACCGAAATACTTTTTGCATCGGCATATTTTTGAATATACACTTTGTAAAAAGTACTGTAGCTGTCGTCTTTTACACGAAACACCACACTGCCCATCAGTTGGTCATGCTCTACCAGTTCCACAAAGCCCATAGCCTGAATTTTTTTTCCACGGCGGATCACTTCATCAGAACCATTGTTGTACACGTATTTAATAAGGTGGGATAATGCCATTTACGATTTGCAATTGCCAATTTATGATTTCAGATTTTTAGCACCTTAGCTGTTTTTAAGCACCGGCCACTCTGAAAAGGGCAATTTGCAAAAGTAAAGGAAAATAACTGAGCTTTCGGCTTAAAAGTGAAAGTTTGTTGCGAAAAAGCTTGTTAAATAAACAGAAGCGATACAAAAAAGATAATAGCCCCTGAAAACAGCGTTATTACTACTGTTTTAGCCATTAATGAAACCGATGGGCGACGAACAAACATTAATGCAGCAAAAAATAAAAAGGCTGCGGTAAAAATAAAAAAGTCTACGATCAGGCCTATGCCGGCATTACAAGGTCCTCCGCCGCTTTGCCCAACAAAATAGCAAATACAAAAAATAATAAGGGAGATTATGATCCCGGCTTTTACTTCATTTTTAATGTCCAGTTTCATTACTGCGCAATTAATTTGCCATCTTTATACACCACCAACACATCTGCTGCATCAGGTGTTAAACAAAAATTTATATCTTCTATCAATCCAAAACGTTCTACCAGGCGGTGGTAATGGGTAAGCTTAGGTACAAATCCTGCAAGGTTGTGCTTATTACTTTCGTACAGCAGTTCTGCTGTTAGTGAACTATCGCAATGAATGGTAAAGTATTCTTTTACTTTGCTGATAACTGCACCTGCAAATAAAGTATCTTCCACATTATAGCGGTCTTTCCATCCGGCACAACCCAGCACCACATTTTTATTTTGTGCTATTAAATATTTACAAACAGCAGAAAGATTAGGGAACGAACCGCTGATAATGGTATCTGCATTATTATCCAAAGCCATTTGCAAAAGTTTGGTACCATTAGTGGTTGTAAGTACCAGTGTTTTGCCTTCAATAAATTCCCTGCTGTATTCCAGTGGCGAGTTACCATGTTGTAACCCTTCAGCAATTTGTCCGTCTCTTTCGCCAGCCGCAATAGCATCCAGTTGTTTACTTATTTCAATTGCTTTAAAAACTTCATCTACCGGAATAATGCATTTGGCACCATTTTTTAAAACAGATGCAATGGTTGATGTGGCACGAAATACATCTATAATAACCACCACCGCATTTTTAAGATCATACAAATGCAATAGTGCCGGAGAAAGGCAGGTGTATAGTGTGGGTTTGTTGATTTGCATTGGGTAAAATTAGGTTAGTATTACTTTCCACTTTTGTGTTTCGGCATATTCTTTAATCACATTATTTCTTTTTTGAAGGAATTTTTCCAAATATTTTTTAAGGTAAATACTGTTGAAAATTTTTCCAAAGGTTCCGTAAGGCGTTTCAAAATCCAGTAGGTCTATCATTATAGTACCGTTATCAATGGGTTTAAAATGATGCTCGTGCCTGAAGCTTTTAAATTCACCTTCCACCATTTCATCTACAAATTGAACAGGCATTTCCATAGCAGATATTACCGAGGTATGCTGCCTGGTTTTAAAAAGATGCTTTGCCCGCCAGGTTACAGTTTCGTTTAAATTAATAAGGCCACTTGTTACACCTGCAATTGCTTCTTCATTGGTACCTGCTGTAGAAATTTTATGCAGGCTGATGCTGCGGCTTAAATTAAAAACCCTTTCAACCGGCGCTGCAATAAATGTTGTTAAATGAATCTTTGGCATGGTTAATAATGTTACCAACCCTGTCGGCGGCTATCAGCCCCGACAGCGGTTGTTCAAAGAATTAGATTAAATTAAACTG
>Ga0302322_100002472_pt1 | contig 15586 bp, 12 predicted proteins | sample Fen_T0_2_FD_203757 | JGI IMG/M metagenome (GOLD analysis project Ga0302322, IMG submission 203757) | Peat permafrost microbial communities from Stordalen Mire near Abisko, Sweden - Fen_T0_2 | ecosystem: Environmental > Terrestrial > Soil > Wetlands > Permafrost | place: Sweden: Abisko... | reverse complement strand
AGCGTCTCGTCGCGGCTGCCGACACCGACCCAGACGCCATAGGTGACCGACCGGACGGTGGGCATCGCCTCGGTGACCACGCGCAGCCCGCCCGGCAGGACGGTCCGCTGCACCACTCCCCCGTCACGGGGGGCGAGCAGCGTGACCGTCGTGCCGGGCGGCTGCGACGAGGCCGGGACCGGTTGGTCCACGGTCAGGCGTCGACCTCGGCCGGAGCGGCTGCCTCGCCGCTCTCGTCGAGCACCGGGACCAGTGACAGCTTGCCGCGGTCGTCGACGTCCTTGATCTGTACGCGTACCTTGTCGCCCACCTTCAGCACCTCTTCGACGCTGTCGATGCGCGGCTTGCCGGCCATCTTCTTGATCTCGGAGATGTGCAGCAGGCCGTCCTTGCCCGGGGTCAGCGAGACGAAGGCGCCGAACGTGGTGGTCTTGACCACGGTGCCGACGTAGCGCTCGCCGATCTCCGGCATCGTCGGGTTGGCAATCGCGTTGACCATGGTTCGCGCCGCCTCGGCCGAGGGACCGTCGACCGCACCGATGTAGATGGTGCCGTCGTCCTCGATCGTGATGTCCGCGCCGGTCTCCTCCTGGATCGAGTTGATCATCTTGCCCTTCGGGCCGATGACCTCACCAATCTTGTCGACCGGGATCTTGACGCTGATCACGCGCGGAGCGTTGGGCGCCATCTCGTCGGGCTCGCTGATCGCCTCGGCCATCACGTCCATGATGGTCATGCGCGCGTCGCGGGCCTGTGTCAACGCCGCGGCGAGGACGCTGGCCGGGATGCCGTCGAGCTTGGTGTCGAGCTGCAGCGCGGTGACGAACTCGCGCGTTCCGGCGACCTTGAAGTCCATGTCGCCGAACGCATCCTCGGCGCCGAGGATGTCGGTGAGCGCGACGTACTGCATCTGTCCGTCGACCTCGTCGGACACCAGACCCATGGCGATGCCGGCAACCGGCGCCTTGAGCGGAACACCGGCGTTGAGCAACGACATCGTGGACGCGCAGACCGAACCCATCGACGTGGAGCCGTTGGAGCCGAGCGCCTCGGACACCTGACGGATCGCGTAGGGGAACTCCTCGCGCTTGGGCAGCACCGGCAGCAACGCTCGCTCGGCAAGCGCGCCGTGTCCGATCTCCCGACGCTTCGGCGACCCAACCCGGCCGGTCTCGCCGGTGGAGTAGGGCGGGAAGTTGTAGTTGTGCATGTACCGCTTCGTGCGGTCGGGCGCCAAGGTGTCGAGCATCTGCTCCATGCGCAGCATGTTCATGGTGGTGACCCCGAGGATCTGGGTCTCGCCACGCTCGAACAGCGCCGAGCCGTGCGCGAGCGGCACCACGCCGACCTCGGCCGACAACCGACGGATGTCGGTGGGCGTGCGACCGTCGATGCGCACCTGGTCGCGCAGGATGCGCTGGCGGACCAGCTTCTTGGTGAGCGACCGGAACGCCGCGCTGATCTCCTTCTCGCGGCCCTCGAACTTGGGCGCAACGGCTTCGACCGCTTCGGCCTTGACCGCGTCGAGAGCAGCTTCGCGCTCCTGCTTGCCGGCGATCGTCAGGGCCTGGGCAAGCGGGTCGGTGACCGTGGACGCCACCGCTTCGTACACGTCGTCCTGGTAGTCGAGGAACAGCGGGAACTCCGCCGTCGGCTTGGCCGACTTCCCCGCCAGCTCGGACTGCGCGTCGCACAGCACGCGGATGAACGGCTTGGCCGCCTCGAGGCCCTGGGCCACGACATCCTCCGTCGGCGCCTGGGCGCCCAGCGCCACGAGGTCGATCGTGCCGGTGGTGGCTTCGGCCTCGACCATCATGATCGCCACGTCGTCGGTGACCACACGGCCGGCCACGACCATGTCGAACACGGCGTCCTCGAGCTGGGTGTGCGTCGGGAAGGCCACCCACTCGCCCTCGATGAGCGCCACGCGGACGGCACCGATCGGACCGCTGAACGGGATCCCGGACAGCATCGTCGACATGCTCGCGGCGTTGATCGCCACCACGTCGTACAGGTCGTCGGGGTTGAGCGACATGATCGTCTCGACGATCTGGATCTCGTTGCGCAGGCCCTTGACGAACGACGGGCGCAGCGGACGGTCGATCAGGCGGCAGGTCAGGATGGCTTCCTCGCCGGGCCGACCCTCGCGACGGAAGAACGAGCCGGGGATCCGGCCCACGGCGTACATGCGCTCCTCGACGTCGACGGTCAACGGGAAGAAGTCGAGCTGGTCCTTGGGCTTCTTCGAGAACGTCGTCGCCGACAACAGCATGGTGTCGTCGTCGAGGTACGCCACGGCCGAACCGGCGGCCTGCCGGGCGAGGCGCCCGGTCTCGAACGTGATGGTGCGTCGGCCGAACCGGCCGTTGTCGATCACAGCTTCGCTGCTTTGGACGTCCAGACCCTCCACGGGGTCTCCTCTCGCATCACGCGGAACGCCCGGGCCGCGCACGGAGGGCAGCCGGCCGGTCTTCGATCGAGGTCTCCGGGGGCCCTGAGGCGCCCGAAGGCCACTACCGAGGACCGACGGTTGGGCTGCTCGACCACTGCGGGTCTGGGGGTCCCGGTTGGGGTGTGCAGTTGTCTGACCGCCGGACGGCGGTCAGGGAAAACGATGGGCTAGCGGCGCAGGCCGAGCCGCTCGATCAGGGCGCGGTAGCGCTCGATGTCGACCTTCTGCAGGTAGTTCAGCAGGCGGCGACGCTGACCGACCAGCAGCAGCAGGCCACGCCGGCTGTGGTGGTCGTGCTTGTGGGTCTTCAGGTGCTCGGTGAGGTCGGAGATCCGACGCGACAGCATCGCGACCTGGACCTCGGGGGAACCGGTGTCGCCCTCATGGGTGGCGTACTCGGTCATGATCTGCTTCTTGGTGGCAGTGTCGAGCGACACGACTCTCCTTCGGTGGGTCGTTGCGCGGCGCTCCGGGGCAGGTTCACCCGGGCATAACGGACCGCGGCCGGCATGACGGCGGCGCCAGGCTACCAGCGCGGCCGGTCGAGCCCCTAACCGAGCCCGCCACCCCCCACTCCCGTTGATCTTGGACTTGATGTGCTTGTTGATCACTCAAGGCCGACATCTTCTCCTTGATCAACACCGAGGAGGTCGACACCGAGCTGATCAACATCGAGGCGATCAGGCGCACCGGACGATCAGCCCGTGGCCAGGACCGAACGGGTCCGCTCGACGTCGTCGGCGATGGCCGCCACAAGGGCATCGACGGAGTCGAAGGTCAGCGTCGGCCGGAGCCGGGTGGTGAACTCCAGGGCCACCTCGGCGTCGTACAGGTCCAGGTCGTCGCGGTCGAGCACGTACGCCTCGACCCGGCGCTCGACACCGTCGAACGTGGGGTTGGTCCCGATCGAGATCGCGGCCGCGAGCCGCTGCGGTTCCCGGCTCACCTCGCCCGGGGCTCCGGGACGGAGGTCACGCAGGAGCCAGCCCGCGTAGACGCCGTCGGCCGGGACGGCGGCGTGCTCGGTGGTCGACAGGTTCGCCGTGGGGTACCCCAGCTCGCGGCCCCGGTGGTCGCCGTGAACGACCCGCCCCTCGACGCGGTGCAGCCGGCGCAGGACTGCGGACGCAGCCTCGACGTCGCCCTCCTTGACGCACTGACGCACGTAGGACGACGACCAGGCCACGTCGCCCCCGTCACCAGGGCCGGTGACCAGGTCGACGACCACCACGTCGAACCCGAGCTGCCCACCCAGGTCGGTGAGAGTGGCGGTGGTCCCCGACGCGCGATGCCCGAACCGGAAGTTGCCACCCACCACCACGGCTGCAGCGTGCAGCCGCTGCGCCAGCACCCGACGTGCGAACTCCTCGGGAGTGAGCTGGGCGAACTCGAGCGTGAACGGAAGCACCACCACGGCGTCGACCCCCGCCTCGCCGAGCAGCCGGACGCGGTGGTCGACCGTCGCGAGCAGCGGTGGGTGACTTCCCTCGCGGACGACCTCGTTGGGGTGCGGGTCGAAGGTCACCGCGACCACCGGTGTTGGTCGGCCCGCGGTCGAGCGGCGGGCGGCCTCGCGCCGCGCGGCGTCGATCAGCGCGCGGTGCCCGGCGTGCACCCCGTCGAACACCCCGATCGTGACCACCGACGACGGCCAGTCCCGCGGAACGTCGGTGACGTCGTCGAACCGTCGAACCGTCGGTCTGGGCACCCGCTCAGCCTGCCAGACCGACGACGACCCGCAGCAGTCCGTCGCGCGGGGACATCAGCGCGACGACATGCCCGTCCGGACCGAAGACTCCGATCGGCGCGTCGCCGTCGTGGTGCTGGGACGCCTCGACGATCGGCAGCGGACGGCCGTGGCTCACCGCCGTTGCCTCGGCCGCGCCCACGTCCAGCCGCTGGAAGGTCGCCGCCACGGCTTCGTCCAGGCCGACCAGCTGGGTGCGCTGGTCCAGTCGGTCCAGCCGGTGGGCCACGTCGAGGGCGAAGCCGCCGACCCTGGTGCGGCGCAGCGCGGTCAGGTGGCCACCCACGCCCAGCGCTGCCCCCACGTCGCGGGCGAGGGCCCGCACGTACGTGCCCGAGGAGCAGGTGACGGTGACGTCGACGTCGAGCAGTTCCGGCGTCGGGCGTCGCACCTGGGCCACGTCGAACTGGCTGACGCGGACCGGACGGGCCGCCAGCTCGACGACCTCGCCGTCGCGCGCGCGGCGGTAGGCACGCTCCCCCGCCACCTTGATGGCACTCACCGTGGACGGCACCTGCAACAGGTCGCCGGTGAAGGTGGCGACCGCGCGCGCGACCTCCTCCGGCGCCACCCCGGCCGCCGAGACCTGCACACCGACCTCACCGTCGGCGTCATCGGAGAACGTCGTCTGACCGAGCCGGATCGTGGCCTGGTAGGTCTTGTCCGCACCCGACACGTACCCGAGCAGACGCGTCGCCCGACCCACGCCGAGAACGAGCACGCCGGTGGCCATGGGGTCGAGCGTTCCCGCGTGGCCCACCTTGCGGGTGCCCAACGACCGACGGACCCGGGCGACCACGTCGTGCGAGGTCATCCCGGACGGCTTGTCGACGACGAGCAGCCCCTCCGGTTGCTCGCCGGTCATCGGTCCGCGACGACGTCGTCCAAGTGCTTGCGCAGGTCGCTCAGGACGCGCTCGAGGTCGGTGGTCGCCGCGGTGTAGCCCGCCGAGTACCGGTGCCCGCCGCCGCCGAGGGCGGAGCCGACCCGGCTGACGTCGATGTCGCCCTTCGACCGCAGCGACACCCGCAGCTCTGCGCTGTCGGTCTCCTTGACCACTGCGGCGATCTCGGCCTCCTGCGCCCTGCGCAGGACGTCGATCACGCCCTCGAAGAGGTCGTAGGCGAGCCCCACCTGCTGACGCTCCAGCGCCGGCACCACGGTCCACACCAGGCCCCGCCCGCCGGCCGCCTGCGGCTCGAGCACCGCGCGGTCGAGTGCCCGTCCCAGCACGCCGAGCTGGGCGAACGGAGACGAGTCGAACAGCTCCCGGGCGATCCGGTCGAACGGGATCCCCGTGCGCAGGAGCTTGGCCCCCAGCTCCATGGTCTCGGGGGTCGTCGCGGCGTACCGGAACGAGCCCGTGTCGGTGACCAGTCCGGTGTAGATGTTCGCCGCGATGTCGGCCGTCAGCTCGGCACCGAGCCGGTCGACCAGCTGCTCGGCGATCACGGCGGTGGCCGGGGCGTCGAGATCGAACAACGCCAGGTGGCCGAACCCCGTGTAGGACAGGTGGTGGTCGAGCACGACGATGCAGGGCGCGGCCTCGGCCACGGGACGCAGGACACCCAGCCGGTCGGCCGAGCTGGCGTCGCAGGTGACGACGACGTCGGGCGCCCCGCCGAGCCGGGCGAGCACGTCGGCGGCGGGCACCACGAGCTCCTGGCCGGGCAGGGTGGCGAGGTTCGCCGGCATCCGCCAGGGCCGGTCGCCGAACGAGACGACGATCCGACGGTCGGGGTCGAGGTCGCGCAGGGCCAGCCCGACGGCCAGCGCCGATCCGAGGGCGTCGCCGTCGGGCGAGGTGTGGCCCAGCAGCAGCACGGATCGGGCCTCGCCCAGAAGGTCGAGGACGGCCTGCCAGGTGCGTTCGTCGATCACGCTCGGGCGTCCGGTTGCAGGGTCTCCAGCCCGGGGGTCGCGTCGACCGTCCGGTCGGCGTCATCACCCGCTGACTCGTCGTCGAGCTCGTCGGTCAAGCGGTACGGGTCGGGATCGCCCGCGTAGTCCGCACCCACCGCTTGCTGCTGCACCCGGGCGTCGGCTTCCTTCGCCTGGCGCAGCAGGTCCTCGATGTGCCGGGCGTTCTCGGGGATGGCGTCGGCCACGAACGACAGCGTCGGAGTGAACTTCACGCCGGTGATGCGACCCACCTCGCTGCGCAGCATTCCTGTGGCACTGACCAGCGCCGCCTGGGTGGCCGCCATCTCGTCGTCGTCGCCGTAGACGGTGTAGAAGATCGTGGCGTCGTGAAGGTCGTTCGTGATGCGGGCATCGGTCACGGTGATGAAGCCCAGCCGCGGATCCTTCACCCGCATCTCCAGCAGCTGCGCAACGATCTCGCGGATCCGGTCGGCGAGCTTGCGGGCCCGCGGATCCATGTCGCTCATTCAGTCCTCCTCGGACGTCGGGCGTCGGTGCCGGCCGTCACGACCTGACGGCCGGCATCACGGCGTCAGGCCCGCGGCTTCTCCCGCATCTCGTAGGTCTCGATCACGTCGTCGACCTTGATGTCGTTGTACGAACCGAGGTTGACGCCGCACTCGAAGCCCTCACGAACCTCGGTGACGTCGTCCTTGAACCGGCGCAACCCGGAGATCTCCAGGTTCTCCGACACCACGACACCGTCGCGCAGCAACCGCGCCTTGGTGCCGCGCTTGATCTCTCCGGTCCGCACGATGCAACCGGCGATCGTGCCGAACTTGCTGGACCGGAAGACGTCGCGCACCTCGGCGGTACCCAGTTCGGCCTCTTCGAACTCCGGCTTGAGCATGCCCTTGAGTGCGTTCTCGATGTCCTCGATCGCCTGGTAGATGACCGTGTAGTACCGGACGTCGATTCCCTCGCGCTCGGCCAGCTCGCGCACCTTGCCCTCGGCGCGGACGTTGAAGCCGATGATGACCGCATCGGAGGCGGAGGCCAGCATGACGTTGGTCTCGGTGATGCCACCGACCCCACGGTCGATGATCCGCAGCGAGACGTCGTCGCCCACGTCGATCTTGAGCAGCGCGTCCTCGAGCGCCTCGACCGAACCCGACACGTCGCCCTTGAGGATCAGGTTGAGGGTCTCGATCTTGCCCTGCTCCAGGATCTGCTGCAGGTCTTCCAGGCTCACCTTCTTGCGCGACTTGGCCAGCGCGGCGTTGCGTTCCATCGCCTGACGCTTCTCGGCGATCTGGCGGGCCACCCGGTCCTCGGGCGCCACGATGAACTTGTCACCCGCGCCGGGCACCGACGTGAATCCGAGCACCTGGACCGGCCGCGACGGACCCGCCTCGTCGAGGGTGTCGCCGTGGTCGTCCAGCATCGCGCGCACTCGGCCGAACGCCCCGCCGGCCACGATCGCGTCGCCCACGCGCAGCGTGCCGCGCTGGACGAGCACCGTGGCCACCGGACCACGTCCGCGGTCGAGGTGGGCTTCGATCGCGACACCGCGCGCGGCCGTGTCGGGGTTGGCCCGAAGGTCGAGAGCGGCATCAGCCGTGAGCAGGATCGACTCCAGGAGGCCGTCGATGTTCAACCGGCTCTTGGCCGAGACGTCGACGAACAGCGTCTCGCCGCCGTACTCCTCCGCCACGAGCCCGTACTCGGTCAGCTGCTGGCGCACCTTGGCCGGGTTGGCGTCTTCCTTGTCCACCTTGTTGACGGCCACCACGATCGGCACGTCGGCCGCCTGCGCGTGGTTCAACGCCTCGATGGTCTGGGGCATGACGCCGTCGTCGGCGGCCACGACGAGCACGGCGATGTCGGTGACCTTGGCGCCACGGGCGCGCATGGCCGTGAAGGCCTCGTGACCCGGGGTGTCGATGAAGGTCAGGGCCCGGTCGACGCCGTCGTGCGGCACCCGCACCTGGTAGGCCCCGATGTGCTGGGTGATGCCACCGGCCTCCTCAGAGACCACATCGGTGGAACGGATCGCGTCGAGCAGCTTGGTCTTGCCGTGGTCGACGTGACCCATGACGGTGACCACGGGAGGTCGGGCCTGCAGGTCGTCCTCGTCCTGGTCCTCCACCTCGGAGTCCAGGTCGATGTCGAACGTCTCCAGGAGCTCGCGGTCCTCGTCCTCAGGACTCACCACCTGAACGGCGAACCCCAGCTCCGAACCGAGCAGCGTGAAGGTGTCCTCGTCCAGCGACTGGGTGGCCGTGGCCATCTCGCCCAGCCCGAAGAGCACCTGCACCAGCGACGCCGGGTTGGCGCCGATCCGCTCGGCGAAGTCGGTCAGCGAGGCGCCGCGCGGCAGCCGTACCACTTCACCTTGGCCACGCGGAACCGACACGCCACCGACCGTTGGCGCCGCCAGGTTGTCGAACTCCTGGCGCCGCTGCTTCTTCGACTTCCGGCCCCGGCTGGGACGTCCGCCGCCCCGACCGAAGGCCCCGGGCGCGCTTCCGCGACCCCGGCCGCCCGTGGTACCGCCGGGTCCGCCGGGACGACCGCCGTAACCGCCGCCGCCGGGACGACCACCACCAGCACCGGGTCCGCCGCCGCCGGGTCCGCCGCTACCGGGCCGACCGGCGTAGCCGCCGCCTCCGGGTGCCGGACGGGCACCGGCGGGTGCGCCGGGCCGACCTGGCGCGCCGCGCCCACCGGGTGCCGGACGTCCGGGTGCTCCACCAGGCGCGGGCCGTGGCCGCGGCGGCATCATGGCCGGGTTCGGGCGCCCACCAGTCGTACCGCCGGGACGCGGCATGGCCTCGCGGGAGGTGTACGGGTTGTTGCCCGGACGCGGGCCGGCCGGGCGCGGGGCCGGGACCTCCTTGGACACGAACGGGTTGTTGCCACCCGGACGCGGACCCAGCGGGCGAGGCGCGGCCTCGTCGGCGTCGACCGGAGCCGGCGCAGGGACTGCGGCTGCGGCCGCAGCCGCAGCCGCAGCGGCCAGGACCTCCGGCGGCACCTCGAGCGGGATCTCGACCGGGGCCGGAGCCGGGGCCGCCTTCTTGGTGGTCTTCTTCGCCGGCGCGGCCGCGGCCTGGGCGGGAAACTCCTCGCGCAGGCGCCGGACCACCGGCGGTTCGATCGTGGAGGACGCGGAGCGAACGAACTCGCCCATGTCCTGGAGCTTGGCCACGAGGACCTTGCTCTCGACTCCGAGCTCCTTGGCGAGCTCGTACACCCGGACCTTAGCCACTGCTCTCCTTCTTGCCGGTCCGGGCGTTTGCAGGCCGGACCGCTATCGCTGGGGCGTGCTCATTGCTGCGCGCTCATCGCGGGCTCGTCGCCATCGGTTCCTGCCTTCGCTTGAACTCGGCGTCCATCATTTCGGGTCACGGCTTGGTCGGTGCCGGCTGACCGTGTCTCCAGGTGCTCCCGCACCGGGCTGGTGTCCAGCGGTCCCGACCGGCGCAAGGCCCTCGGGAACGCTCGACGCCGCTCGGCGAGGTCGAGACACACCAGTTCGGGGTGCAGCCATGCGCCCCGGCCCGGCATCCGTCCTCGGACGTCGGGGACGGCCTTCGCGGTGGAAGGTTCCTCGACGACCACGACCCGCAACAGGTCGGTCTTGGTCGCCCGTTCCCGGCACCCCACACACGTGCGCGTGGGACGCGACCCTGAGGGATCTGACGGGGACGAGCGACCGGACACGCGAAGTCTAGCCGGTCAGCGCGAGGGGCCGGACGGCTCCGGGGGTGCTTCGCCACCGGCGTCGGGTCGGATGTCGATCCGCCAGCCGGTCAGCCGGGCCGCCAGCCGGGCATTTTGCCCCTCCCGGCCGATCGCCAAGGAGAGCTGGTAGTCGGGCACGTGGACCCGGGCTGAGCGGGCCTCGGCGTCGACGACCTCGACCGACGCCACCCGCGCCGGCGACAGCGCGTGGCCGACGAACTCGGCCGGGTCCTCGCTGTAGTCCACGATGTCGATCTTCTCGCCGTGCAGCTCGCTCATGACCGCCCGGACCCGCGCCCCCATGGGTCCGATGCACGAACCCTTGGCATTGACCCCCGGGGCTCGCGACCACACCGCGATCTTGCTGCGGTGCCCGGCCTCCCGGGCGATGGCGGCGACCTCGACGGTCCCGTCGGCGATCTCGGGCACCTCCAGGGCGAAGAGCTTCTTGACCAGGTTGGGGTGGGTCCGCGACAGCGTGACCTGCGGGCCCCGCATCCCCTTGCGCACCGAGACCACGTAGGCCTTGATCCGCTCGCCGTGCAGGTACTCCTCGCCCGGCACCTGCTCGCTCGGGGGAAGGATCGCCTCGACCGTGCCCAGGTCGACCAGCACCATGTCGGGGTCAGCCCCTTGCTGGATCACCCCTGAGACCAAGTCGCCCTCCCGACCGGACCACTTGCCGAACGTCGCCTCGTCCTCGGCGTCGCGCAGCCGCTGCAGGATCACCTGCTTCGCGGTGGTCGCGGCTACCCGGCCGAAGCCCTCGGGCGTGTCGTCCCACTCGCGCAGGACCGCACCCTCGTCGTCGGTCTCGGCGGCCCACACGGTGACGTGGCCGGTGCGCTGGTCGAGCTCGACCCGGGACACCGGCTGGGCGCCCGGCGTGTGCTGGTAGGCCGTCTCGAGGGCCCGCTGGATGGCCTCGACCACCGCGTCGAAGGAGATCTCGCGCTCGTTGACCAGGGCCCGTAGGGCCGTCATGTCGATGTCCATGGCTACTCCTGGGGCTGGTCGAGGCGGCGGAACTCGACCTGGATCAGCGCGTGCGTGATCTGGTCGAAGGTCAGGGTCCGGGGCCCGTCGTCGGTCGTCAGGACGACGCCAGCGTCGTCGGAGTCGGCGACCCGGCCGGTGAGGTGCGTGCCGTCGGCGAGCGTCACGTCGACCAGACGGGTCCGCGCCCGGCGCCAGTGGCGCGGGAGCGTCAGCGGCCGTTCGACTCCCGGTGAGCTCACCTCGAGGACGTAGGGCTGCTCGCCCATGGTCTCGTCGGCGTCGAGCGCCTCGGACAGGGTGCGCGACAGCTCGGCGACCTCGTCCAACGAGATCCCGCCGTCGCGGTCGACCAGCACGCGCAGGAGGCGACGGCGACCCATGGACTGGACGTCGACCGCTTCGAGGTCGAGACCGGCGGCGGACACGACGGGATCGAGGACTTCGATGACGCGTTCGGTGGCGACGCCCATGGTTTCCTCCGCCGCGCGCGGTCGGGCCGCGCCGTGTCCTGTTGTGGTCGTCCGGTTGTCGTGCCGCTGGTTTGTGACCCCAGCCTATCCGGATGCGATGCTGCGGCTCATGGTCGCGACCTGGTCCAGACGGCGGTCGGCGCGGCACGTCGTGGCTCTTGGCGCCGGCGCGGCACTCGTCCTCTGCTCGGCTGCCTGCACCGGTGGCTCGACCTCGCCCACCGACACCGGTACGGGTTCGCCGTCGCCCACCGCATCGAGTGGCCTCGCGCGCACCGATGCGCAGGCAGTGGGCCGGACCACCATCCGCGAGGCGAAGCTGGCCGCCACGGTCCAGGGCGACCTCGACCGGTTCGGCCGGCGGGTCGCGGCGCTGCGACCGGTGGTCGCCGCGCTGTACGCCCACGTGGCCGCCCTGCAGCGAGCCGCGGGCGTCGAGGAGGGACCGTTGCTGTCGCCCACGCCACCGCCCGCAGTGACCCCTGCGGGCGCCGTTCGCCGAACGGCCTTGGCCCTCGATGCCGCCGCGCTGGCGGCCGCTCGGCCGACGGTCGACCAGCTGGCCCCGGTAGGCGGTCCGGTGGCCGGGCTGCTGGCATCGGTCGCCGCGTCCGACACCGCCTTGGCCGCCGTGCTGCGCGGAACCGGCGGCGGTGCGCCGACCGCGGGACCGGCCGCCACTGCGCCGACCGGTTCCAGCGTCGACGCCCTGCAGGCTGCCCTCACCGGTGAGTACGCGGCGGTCTACGCCTACGGCGTGGTGGGCGGGCAGCTCGCCGCACACGGTGCGCCGACCTCGGAGCTCGACCAGGCGCGGTCCGGGCTGGACACCCACGTCCAGCGACGCGACCGGCTGATCGTGATGATCCAGGCAGCGGGTGGGGCCGCGGACCCCGGCGCCGGGGGCTACGCGCTTGCGTTCCCCGTGGACAGTGCGGCTTCGGCCCGACGCCTGGCGGGGCTGGTCGAGGCGCGATGTGCCGGCAACTACGCCCAGCTGGTGGTCGGCGCCCGGCAGCCGGCGGCCCGTCGCGAGTCGGTGTCCTGGCTTCGCGACGCAGCCGTGCGGCAGTCCGGGTGGACCGCCGTGGCACCGGCGCTCCCCGGGCTGCAGCCGCCTCCGCCGACGTCCTGACGGGGCTCAGGCCCGGCAGATGTCGCGAACGTGTGCCGCCGCTCGAGCCACCGGTACCTCGTCGCGCGCACCGGACCTGCGGTCGCGCACCTCGACCACGCCGTGGGCGAGCCCCTTGCCGACCACGACGATCGTCGGCATGCCCAACAGCTCGGCGTCCTTGAACTTGACCCCGGGCGAGACACCGCGCCGGTCGTCGTAGAGAACACGGACGCCCTCGTCGTGCAGGTCATGCGCGATCACGTCGGCCGCGTCGAAGACGGTGTCGTCCTTGCCGGTGGCGACGATGTGCACGTCTGCGGGCGCGACCTCGCGGGGCCAGACCAGTCCGATGTCGTCGTGGGTCTGCTCGGCGATCGCGGCCACGGCGCGCGAGATCCCGATGCCGTACGAGCCCATGGTCACCCGCACCGGCTTGCCCTCGTGACCGAGCACGTCGAGCTCGAAGGCGTTGGTGAACTTGCGACCGAGCTGGAAGATGTGACCGATCTCGATCCCGCGGTCCAGGCTCACTCCGGCACCGCAGGAGGGGCACGGGTCGCCGGCCCGCACGTCGGCCGCCTCGATGAACCCCTCGGCCACGAAGTCGCGGCCCACCACCACGTCGACGGCGTGCCGCCCTGGCTCGTTCGCGCCCGTGACCCACGACGTGCCGTCGACCAGCCGCGGGTCGACGAGCAGCCGGATCCCCAGGCCCGCGAGTACCTGCGGCCCGAGGTAGCCCTTGACCAGTCCGGGGTGCTTGGCGAAGTCGTCGGCCTCGAAGACGGCGACCTCGGACGGGTGCAGCACCGCCTCGAGTCGGCGCAGGTCGACGTCACGGTCGCCGGGCACCCCGATGACCAGCGGCACCCACTCGTCCGAACCCGGTGCCCGGGTCTTGAGCACGACGTTCTTCATCGTGTCGCCGGCTTCGAACGTGCGCCCGAGGTCGCGGGCGTTGAGCAGGTTCACCAGCGACTCGATGGTCGGCGTGTCCGGGGTGTCGAGCACCTCGCTGGCCGGCTGGGCGTCGGGGTCCTTGGCCTGCGGCGCCGTGGTGGTGAACGCCTCGACGTTCGCCGCGTAGCCGCAGGCGTGGCACGCGACGTAGGTGTCCTCGCCGTCGGGGGCCGGCGCCAGGAACTCCTCGGACGCCGACCCACCCATGGCCCCCGACATGGCCGACACGATCACGTACGTCATGCCGAGCCGGTCGAAGGTCTTGATGTACGCGTTGCGGTGCAGCTCGTAGGAGCGTTCGAGGGAGGCGTCGTCGAGGTCGAACGAGTACGAGTCCTTCATCACGAACTCGCGACCGCGCAGGATGCCGGCGCGGGGTCGCGCCTCGTCGCGGTACTTCGTCTGGATCTGGTACAGGATCACCGGCAGGTCCTTGTAGGAGGAGTACTCCCCCTTGACCATCGTGGTGAACATCTCCTCGTGGGTCGGACCCAACAGGTACTCCACGCCCTTGCGGTCGTGCAGCCGGAAGATGCCCTCGCCGTACTCGACCCAGCGTCCCGTGGTCTCGTAGTGGTCGCGGGGTAGCAGCGCCGGGAAGAGCACCTCTTGCCCGCCCATCGCGTTCATCTCCTCGCGCACGACCCGCGCGACGTTGTCCAGGACGAGCTTCCCCAGCGGGAGCCACGAGTAGATGCCCGGCGCGACGCGTCGGACGTAGCCGGCCCGCACCAGGAGCTTGTGGCTCGGGACCTCGGCATCCGCCGGGTCCTCGCGCAGGGTGCGGAGAAACAACGACGACATGCGCAGCAGCACAACGACTCCTCGACCAGACGATCCCGACTTGATAGCCCACGCCGGGGATCCCGAGGATAGTGCTCCCGGGGTAGCGTCCCCCCGTGACCGAAAGCGCTGCCTTCGTGCCGGACGACTTCCCCGTTCCGGACGGCCTCGTGACCGACCGGTTCCGGCTCGAGCCCCTCGGCCCGGAACACAACGAGGCCGACTACTCCGCCTGGACGTCGTCTATGGACCACATCAAGAACACCCCGGGGTTCACCGACGGCTCGTGGCCGCACCCCATGACGATCGACGAGAACCTCGGCGACCTCACCATGCACGCCGCGCACTTCACGCTCGGCCTCGGGTTCACCTACACCGTGCTCGAGCCCGACAGCAACGACGTGATCGGCTGCGTCTACATCTACCCGGCCGACAACGACCCGACCGTCGCCGAGGTCCGCTCATGGGTCCGCGCGACCCACGCCGAGCTCGACCGGCCGCTGGCCGACGCCGTGGCGCAGTGGCTGACCGGCGACGCCTGGCCGTTCCCGTCCGTCCGGTACGCCGGACGCTGAGCCCGCCCGAGCCCGTCCGAGCCCGTCCGAGCCCACGCCGTGTTGATCTCGGAGAAGATGCGGGGTTCCGGCGATCAACTTGGACATGAAGTCCAAGATCAACACGCGGGGCTGGTCGGTCGGGCCGGTCGGTCGGGGGGTCTGCACGCGGCGTCGGCTCAGAACAGGACGGTGCTGAAGGTGCCCACGCGGCGGAAGCCCACCCGTTCGTAGGTCCGCAGCGCCGGCACGTTGTAGCCGTTGACGTACAGACTGATGGTCGGCGCCAGGGTGCGTCTGGCCATCGCCACCACCGCCGCCATCCCCGGGACGGCAAGACCCTCGCCGCGACGCTCCGGCGTCACCCAGACGCCTTGCACCTGCGCCACCGTCGGAGACACTGCGCCCACCTCGGCCTTGAACACCACCCGGCCGTCGTCGAACCGCGCGAACGACCGGTGCCCGTGGACGAGCTCGCTGACGCGGGCCCGGTACATGGCGCCGCCGTCGTGAGCCAGTGGTGAGACACCGACCTCCTCGGTGAACATCGCGACACTCGCTGGGAGCAGTGCGTCGAGCTCGTCGGGCCGCACCAGCCGGACCGTTGGGTCGGCGGCGGCCAACGGGTCGACCGACATCGACATCAACGGCTGGTCGGAGCGCACCTCACGCCCGGGCCCCCACTCCGCGGCGAGCTGCTCCCACACGACGGCGACCTGGTCGGCCGGGCCCACGACCGACGAGCACCGCCGTCCACTGCGCAGGGCACGCTCCGCGAAGCCGATCAGCCCGTCTCGTTCGTCGCACGCCGGAACGAGGTTCGCCCCTGAGTAGCACAGTCCGCGCAGCTCGCCCCCCGGCGCGTAGCCCCAGAGCTCCCCACCCATCCGGAAC
>Ga0302322_100002470_pt1 | contig 15589 bp, 13 predicted proteins | sample Fen_T0_2_FD_203757 | JGI IMG/M metagenome (GOLD analysis project Ga0302322, IMG submission 203757) | Peat permafrost microbial communities from Stordalen Mire near Abisko, Sweden - Fen_T0_2 | ecosystem: Environmental > Terrestrial > Soil > Wetlands > Permafrost | place: Sweden: Abisko... | reverse complement strand
GTAAACATCCAAGCGCTCCTGATCCAGATCCATCCCACCCTATCGGCCATCCGCCGCGCCCGTTGCCTCTTTCGGGCACGGGCACGGGCACGGGCACGGGCACGGGTGCCTGAGCAATCAGGGACAGACCCTAGACCGACTTGCAAAGACTGTGTTTGGGGCTTCTGCTCACTGTCATTGCCCGCGGCTTGCGGCGGAAGGGCCGTGCTGCGGACCTCAGGTTCAATTGGCCGTGGCTAGTCGCTTCAGCCCGTCGCTCGCGTGCGAGCTGCAAATCTGGAGCAAGCCTGTCCGCCGAGGGCTACACCGCGCTAAGCGTGCCTCAGTTGCACGCCGGGACGGGAGCAGCGACGCCAGCGCGGCCCCTCCGAACCCGGCGTGCCCCCCACCCGCAGCGGGCAAGTCCATCAACCGGCGGCACGGGCGACACCGTGTGCTCCTCCCCCCCAAAAATCGTCAGCGCAGGCGTAACGTCCGTCGCTCGTTGCTTCAGTACGCATCGAGGAGAAACATCAAAATGCCAAAAGTTCATCTCTGGAGCCGTCTGCGGTGGTCCTGCAGCTCTCTGGTCGCGCTTTCGCTGCTGGCCTGTTCTGGGAATGCTGAGGAAGCCGTCCGCCCCGTCGAGCAGGATCTGATCCAGGATGCGGCTCATGCGGGCGGCTCCCCGCTGTTCCATTGGCTCGCGCCAATCGTGCAAAATGTGGGGCCGCGCGAGCGACTCGACGCGAAGGCTGCTCCGATCGTGCAGATCGATCAGGTCAAAAGCAACGGAGCTTTCCTCAAGCGGATCGTTCAATTCTCGCGCACGACGGGAAGTGGCGCAGAACGAATTCGCACCGTTGGTCAGGCCTACGCCTTCAAATGGCGAACTCGCGAGGCTCACCTCGACCCGAATGCGAACTACCGAATGAGCGTGCTGAGCGGCGCTTCGGTGCTGGGCATTGCCGACATCGATGTGGTCGCTAAGCCGACAGAGCTCAGAAAGGTCGACCGGACCAAGTTCGTCCCGCTGCTGAAGGATCAACCGCTCTTGGTTCGGTTCAGTATCAAAGAGCCTGGCGCACCACCACCGCCCGTCGACACGGACGCCGATGGCATCACGGACGATCGGGACAATTGCGCGACGGTCGCCAACCCCGACCAGCTCGACAGCGATGGTGATGGGATGGGCGATGCCTGCGAATGCTGGGGCGTCGTTTGCGGAGCGAGCGATAGCTGTCCCACCGCGACCGCTTGCAATCCGCAAAACGGGGCCTGCGAGTGCCCAGCGGCAGCCTGCACCGGCACGACCACGTTCGTACCCCAGCCACCCCTGAGCGTCGGGCCACAAGCCACGGACATCGCTGCGAGCGACCTAGACGGGGATGGTCGGGCAGACTTGGTGGTTACTAACGGAGGCAGTCAGACGCTGAGCGTGCTGCACAACGACGGCGGCGGGCATTTCGCTCCGGCTGTTGACTACCCCACCGGCGGCTCAGGCGGTGCGTTTCCGTTTGCCGTGGCGGCCGCCGATCTCGATGGCGACGGCAGCCCGGACCTGGTGGTTGCAAACCCCGGCAGCGACGGTCTCGCCGTTCTGTTCAATCGAGGGCATGGCACCTTCGGCCCACCTGTCGAATACGACGCGGGCTTTTGGCAGGGCTACTACTCGACCCCCACCGACGTCGCCGCGGTCGATCTCGACGGAGACGGGGCGCTCGATCTGGTTGCGTTCAACGCAGGAAGCGCCAGCGTGATTGTGCTCCACAACGACGGAGCCGGGCACTTTTCTCCGGCGGTCAACTACGAGACCGACGGCGCTTCGGGTACGGCCGGGTCGCTCGCCATCGGGGACTTCAATCACGACGGCCACCCCGACGTGGCTTTCGTCGACTACGTCTGGGACTCCCAACTGCGAGTGCTCACCAACGATGGAACGGGAGCGCTCGCGCTCAGCGCGACCTACCCGAGTGGCGGTGGCTATCCCATCGGATTGGCGGCAGCCGACCTGAACGCCGACGGCTATCTCGATCTTGCGGCTGCTAACTCCAACGGCACCGCGCTCGGAATCTTCATCAACCAGGGCACCGGGGCGTTCGCGGGTCCATTCCCCGGGGACTTGGGGGCCAGCTTTCCCCAGCAGCTGGCAGCGGCAGACCTCGACGCCGACGGCGCGATCGATCTCATCACCGCGAATTGGGGCAGCAACGATATCAGCGTGGTCTTCAACCACGGTGATGGCTCATTCGGCCCGGGCATCCACTATCCCGTCGCAGGCGGACCGCGCGCGACCCTTCCCCTGGACCTGAACGCCGACGGCCGAACCGACATCGCCGTGGCCAACACCGGCAACGGCACCGTCACTTTGCTGTTCAACACCTGCGTCCAATAGCTAGACCCGAGCTGATTGCTAGACCCGAGCTGATTGCTAGACCCGAGCCGACTGCACCAAGCCGACCAAAGCCGTTCACCTGCCGGAAGAGCTCGTCCGGCAGGAACGGTTTTTGGGCATCAGACTCAAGGAGCCACTCAAGTCCACGACGATCGTGCCTATCGAGTAAACCTTCGGAAAGCCGCGCGGCATGATTTGCGGGAATTGATCAGTATCACAGCGCGTGGTATCTGCCTCGAATGTCAATGTGGCGAGTCACTTTGATTTTAGTGGTCGCGACCGCAGCGAGCGCTTGCGGCTTCTTGCAGTCACAGGCCCGAACCAGCGTGGCGGCGCAGTGCCAGCAATCCTGTGCGAACGTCCCTGCGAGCACGCAGGGACAGTGCATTACGCGCTGCCAGTGAAGTCGATGGCTGAGTCGGTACGGTTCGAACTATACCGTCGAGATCGCTTGGCCGCGCCGAGGCAGTTGGGCAGCGCCCAATCCCGAGAAACTGTCGCACATGGACCGGGAGACCGCCTTGCGGCCATTTCGCCGTCCGCGCCGCGTGCTCCGACGATGAAGTGTCGCTTGATTAGGGACTAGCTCACCGAAGCGATCTTGCCCTGCCACTGCTTCTGCACGGCGCTCGTTTCATTCGGCGGCGAGCTCTCCGCGCTACACGCAGCGAGATTGAGCAGCAGCAGAGTCACTCCGGCTCCACTGCGTCGGCGCACCATTCCCATCATCTTATTGAGCAACACCACTCCTCCCTTGCCTCCCTCGCTCCTTGCCATTGCAACGTCGATGTCCGCTCTCGATAAGCGGTTTTCAGGCTCAATTGCCGTGCGCTCCAGTCCAGGCGAATGACCGGACATGTCCGCCGTGAGCGCGGCACTGTCCGGTCAACGGCGCCGCGACTGGCCCTCGACTCCAATCGACTCCAAGCGATCGACTCCGAGCATCGAAGTTCTAAAAAACGCGTGACAGGCTCGCGCACTCGTGGCTTGCTCTCGCTCGGAGGGCGATGATGTACTCAGGAAAGCTCGCTGAGGCGTGCACGGTGTTTGCGCTGAGCCCGTGGTTATTGTTGTCCAGCGCTTGTACGGGCCAGCTCGAGGTCGACACCGATTCGCGGTCCACCGAAAGTGTGGACCACGACGACCAGCTGTATCAGAATTGGTGGAACGGCTCGACCTGGGTGTGGGTCAGTCACGGTGTTTCGTGCACCAGCAGTCCTACCGCGAGCAACGTCTTCGGCACTCAGCGCGTCTTCATGCGCTCGTCCACCGGCTCCGTCGGCGAACGCTATTGGACCGGCTCCCAGTGGCTCTCGCTCGACCACGGGCCATCCGTACTTCTCCCCTGAAACGTTTCTCCCAGCCAAGAGCAAGTGCCTGCTCTAGAACGAGGAGTTTTCATCATGTTCCGAATGGATGCAGTGAAACTTGGCCGCACGTGCGCGCTCGGGGCGATACCATGGCTGCTGTTGTCGACCGCATGCAGCGGCCATACCGACATCGGAACGGAGTCTTCCGGACAGCTCGAGCAGGCGTACACGCTCGACGGTCGAAAGTGGAACAACCGGAATCTCACCTACTTCTTCGCCGGCGGCACGGCGGACATCCCGGGCACGGACGAATACGGCCCGGTGCGCGACGCGATGACACTCTGGAGCCTCGACACTCCACTCACGTTCACCGAGAGCGCGACCGAAGGCGGTGCTGACATCGTGATCAAGTGGGCGACCGGCGATCATGGCGACGGCATCCCTTTCAGCAACAATGGCTCGCTCGCGCACGGCGTGCCTCCGCCACCGGGCGCCGGGACCCTGCCTGGCGATCTGCACTTCAATGACGCCTACGCGTGGACCACGGCAGTAAGAAATACCGCCGATCCGCCCTACGATTTGGCGACGATCGTCACGCATGAGCTGATGCATTCTTTGGGGCTGGCGCACCCTCTCACCGGCGACTTCTACACGGGCTCGAACCGCTTCATCCCGGGCGACAGCGTCGACGGCATCCAGCAGTTGTACGGCAGCGCCCAGCCGATCAGCGTGCGCCCCATCGGTACCGCGACTCCCTCGCTCTTCGTCCGCGGCAGCGATAACGGGCTCTGGGAAAACTGGTACGACGGTACGGGCTGGCACTGGTCCAAGCGCACCGGCGCGGTTGGGAGCACGCCCTCCACCGTGATCTACAACGGCGCTCCCTATATCTTCAGTCGCGAGGTAGATGGCACCCTCGCCATGCGCAACGCTTCCACCTGGGCGACGAGAAACCTCGGGGGCTCCTTCGCGGGAGCGCCGTCCGCGCTCGTCTGGGGCACCAACAACAACAATATGAGCGCGTTCATTCGCGGGACGGACAACGGCCTCTGGGAAGCTCGCTGGAACGGCTCCACCTGGGCAGTCATTCCCCACGGTGACAGTATCTACACCACACCTGCGCCCATGCGAAGGGGGGCCAACGCCATGAGCGTGTTCGTGATGCGCGCCGACTTCTCACTCGGTGAGCGATGGTTCGATGGTTCGAATTGGTTCTGGGGCTCCCATGGCGGCGTGCTCACGTCTGCGCCGGTCGCGATCGGCGTGGGCAACGACTTCAAGGTCTTCGTTCGCGGTGCCGACAACAACTTGTGGGAGCGCTACTGGAACGGCAGCGCCTGGACTTGGAGTGCCCACGGCGGCTTGATCCGCGGCACACCGAGCATCGCCTCACCGTCCAGCGTTTTCGTCCGCGGCGTCGATGACCAGCTCTATCAGAATTGGTGGAACGGCTCGACCTGGATCTGGGTCAGTCACGGCGTCTCGTGCACCAGCAGTCCGACCGCCACCGATACCCGCGTCTTCATGCGCTCTTCCAATGGTGCCGTGGGCGAACGCTATTGGAACGGTTCCCAGTGGGTCACGTTCGACCACGGCCCACAGTTTCTCCTGCCCTGAGCCGGAGTCATGCGAGGGGGCGCACGCAATTCGCGCTTCGCTCACCGGACAGCCATGAACTTGCAGCGACCCGAGCCCGACCCCAACTTGGGCGTTGGCTTTCGAGCTTGCCCGAATTGGGTTTCGCGGGAGCTCTTCGTCAGCGAGCGAGGCGTGCCGTCGTTTTCCGCCCGACGCTCGGGTGGCACACTCTGGCTCACGCTTGTCGGTGGGATAGAGGTTTTCTGGAGATTTTGGCTTGGTATTGATGTTGCTTAGAGTTGCGCCATGAATGAACGCCGTCTTGGGCTGAAGCTGCGATTGATCGCGGGCCTGACCGTCCCGCTGCCTCTCTCTTTGGGCGTTTCGGGCTGCGGCGGGAACGTGGAAGTGGCGAGCAGGAGCGGCGACGGCGGTAGGGGTGGCTCAGGCGGTTCGGCAGGTGCGGACGGACCGGCAGGCGCGGGCGGAGCGGACACTGGGGCAACAGCCGGCACGGGTGGCTCGGTCGGGACCGCTGGTATGGGCGGCGCGATCGGAACCGCTGGTATGAGCGGCGCAATCGGAACCGCTGGTATGAGCGGCGCGATCGGAACCGCTGGTGCCGGCGGCGCCGACTGCAACGTCCCGGCGCGCAACGGGACGGCGCCTGACTGTGTGAGTCCGACATATTACGAGCTCGATGCCGCGTGCCAAGTAGCCAATCCGACGCGCGAACAGTGCCTGACGTTGTGCAACACGAACTGGGCGGTGAGCTCCTGCCAGTTTTTGCCGTCGTCGAATCCCGACAAGGTGATGCTGCAGTGCCCCCCGACCTGTGTCGCGGGTCGGCGCCCCGCGGGCTTCGCAGAAAACGAGAGCACGGGCAGCGGGCTCATTGCGTATCTTGCGCGCGCGGCCGAGCTCGAAGCGGCTGCGGTTCACGCTTTCCAACAGCTGCGCGCGGAGCTTTCGGCGCGGCACGCCCCGCGTCCGCTGCTGCGTGCATTGAGCCGTGCTGCGCGCGACGAACGCCGGCACACGCGCGCTACGCGGGCCATGGCACGGCGCCACGGTGCGCTCGTGCGCGAGCCGGCGATCGCTTCCTGTGAAGTCCGCTCGCTCGAGGCGATCGCCGTCGAAAACGTGCGCGAGGGCTGCGTACGCGAGCTGTACGGCGCACTGGTGGCAACGTTCCAGGCCGAGCACGCCCGCGAGCCAGAGCTGCGACGTTTGATGCGACGCATCGCGCACGAAGAGACGCGCCACGCGGCGCTCAGCGTGAGAGTCCAGCGCTGGCTCGACCAGCGACTGGACGGCCACGCCCGCGCCCGCGTTCGCGCCGCGCGCGAGGTTGCGCTGACTGAACTTTCGCAACAGCTCGATCATCCGGTCGATCCGACGCTCTGCGAGCTCGCGGGCTTGCCTTCGCGCGAGCACGCCAAACGACTCTTCGGCGCGCTGTTCGTCGCGTAGCCCAGCACCGCCGCAAGACCCAGCAATGCGCGCGCGTGCCACGACCTGGGCGCGAGCGTTCGAGCGTGCGCCCTGCAGGCGATCACGGGATCGCGTTTGCGGTGCCGGGGGTGGAGTCGCAAGTCGTCAGGTCACCCGTGCCGTCCGGGATCCGGCACGCGCTGAGCCCAGCGCCGGCATCGAACGAAAGGTTGGCGGGATAGATGATGCTAGACACTTCGCTGTTGTCCGGGGCTAGCAAGTGCACGGCTTCGCCGCGCGTTTCGCTGACTGAAAAGAGCGCATAGAAGCAGCCCAGCGCAATTGTGGGCAAGCAGACATCGGCCGAATACGGGCCGGGCGTCGAGTTGCTCTTGCCGAGCAGGACGAGCAAAAAACCACCAGCGGGCAGCTTGGTTCCGTTCGGGAAGCGCATTGCCTTGCTGAGGCGAGCCTCGCCGGTCGCCTTGTCGGTGTCGCTGATTGCGTAGCCGCTGAGGTCGAAGGCACTCTTGCTGGAGTTGTACAACTCCAGCCACTCATCGCCAGCGGCGCTCAGCTCGTTGAACGCGATAGCGCCGGGGGTGCCATTCGACTTGCTCGGGGTCGAGTCGCTGGAGCAAGCGGGCAGCGCGCCCACGGCCACGGCCACGACGGCCACGGCAGACAGAACGATACCGGAAAGCGACCTTACCATGTCATCCTCGCAGATTGTTTCGGACCGCATCATTGCGGCAGCTTGAAAATGTGGATCGACTCTTCTTCGTCCGTACAGGGCACGCTGCCATCGCTCTTGTCCGAAACGGCAGCGAGCACGGTCGGGCCGAGGAAGGTGATGCCCTCGACCGAACAGTATTGGATGACGCCGTCTTCGGTATGCGGAAAGACGTAAAACGCGCTGGGCCCGCTGAGCGCCCAGGGCGAAGTCGTCAGCCTTCCGAGCCACAGAGCCGAAGACTTGTGCGAGACGATCGCTGCCGCGTAGCTGCCGTCCCCGTTGTCGCTCAAGGCCAGATCCGAATAGTTCAGGAACGCCACCGACTCCGGCAGTTTGAGCGAGGCTCGGGTCGCCCACACGCCGTCGGTCTTGGCGAGCAGCTTGACTCGACCTTCGCCAGCTGGGCTGTCGTCTTCCTTGCAGTCGTTGTTTTCGCACAGCGCGAGCAAGTACTGCGTGCCAGAAACGCGCAACCAGGCGACCCCTTCGAAGCCCTTGTTGGCGTGCTCGAACGTCGCGTCCGTAAAGGCTTGGTCGAGCAGCGTCGTGCTGGAATCGAGCTCGGCGACCTCGGCGCGCGTGTCGGCCTGGTTCGCGGATTCGACCATGGCGAAGAAGCGACCGTCGTCCGTGACGGTGAGGCCTTCGTACTGCGACTCCGTTACGCCTCCTGGCCCCAGCGCGCCGTCGTCCAGCGAGGTGTCGATCGCGCCGATTGCGGTCAGATTGTCGAAGGCCACGTACAGCTTGCCCCCAGAGGCCACGATGCCACTGGCCTCGTAGTTGTCCTTCTTCGGCAGCAACTTGCCCAGCTTCCTTTCGGCCACCAACTGCAAACCGAGCGCAGAGGGCAACGAATGCCCGTCCGGGCCACCGTCGCCTTTCTCCGCCGGCGCATCCGTGGCCTGACACGCGGAAAGCAGCAAGAGTGCCGCCGCTATGCCGAGACCCCCGGCGCGCGGCGCGCAGACACACCCAGCGAGCGTTTGCGTGACCGGTTTCACTTGCTGCCCGCGGCCCGTGCGTAGTCGCCGAGTGCGCGCGCCAACGCGATTTCGGCTTTGCGCTGGGCGAGCCGCGCCTCCAAGTATTCGATGCCGCCTTTGGTGACCAGATCTTCTGCCGCCAACAACGCGGTCAGATCCAACTCGAGCCCGGCCAGCGCTTGCTTTACCAGCGCAGCATGCTCGGACAAGACGGGCGCAATGGCCGTCGCATAGTGCTCGGCGATCTCCCGCCGCCGCTGGCTTTCGGCGCAGAGCGCCCGTACCTCGCGCGCAAGGTTGAAGCGATGGGCGGCCGCGACGTCACGCAGCTCGCGGCTCGCGGCTTCTGCTGCGGCGATTGGGCCCGGGTTTCGATCGAAAATGGGCAGCGTCAGCTGGAGGCCCAGCGTCACGTCGTCGGGATAGGTCGACTGATCGTGGTGACGATAGCGCGCTTGCAAGGCGAGCCACGGCCAACGCTTGGCGCGCTCGCCAGACAACAGCGAATCCGCGGCGTCGGCGCGCGCGGCGTCGGCCCGAAGCAGCGGGCGCTGTACGAGCGCCCGCTGCTCGAGGCTAGCTGCGCTGAGTGCTCCCCCTGAGGCGGCGGCCGCCTGGTCGGGTTTGGCGTGACTCTTCGGATCGATGGATCGATCGACGGGCAGACCGACCAGCGCCTCGAGCGCCGCCAGTTCGGTCGCACGCGCGAGCGCGAGCAGGTCTCGCTCTTGTTCGCCGCGAGCCAAGGACACTGCGGCCAAGCTGAGGTCGATGCGGCTGGCGGCGCCGTGGGCCACGCGCTCCTTCACGGCATGATGCACCGAGCTCCGCGTGGCCACCGATTGCTCGGCGAGCGCGATCTCTTCTTCGAGCGCGCTGATTTGCGCGTACCTTTGCCTGACCGCGGCCTCGAGCTCCGCCGCACGCTCGCTGAAATCTGCGCGTGTCGCGCGCACTCGCGCGTGGGCTGCGTCTTTGCCAGCGCCGTACACGCCGGGCTCGGGCGGTGCCCACTCGAGCCCGAGGCCCCAGCCGTATTGCGCCGGTGATTGCACGTGCAGCCACTCGCCGCGAGCGACCGGATTGGACAGCGCCGAAGCGCTGCTCACGCCAGCGCTCGCGATGTCTTGCTCCCAGCGCGCGGCCCGCAAGTCAGGATTGTGAGCGAGCGCGAAACGAACCAGCGCCTCTTCGTCACTGAGGTCGACAGTCAGCGCGGCCGGGCCGGCCGGCTCGGCTCGGGCGCCCGCGGTCCAGGTTTCCCCAGCGACCAGGTTGGCCAGAATGAACAGCAGTTGGCGTGTCAGCCGCATGGTCAGAGTGGCCACCTGATCCACAGCGGCTGCCGGCCGTCGGTGTCGAACACCACGATGGCCGTGGTGCGATCGGGTGCCACGGCGACGCCCTCCGGCTTGAGACCCTCGAAACGCTTGAGCAGCGTCGGGGCCGCGTTCGGTGTGCTGAGCTTCCATAGCGAGCCCCCGCCATCGCTCGGCATGCGTTTCGGGGCGTTGGCGGCGATCAGCAGCTCTCCTCCCGGCAAAAATGCCAAATCCGCGATACCTTCGCAGACCTGCTGGGCATTGTGCGGCACGCACAAGCGCACGCGCGCCCAGAGCGAGAGCGCGCCATCTTGGATCACGCCCGAGCCGACGACGGCCACCACGTCGGGCAGCCGCAGAATGGCAGCGCTGCCGTCGCTGGCGAGCGGTGACTTGAGCCCGACGTACAGAGCGCCATCACGAAACGCGATGCCCTCGATGTCTAGGAGACCTTCCCCCCAGGGCGGTTTGCCGTCCGCGCCGCGGGCGACGCTGAGATCCAAATGACCGAGGACCCTGGCCTTGCGATCGGCGCCCATGGCCAAGTGCAAGAGGCGACGCCGGCTCTCCGGCAGATGCCCTTTTTTGTTCAGCGAGTGTGACGTGCACACGAACAGCGTGCCGTCGGGACCCCCGGTGATGGCTTCTGGGTCGTTCAACGCGCCGAGGCCTTCAATGCGGATGGGCGTCGCGTCGAGCTGACCGGATTCACTCAAGGCGAACAGCAGGGGCTCATGCTTCGAGCCCTCGTCCTTCACGTCGTCGGAGACGAGCACGTAACGAGAAAGCACCGGCGACCAGGCGACGCCCGACAGCTCGAGGCCCGTGCGCTCCGACAGCTCACGAGGCACTTTCAGCGGGACGATCAACGCGGCGCAAGCGACCATACCGATGCCGGTCGGAAGTAGCAGCGACCGGCGTCGGGCGCCAAACCAACGCCGCGGCTCAATCGAGTGAGACACTGAAAGCCTGCCCGGGCAGCACTTCGCCGCCTCCATCGAGTTGCACCGTGGCGCGCCGTCCCCAAGCCGCGATACCTGGAGAGGGGCGCGCCCGCGGTGGCATCTCATCGACCTCTGGCGCGAGCTCGATCACGTGCCCGTGAAGGCTCCGAGAAAGCAGCTCCTTGGAGCGCACCGACACACCCTGACCCAACCTGGCGCGACTGGCCATGCCTTCGCTCAGCTCCGTCACGAGCACGCCGGGCCGCGCATTGACGAGCGAAACGACCTCCGCACCCGCGGCCACGATTTCACCGGGGCGATGGCTGATGACGGTCACCAGGCCGTCGATCGGAGCGTGCAGCTCGAGCTGTTCGATTTGCAGCTCGAGCTGGCGCACGGCGGCCATCTGCACCTCTACCGCGCGCCGTGCCGGCTCGACGTGCGCGTCGACGGCACGCGAATGGTCGTGATTGCCCGCGCCCACTTGGCCGAGGCCCGCCTGGCCGCGCACCTTGGCCTGGTCGAATGTCTCGACGCGCGCCGCGAGCTCTCTCTGCTTCTCGCGCGCGAGCTCGGCTTGCGCAGCAGGGATCATTTGATTGTCGAGCAGCGAGTCCAGTCGCCGCATGCGCTCGCTGATTTGAGCGAGTTCGGCGCGATCCCCGCGTTCGTCGGCGCGTGCTTTGAGCACCCACAGCTCGCTGCGAGTCACTTGGAACTCCTCGTCCTGAGTCGAGGCGATCACGGCCGCCTCGAGCTGCGACAGCAGAAGCCGTGCCTTGTCGCGAGCGGCTTGCAGGTCTCGGTCATCCATCACTGCTAGGACCTCGCCTGCCTTTACCTTTTGGCCGACGCGGACCAAGAGCTTGTCGACGCGACCGAGCGCGATCGGTGAAACCGAGTAGTGAACCGCCTCGACGTAAGCGACCGCGTTGCCGCTGGTACCGAGACCCTTGCCGTGCGTGAGGAACACGAAGCCGAGCCCGGCCGCGATCACCGTCACTAGGTAGGCGACACGGCGCGGCGCCGCGCGCAACGCGCCTCGCCAGGGGGAAGAAGATGCCAGTTGCACTCAGAGCTCCAACGATGCGTCACGGGTGAACATGGCGGCCGAGCCCACGCCCTCCACCCGCTCCAGATCGCGCATCAACGCGGTCTCGGTGCCCGGCTTACTGAGTTTGAGATGGTAGGCATACTCCTGCAGGTTGTCACCCGCGCTGCGCAGGTCGATCAGCGATAGGCCATGACAGTAGCGGTTCAACACCGCTCGCACTTGCTCCCCGTGCTCTTCGTCCGTGGGGCCTTGAAAGCGCAGCATGATGTCGAATTGCATCCGCGAGCCGAAGTCCGACCAGGACAAGTACAACGAGGCCAGCACGAACATTGCCGTGCCGAGCAGGGCTGCCGCAAACGCTTGGACGCCACACGCCACGCCGATGCCGAGCGAAGCGAACATGAAGATCAAGTCGCGCGTGTCCTTGAGCGTGGTGCGGAACCGAATCAAGGTGAGCGCGCCGACCATGCCCAGCCCACGGGCCACGTCATCACCGATGGCCAGCATGACCAGAGCTGCCACCAAACCACCGAGCGCGATGGTCTGCACGAAGCTGCGCAGGTAGCCGATGCCGTGATAGGTAATGGTGTACACGGAAGCGATCACCATCGACGTCGCGAACGACAACAACAGGGATGCCAGGGCGATGTCCCATCCGACGCGCGTACCCATTCAAATTCTCCCGCGCAGCTGTAAGGCCGCCGTGGTGTACTTGGAAAAAGCTTCGCGCTGGAGGTTGAAATGGCGGACCAGCTCCGTCATCCAGCGCGGCGGCGTGCCATTGAATTTCAGCTCGAGCATCGCGCGACGGCAACCGTGTGAGGGGCGCGAGTCGTCGCCCTCGTGAATGGGCACATAGCGGCTTTCGATCGGCTTGAACTCGAAGCCGTCCGCCGGCTGGTACATCAAGTTCCGATCGACGGTCAGGCGCACGTCTTCGCCTGCGATTCGGGATTCGAAGGCCTCGCGAAAACAGCTCACGTACAACTTCGGCCGAGCGCGGTGCACACACATCCGAAACACGAAGTCTCCCAAGGTGCGCCGCGCATCATCGCTGAGCTTGCAACCGACCGGGCGCCGCGACAGAACGTTCTCGACCTCGCCCATCGGCAGCGCACAGCGCTCCTTCAGCGTAATCACCTTGACCTTGCGCTTGACCTCGAGGAACACGAGCTTGCCGAACGGTTTCCCGTACGCGCGAATACGCAGCTTTATCCGATCCGGCGAGAGCTGCAGATGACGCTCGCAAAACTGGAAGCCGCGCGTATCCAAGTACAGGGTGGTATTGCGCTGGTCGTCGTAGTTGAGCGCGTGGACATCGGGCTTCAAGTACGGCTCGGCGAAGGCGAGCACGCGCCGCGCCAGCGGCTCGGTGACCCAGTACTTCAGCTCGAAGCGCTCGAACGCCGTGCGGATGGCTTGATTCGCCGTCGCGGCGGGGGCGGGCGCGACGTTGCGCGGTCCCGACCGCCGCGCCTCCCTGACGTCGTTCGACGTACCGCCGTCGAGCAATGCGGACGGAGCAACGAAGGTCGGGTTGGCCAATGCGCTTCTCAATTCCCTCGCCCCGGATAGGGCCGCGCTTGCTTGACGAACAAGCTCGCCGGCTGGGTCGGGTCAGCCTCGTTCGAGAACTTGAACTCGCAATCCATCGCGTAAAACCCGTTATTTCCCGAAGCGGGGCCGTAGGCAGGCGAAAAGCGCGCATGAATCGCCTGAAGTGCGACGCCGAGCGCATGCAGCTGCGCTCGGCTCAGCACGGTGCTGTCCGTGCTGATGATGTTGGAGTGCGCGAGGTACGTGATGGGCTGATTCGGATTGTCGAAGAAGTACAGGATTTGATCGCTGGTCGTGCCCGTCGCGGGCGCCACGACCTCCACTTTGCCGCCGTATTGCGTGTTGATGTAGAAAGCGGGCTCGAGGCCGCTCTCGTCGAACGGGTTGGCGGTGATGGCCACGCCGTTCGCCTTCTCGAAATCGTCTGGGAAATTGTTGTGCACGAGCAGCGCCATGCCCACGCTCTGGTGGTCGACGCCGTAGTACGCTCGCTCCTCGAAGGTACGGAATTTCCAGACCGTCGAGTACGTGAACTTGATCGCCGAAAGCACGTCGTCAACGCCCTTGGCCGGGTCGCCCTTGGCGGAGTCATAGCAGCCGGCGCACGGAAAACCGTCGAGATCCTCACTGTTGGTGCTGGTGCGGAAGCGGATCACGTGATTCGGGTACTCTTTTGCGATCTTGGCCATCAGCTCGGCCTGCAGAGCGGGGGACACGACTCCTGCCTGCACGTGCGTCTGGAACTCAGCCAATTTCTCGAAGCGGACCTGTGAGTCGCTGCGGAAGTTGCGGTCGTTTTGCAGGGCTGTGATCTCGTCGAACAGCCCGTTTCGTTGCATGAATTCGAAGTACCAGTAGACCGGAATCGCGAACGCCTTCTCGATCGGCACGCCTTCGGTGCGCGACAGGATCGAGTACTGCGCGGCTTTGCCGCCGAACGCGAGCACGGCGGTCTTGATCTGGTCGCGCAAGGACTCGCCGGCTGCGGGGTCCGGAGTCACCTGCTCGATGTCGGTGAGGGCGGTGATCGATTGGTCGACCGTGGGCAACGTCACCGGCGTCGGCTTGTGGGTGTCCCAAAACTCCTGCGCCTCGGCCTCGCTGACTTCGTGGACGTCGTAGCTGAGAGCGCCGACGGTCAGCGAGACCAGCTTGCCTTCGAGGCTCCGCAGTTTGCTGTCGGTCATGGCGCCGCGCAGGCCCATGTTCGGAGTCTTGCGGTTGGCGGATAGGACGTTGACGTGTGATAGCGGCGTCTGGAAGTCTTGAGAGATCAAGCCCTGAACGACTGGGATGTCGTTGGGTGCGGAATCGACCACCACGAGGTCCGTGTACGAGATGGCGGCTTCATCGATGCCGGCGATGGTTTCGAAACGCAGTCGGCCGACGCCGGTCGACAAAACCAGCGGTTGATAGTCGATGCCCGCGTACAGCTCATCGGTCGTGACGAGCGGGATGTCCTTGGGCAGCTTGGCCGCTTCCAAGGCCACGGCCTCCGACGTCGGGTGGAACTCGAGCCCCGACCCGAAGAAGGCGTGAGATTTGACGCTGCGAAACAGCGTCTCAATCAGCGCTGCGTTGGCGGTGTCGTAGGGCGCCATCTCGAGCGTCCACAGCTTGGGCCCGTCGTAGTAGGTCACGGCGCCCAAGACGAACCGGCGATCCGGCTGGTAGTATTGAGAGGTATTGAACTCCGCCAGCGAAGGTACGACGGGCAAGCCGTTGCCCGAGAGGTGCGTCGAGGCGAAATCGTAGTGCACCTTGTACAGCACGCTATTTTGAAAATACTGGTGGTTGGAGTCCGCCCGGTCCAGTACGACCTTCACCGAGCGCGCGCCGGGGATGCTCGCGTCGATCGGCTCCGAGCCCATGGCTCGGAAGTCTGCCGAGCACCCAACGTGCTCGAGGGATTCGGTGGTCGCCGTCCCGTCGACGATATCCTTGGTCGCGATTTCACACACCCCTTCGACGACCGTGCCCGTGGAGCCGCCGGACGAGTCCGTGCTGCAGGCGACGCCGAAGCCCGCCGCGACGCTCACGAGAGCAAGCAGAGATTGCTGGAGGTTCATGATCATCCGATGACTCGTTCAGGGCTTCAACGCGAAGCAGTAAAAGCCGCCGTACCCGCCACCCGAGCCCACCGTGACCGCGTTCGACATCGGGCCGCCTTGCTCGATTAAATTAGCGCCTGCTTTGCAGCCCGACTCCGTGAGTGCGCTCATCCAGTTGGCCATGTCGCCGCTTCCAGCCGGGCCGCCCATGCCGCCCATGCCGCCACCGGTGCTCCGCGGCCA
>Ga0302322_100002469_pt1 | contig 15590 bp, 3 predicted proteins | sample Fen_T0_2_FD_203757 | JGI IMG/M metagenome (GOLD analysis project Ga0302322, IMG submission 203757) | Peat permafrost microbial communities from Stordalen Mire near Abisko, Sweden - Fen_T0_2 | ecosystem: Environmental > Terrestrial > Soil > Wetlands > Permafrost | place: Sweden: Abisko... | reverse complement strand
CTCGTGGCCCAGCGGATGGCAACCGAGGCAGCGCTCATCAGGCGCGGGCTACTGACGGTCACACCGGGAGGGCTGCGCTAGGAGATTATGAGTCTGTCAGACACTCAAACAGCGTGGCGCGGCACACCCGTTGTGAAGGCGACGAGGGCGTCAGTGGCGCTGGTGGAAAGCGAAAGGTAACAACCTCGGGAGAGATGAATCGTGGGGAAGACGACCGAAACCTGTGCGACAATTGTGCGGAAAGGGCGCGTCAACGAGGTGAAAAGACGACCCGAGTTACAGATGTCAAGAAGGAATAGCCTGTGGCGTGACGTGTTTGAGGCACGTCAAATTGCACCTTCCTATCAAGATCAAGGCGATGAGATCGATGCCGTCCAATCCGGCCTGAAGAAGATTTCTCTAGTGACATTCGGTGCCGCGACCAATTCGACAAGAGACGCGCTGGTAGATCGCGCAGTAGATCTCGGTCTCGTCGTGTCAGTGGTTCGAGGAGGGGCTGCCCCCGATAGCGAGACGTGTGTTTTCGTGTGTCGTCAGGAAGAGATGTGGCGAATTCGGGCGTTGCTTGCGCTGAGAAGCGTGCTTCTCGAGGCGAAGGCGCCTTGGTCGCTCGGCTTGGAGCATCTCGAAAGTGTCCTTCTCGGATATCCCGCGCAGGATACTGCTGCGTATCTACAATATCTAGACGATCAGAGCCCGTGTATCTCTGGGTATTCGGTGTTTCTGATTGTGACGAACGCTTGCTTGCGAAGAGTCAAAGCTCTTGGAATGAAGGCAATTGACCCAGACTTGAGCGATAACGTCGATATCTTGTTCTTCAAGAATATGCTTCTAAACCGAGAGAAGGCGAAGGCCGCCCTAGTGCCAGGCGAGTTCTTGCTGCGATCGGCAGTTAAGGTGCCAGTACTGAAGGTGTTGTTTGGCGCGGATGTGTTTGCTCGTCCAAGTGGGCGGTTGCTGAGCATGAGTCTTGATAGCACAATGATTTCTGTTCTGAATTCTGGTCTCGAATGTCGATTCCAATGCCTCGAAGACGGGCGTTGGCACTGACTGGCCTCCAATTCGTAAGATCAAAATGCTTCGGGTGCGGATCCCTCACGACGGCTGAAACTGGTCGATTTCGGGAGGTTGATCTCGGTGCCGCGGTTCGGATCGCTCGCGAGCGGGTAGCGTCCGCGACCTGCTGCCCACGACGACAACCGCGATGATCGTCAACGCCAGCCTGTTCTCGTTGACTGACCGAAGCGACGAACGCGCCGTCCTCACGGCGGCGCCGTGGCGCTAACCGACCGCGACCCCTGATCAGGGGCCGAACGCCTGCGTGGCGGCGTTGACGATGACCTTGGCGAAGTCACCCGCGTAGGTGAGCGCCACATTTCCCACGTAGCCGTTGATCCCGACCACGTTGCCCTTGATCGCGACGAGTGGCACGCCGCTGCTCCAGCTCGCCACGAGCGTCGTCCCCGAAGTCAGGGCGATCAGCATGCGGTAGAGTCCGCTGATCGCGGTGACGCCGGTCATCAGCGCGTTGGAGGCGTCGAACGTGCCCAACGACAGCGCCTGAGCCTGGACGCTCGAATTCACCGTGAACGGCGCGAGCGACGCCCAGTTGCCGCCGGGGGTATTGCCGGCTCCGGAAAAATCGACGAACTCGAGCGTCACCACCGGGTGGTTTGCCGCGACGTAGGCCGCGAGGTTGTTCCCGAGCGTGGTCGCGTCGTTGAACGGGCAGTCGCTGAACGTCACGACCTCGTCGTAGGTCAGGAGCTTCGCGAGCGTCGGCGTGGAGCCAGCGGACTCGGCATCGATGAGGTCGACGAGGGCGACCCCGGGCTGCGCGAGCATCTGCGACTGGATCGTCACCGGCGTCGTGCCGCAATCGGCGTGCACGATGAGGAACTTGCAGTTCGCCGCGCAGAACGGCTTGCCCTTGCCCTTCGCGGTGATCTGCGCGACGGCGCGACCGAACGTGTTCACCGCCGGCACGACGAGCGTCGTGGTGTCGGTGATCCGCGGCATCGGTGCGGTGAAGGTCAGGCTGAGGGTGCAGCTCGCGTTCGCGAGCAGGTTCTTGCCCGAGCAGGTGTCGGCGCTGATCGCGAGCCCCGTCGAGCCACTGCCGAGGCCGGCGGTCCCGATCACCGTGGCGGCGGCGCTGTCGTTGTGGACGGTGAACACCTGGGTCTGCGAGGTGCCGACATCGAGCGGCGTGCCGGGCGGGGTGCCGTAGACGAAGGTCTTCGGCGAGATCGACAGCGTCGACTGGGCCGTGCCGGTGACCGCGGCGGTGACGCCGGCGGGCGGCGTGCCGGGGGTCGCGACGACCTTCAGCGTGCCGGTGTTGAGGTGCGTGCCGATGTCGTCGAACGCCACCGGCGCATAGCGCAGGCGAAGGTTGCAGGTCTGGCCGTTCGGCAGCGCCGTCACGCCGGCCACGCAGTCGCCCGGCGAGCTGTTGTTGAGGATCGTGAACGTCGCGTCACCCGCGACCGAGAACGCGAGCGCGCCGGAGGTCTGCGCGCCGGCGGGGTTCGTGACGATCACCGTGATGTCCTTGGTGGTGCCGGCGAACACGTTGCCGAACGCGACGGGCGCCGGGGTGAGCTGGAGGTCCGTGGCGCTGACGCCGGTGCCCGACACGTCGATCGTGTCGGTGCCGCCCGGGCTGGCGTTGACGATCATGGTCGACGTGATCGGGCCGAGGGTCGTCGGCTTGAACACCACGTTGATCGTGCAGCTGCCGAGCGGAGGCAGGGGGATGCCGGTGCAGGTGCCACCCGGGGCGACCTGGAACGGGGCGCCGATGAGGCTCGCCGACGGTCCGCCGGCGGTCGCGGTGGTGGACTGGTTCTTCACCGTGAAGGTCAGGGCCGGCGAGGTCTGACCGACCACCACGTTGCCGAAATCGGCGGCGGTGTTCGCGGTCACGACGATCGACGACGCGCCGGTGCCGGCGAGGTTCACGGTGGTCAGGTTCGACGGACCGTTGCCGATCGTGAACGCGATCGAGCCGGCCTTCAACCCGATCGACGTCGGCGTGAACGAGGCGCTGACGAGACAGGTTCCGCCCGCGGCGATCGACGTGCAGCCCGCCGCGTTGACCGCGAACTGCGTGGGCGTCGGGAACGACGCCTGCGTGCTCACGGTGACCGCCGCGGCGGTGTTGTTCTGGAGCTTGATCGAGGCGGTGCTGGTGGTGCCGAGGAACTGCGTGCCGAAGTTGATCGGGTCGATCGGCGCGGCGCCGTTGATCGAGACGACCTCGAGGCGCGGCCTCGCGTTCCCGCTGAGTGCGACGCTGGCGGTGCCACCCGGCGTGGCGCTCACCGTCGCCGTGCCGTTCTGGACGCCAGGGTTCGCGGGCACGAACGTGACGCTGACGGTGCACGTGGCGCCGGCCGCGAGCGTCGTGCAGGTGTTGGTCTGGGCGAACGACGTCACGACGCCGCCGCCGGTGGCGATCGTGATCGGCCCCGTGGTGACGGTGCCGTCGTTGCGAACGAGGAACGTCTGGACCGCGCTGGTGTCACCGACGGTGCCGATGAAGCTCAGGCTCGACGGCAGGACCGCGAGCTGCGCGGGCGGCTGGCCCTGACCGAACAGGCTCGCGGTGACCGTGCCGCCGGTGGCCGCGGCGACGGTGAGGCTCGCCGAGTCGAACGCGGAGGTCGTGGGCTTGAACTGGACGCTCACGGTGCAGGTCGCGAGCGGCGCGAGCGCGGCCGTGCAGTCGTTGTTCTGGAGGAACTCGCCGGGGTTCGTGCCACCGAGCGTCACCGTCGGTACGGTGGCCGCGGCGCCGCCGACATTGGTGACCGTGAACGCCTGCACCGAGCTCGTGCTGCCGAGCCCGACAGAGCCGAAGTCCTTCGACGCGGGCGAGATCGCGAGCTGCGGTGGTGGCACGCCGATGCCGGAGAGCGACGCGCTGATCGACCCGCCGTTGGTCACGCTGAGCGTCGCGGTCTTCGCGCCGACGCTCGTCGGGGCGAACACGACGGTGACCACGCAGGTCCCACCGGCCGCGAGCGTCGCGTTCACGCACGTGGTGCCGCTCCCGCCGAAGTGGAAGTCGCCGCTGTTCGCGCCGGTGAACTGGACGTTGAGCGGGCCGGCCGACGTGCCGGCCGTGTTGGTGACGGTGAACGTCGTCGCGGCCGTGGTCTGGCCGACCTGCGTGGTCGCGAACGCCTGCGTCGTGGGCGTGATGGTCAGCTGGCCGCTGATCACGCCGGTGCCCGAGAGCGCGGTGGTGACCGTGCCACCCGGCGTGCCGCTGATCGTCAGCGTCGCGCTCTGGGTGCCGAGGTTCGACGGCGTGTAGCGCAGCACCATCGTGCAGCTCGCGAGCGCGGCGAGCGCGCCCGTGCAGTTGCTGGTCGCGATCGTGAAGCTCGCGGCGTCGGGGCCGGTGAGCGCGGTGGTGACCGCGCCGGTCGTGGCGCCGCCGATATTCGCGACCTGGATCGTCGCGTTCGTGCTGGTGGCGCCCTGGACGACCGAGCCGAAGTCGAGGGTCGCCGGCGCGACCGCGAGCTGGGCCGGGGCGATCGCGTTGCCGGTGATGACCGAGATGGTCGTGCCGCCGGGATTGCCGATGACCGCGAAGCCCGCGGACTTCGGGCCGGACGTGGTCGGCGTGAACGTGATGCCGAGCGTGCACGTCGCGCTGGCGGCCAGCGTCTGCCCGCTACAGGTGTCGGTGGTCTTGGTGAACTCGCCCGGGTTGCTGCCGGTCGCCTGGACCGACAGCGTGCCGGACGTCAGCGTGCCGGTGTTGCGGACGGTGATCGTGTCGACCTCGGTGGTCGTCGCGCCCACGATCATGTCGGCGAACGCGTAGGTCGACGGCGTGACGCCGAGGTTGCCGGGCAGGTTGCCGGTGCCCGTGATCGACGCCGACGCGGTGCTGCCGGCGACGTGCGCGGTCAGCATCGCGGGGCGTGCGCCGGGGACCGTCGGCCCGAACGTGACGCCGATGGTGCAGGTCGCCGCGGGCGCGAGCGCCTGGCACGTGTTCGACGCGAGGTGGAAGTCGGTGGTCGTGCCGGTGAACGCGACGACGACCTGGTCGCTCATCGATGCGCCGGTGTTGGTGACGGTGAACGTCGTGGCCGTGCTGGTCTGGCCGATGATGACGCTGCCGAAGTCGCTCGTGAGCGGCGAGATCGTCAGGGCCGCCGGCGCCACGAAGGCGTCCTTGGGCGCGTCCGCGACCGCGCCGTCGATCGTCCCCTTGACCTCACCACAACCCACCGCGAACAGGCCGGCCGCGGCGACCGGGATGTAGAGGCTCCTCAGCGTTCGTCTCATGGTGCCGAGATAACGACGGACCCGGCCGCGGGGGAAGGAAAAACGCGCACCGAAAATACGAAACGGCGCCGTCCTTTCGGAGCGGCGCCGTGGAGCCAGTCACACCGGGTCGGCTAGTGAACCGCCGACGCCCACACGCGTGCGTTCATGGGCACCATCGAGGCGCGGATGTGGCGCGGTTCGGCCTGCGGACCGACGTGGAACACCGTCGGACCAGCGCCCGGCGATCCGTGCAGCGCGAACGCGTTATCGGGCTCTCCACCCACACCGGTGCAGGCCTGACGGCCCACGAATGTACTGTGGCCGCACGACTCACTGTACGCCGCGCCGAAAACGATAACCGCGGGATTGCCGGCTTGGACGGATCGGCTGCCCCAGAAGTTCTGGTCCGGCGCCTGCTCCGCAACGACCGCGACCCAGTACGTCCCGGCTGTCAGTGAGACCGCGGCGAATGGCACCGAGATCGTGATGATCCGGAACAAGGCGTCCGGAGCCTGCGTGAAGGCAAGGCCCGTTCGCGTCGCGACGATGCTACCGGGAACACCCCCGTTGTCCGCATAGAACGTGACGCTGAAGCTAGGCGGCTTCGCGAACTCGTACCAGAGGGCGTCGATCTTCGTGATCGTCCAGCCCCCGGGCGGTACCACGAAGTCATCCGCGCCGGTCGCGTTGCGTGATGGGATCGTGGCGTGGATCAGCGACACCCACGCATCGCCGGTGCCGTTGTTGAGCTGGCTGTACAGCAGGTCCGTCGCCACCGCGAACAGGGTCGCGACCGCGCGGCCGAAGCCGTTCGTCGTGGGGACGACGAGGTTCGCGGTGTCGCTGGCGTTGGCCGTCGGGTTGAACACGACGGTCAACGTGCAGTTCGCGTTCGAGAACAGCTGCGTGTTCGAGCAGGTGTCGGCGGTGATGCTGAGATCCGTCGACGTGCCGGTGAAGGACGCCGCGCCGATGGTCACGGGCAACGCGCTGTCGTTGTGGACGGTGAACTGCTTGCTCGCGCTCGGCGTGCCGAGGAACGCGGTGCCGAAGTCGAACGAGGTCGGGGTGATCGAGATCGTCGACGTCGCGATGCCGCTGATCGCCGACGTGATGCCCGAGACCGCGCCCGGGTTTGCCGTCACGGTCAGGGTACCGGTGTTCGTATGGGTGCCCGAGTCGTCGAACACCAGCGGCGCGTAGTGCATGCGCACGTTGCAGGTCTGGCCATTCGCCAGCGCCAGGCCGTTGGTGCAGTCCGTGCCCTGGCCGGTCAGGATCGTGAACGTCGAGTCACCGGCGTACGCGACGGTCATCGGGCCTGCGGTCTGCGCGCCGGCCGGGTTCGTGACGACGACGGTGATGTCCTTCGTCGTGCCGGCGAACACCGTGCCGAACGCGGTCGGCGCGGGGTTGAGCTTGAGGTCGGTGGCGCTCACGCCCGTGCCCGACAGGTCGATCGACGCCGTGCCACCCGCGGCGGCGCGGACGATCATCGTCGTCGAGATCGGGCCGAGCGTCGCCGGCTGGTAGACGACCGAGATCGTGCAGGTCCCGTTCACGCCGAGCGACGGGCCGCAGTTCGTGCTCGCGAGGCTGAACGGGGCGCTGAGCACGTCGACGGTGATCGCGCCAGAGGCCGAGTTCGCGTTGTTCGTGACCGTGAACGACAGTGGCGGCGAGGTCTGACCGACGACCACGTTGCCGAAGTTGCCGGTCGGGTTCGCCGTGATCACGATCGACGGGGTCGCGTTGCCGATGACGGGGACCGCGGCCTCGTTCACGACGCCGTTGCCGATCGCCCAGGTGATCGTTGCCGCCTTCGGGCCGATCGTCGTCGGTCCGAACGCGACGAGCCCGCTGCAGGTCGAGCCGGCGGCCACGAAGGTGCAGCCCTTGGCGAAGAACTGCGGAGGCTGCGGGATCTGATCCGTCCGGGTCGTGGAGAAGTCAGACGACGTGTTGTTGCGCAGCACGACCTGCACGACCGTGAACGAGCCGATGAACTGCGTGCCGAAGTCGAACGGCGTGGTCGGCGGCAGGCTGTTGATCGAGATGACCTCGAGGCGCGGGCGGGCGCTGCCGGCGAGCGCGACGGTGGCGCTGCCGCCCGGCGTCGCAGAGACGGTGGCCGTGGCGGTCGGGTTGCCCGGCGCGGTCGGCGCGAACATCACGCTGACGGTGCAGGTGCCGCCGGCGAGCAGCGTGGTGCAGGTGCTGGTCTGGGTGAACTGCGCGCCGCCCGTGCCGCCCGTGCTGATCGCGATCGTGATCGGGCCGGTGGTGACGCTGCCGTCGTTGCGGACGAGGAACGTCTGCACCGGGCTGACGTCACCGACGGTCGCGGTGAAGCTCAGGCTCGACGGCAGGACCGCGAGCTGGGCCGGGTTCTGGCCCTGGCCGAACAGGCTCGCGGACACCGAGCCACCGGTCGCGGCGGCCACGGTGAGCAGCGCGGAGTCGAGCGCGGCGGTCGTCGGCTTGAAGGTCACGTTGACCGAGCAGGTCGCCAGTGGCGCGAGCGCGGTGGTGCAGTCCGTGGTCTGGGCGAACTCGCCGGGGTTGGTGCCGCCGAGCGCGACGGCCGGGACCGTGGTCGGCGCGCCGCCGACGTTGGTGATCGTGAAGGTCTGACCGGCGCTGGTGAGGCCGATGCCCACCGAGCCGAAGTCCTTCGAGCTCGGCGAGATCGCGAGCGCGGGGCCCGGCAGGCCGTTGCCGGAGAGCGACGCGGAGATCGTGCCGCCGCCGGTGACGAGCAGGCTCGCGGCCTTCGTGCCGACGCTGGTCGGCGCGAACGCGACGCCGATGGTGCACGTGCCCGCGGGCGCGATGACGTTGCCCGCGCAGGTGGTGCTGCCGACGTGGAACTCACCGGCGTTGGCGCCGGTGATCTGGACGCTCAGCGGGCCGGCCGACGTGCCGGCGGTGTTGGTGACGGTGAACGTCGTCGCGCCCGTGGCCTGGCCGACGAGCGTGTTCGCGAACGCCTGCGTCGTCGGGTTGATCGTGAGCTGGCCACTCAGGACGCCGGTGCCGGTGAGGGTCGAGGTGACCGTGCCGCCGGGCGTGCCGCTGATCGTCAGCGTGGCGGTCTGCGCGCCGAGCGCCGACGGCGTGTAGCGCAGCACGAGCGTGCACGCGGCCTGGGCGGCGAGCGTGGTGCAGTTGCTGGTCGCGATCGCGAAGGCGCTCGCGTTGGTGCCGGAGAGCGCGGCGGTGATCGTGCCCGTCGCGCTACCACCGGCGTTGGCGACGTTGACGGTCGCGTTCGTGCTGGTCGCGCCCTGGACGACCGAGCCGAAGTCGAGCGCGGTGGGGATGACGGCGAGCTGGGCCTGCGCGATGGCGGTGCCGGTCACGACCGACGTGACGCTGCCGCCGGGCGTGCCGAGGACGGTGAAGCCCGCGGACTTCGCGCCCGCGGTGGTCGGCGCGAACTTGATGCCGAGCGTGCAGGTCGCGCCGCCCGCGAGGGTCTGGCCGGTGCACGTGTCGGTCGCCTTGGTGAACTGGCCGGGGTCGCTGCCGGTCGCCTGGACCGCGAGCGAGCCCGAGGCGACGGTGCCCGTGTTGGTGATCGTGATGGTGTCGACCTCGGTCGACGCGGTGCCGAGGACGACGTCGGCGAACGCATGCGTCGACGGCGAGACGGCGAGGTTGCCGGGGAGGGTGCCGGTGCCGGTGAGCGACGCGGACGTCGTGCTGGCCGACACGTGGAGCGAGAGCATCGCGTTGCGCGGGCCGGCCGCGGTCGGCGCGAACGTCACGCCGACGGTGCAGGTCGCGGCGGGCGCGAGCGTCTGGCAGGTGTTCGATGCGATGCGGTAGTCGGTCGTGGTGCCCTGGAAGGACACGCCGACCTGATCGCTCGTCGACGCACCGGTGTTGGTGATCGTGAACATCGTCGCGGTGCTGGTCTGGCCGATGACCACGCTGCCGAAGTCGGCGGTGAGCGGCGCGACCGTCAGGTTGGCCGGCGCCGGGGCCGGCGCGTCCTTCGGCGGCTCGACGACACCTCCGTCGAGGACTGCGTGAACATCGCCGCCGCAGCCGATGGCGGCGACGAGCGGAAGGTACAGAGCGAGGAGCTTGCGTCTCATGCGCCCACATAACGACGGACGGTCCGCGAGGGAAAGCCCGCGCGATCACAATCCGCAGGACCTCGCTCACAACTTCGACCGGTTTCCGACGACGTCGAGAGGGGGACACTCCCGATCTGGGGCAACCCTGGGGTAGTCGACTACGAAAAATCTGCGCGGGGCACTTCCACCCACTGAACACCTGTCGTTAGCTCGCCGGATGGGGAATTCGCGTGCACTCGTGAGGGGTCTTGTGTCCCTCGTCTTCGCAGGGGTAGTGGCTTCGACGGGGTGTGGGGACGACGTCCACGCGCTTCTCGACGGCTCGAGTCACGACGGCAACGGCGACGCGACACCGCCGCTGCCGGCGTCGCTGGCGATCTCGCCGCTGACGAGCGACTACGGCTCGATCACCGTCGGCCAGACCAGCACGGCGACGACCTTCACGATCACGAACACGGGCCCGAGCGCGAGCGACAACGTCCAGGTCGCGATCCAGGGCACCACCACCGACTTCCACATCACGGCCAACACGTGCCAGACGCTCGCGCCCGCCGCGACGTGCACCGTCGGTGTGACGTTCTCGCCGACCGCCGCGGGCGTGCGCAACGCCTCGGTCCACGCCGCCGTCACCGGCAGCGTCACCTCGGCGTCGATCAGCGGCACCGGCGCGAACCCCGGCGATCTCGCCGTCGCGCCGGCGACCACGCCGTTCGGCGATGTCCAGGTCGGCCAGACCAGCACGATGGTCGCGACGATCGTCGTCACGAACACCGGCACCGCGGCGACCGGCTCGCTCACCGTCCAGGCGACGGGCAGCGATCCGGGCCAGTTCACGAAGACCTCCGACACATGCAACGGGCAGACGCTCGCCGGCGGCGCCACGTGCATGATCACCGCGAACTTCAAGCCGACCTCGGCCGGTCCGAAGTCCGCGGCCTTCACGATCATCGGCAACCCGGGCGGCACCGTCAGCTCGGTCGTCACCGGTAACGGCTTCACCCCGGCCCAGCTCGTCGTGATCCCCACGGCGCAGGCCTTCGGCTCGGTGGTCGTCGGCTCGACCAGCGCGAACGTCACCCTCAGCGTCGCGAACAGCGGCGGCCAGGCCACCGGCGCGATCACCGCGGCGGTCTCCGGTGCCAACGCCGCCGACTTCGCGATCGTCACCAACACCTGCACCAGCGCGCTCGCCCCGCTCGCGACCTGCAACGTGACCATGCGCTTCACCCCGGGCGCCGTCGGCGCCGAGACCGCCACGCTGACCGTGAGCGGCACGCCGGGCGGCTCCGCCACGTCGACGCTCACCGGCTCGGGCATCGCCGCCGGCGCGCTCGCGATCTCGCCGAGCGTCCAGGCCTTCCCCGACACGCTCGTCGGCAACGCGAGCGCCGCGTCGACGTTCACCGTGACGAACAACGGTGGCACCTCGACCGGCCCGATCGCCACCTCGCTCACCGGCGGGAGCGCGAACCAGTTCGTCGTCACCAACGACACGTGCGCCACCCAGCCGCTCGCGGCGAGTGCCGCCTGCACCGTGACCGTCACGTTCAACCCGACCTCGGCCGGCGCGAAGGCCGCGACGCTCGTCGTCGCCGGCTCGCCGGGCGGCAGCGTCACCGCGGCGCTCTCGGGCAACGCCATCCCGGCCGGTCAGCTCTCGATCTCGCCGGTCTCGAATGACTTCGGCACGGTCGGCGTCGGCGGCCAGAGCGGCTTCGCGACCTTCACCGTCTCGAACACCGGCGGCACCCCGACGGGCGTCCCGACGGTCACGCTCGGTGGCAGCGCCCCCGGCCAGTTCAACTCGGTCAACAACTGTAGCGCGGCGATCGCCCCGCTCGGCACCTGCACGATCATGGTGCAGTTCAAGCCCACGCAGACCGGCCTCCAGTCCGCGTCGATCACCGTCGTCGCCGCGCCGGGCGGCACGGTCTCGGCCAGCGTGTTCGGCGAGGGTGGTCAGCCCGCGCAGCTCGCGGTCCTGCCGTCGTCGCTCGCGTTCACCGGCACCATCGGCGACACCTCGCCGACCCAGAGCTTCACCGTCCAGAACCAGGGCAACTCGACGACCGGCACGATCACGATCACGCCCGGCGGCGCGAACCCGGGCGACTTCACCGAGAGCGACACCTGCGGCACGCTCGCGGCCGGCGCCACCTGCACCGTGACGATCGCGTTCGCGCCGACCCTCGTCGGTAGCCGCGCGGCCACGATGGCCGTCTCGGCCTCGCCGGGCGGCTCGGCCACCGTCGCGCTGACCGGCATCGCCGTGCCCCGCCTCGAGATCATCTCGGTCGGTGGCGGCGCGCCCGTCGACCCGTACGACTTCCTGACCCAGACGCTCAACACGAGCACCAAGGTCACGATCGTCGTTCGCAACAACACGTCGAACGATCAGATCCTCGGCGAGCTCCCGGCGTTCCCGGTGCCCGCGCAGTTCTCGAGCGCGAATGCCTGCGTCGGCGTGTCGATCGGCCACAACGGCGGCACGTGCAGCGAGACGGTCACGTTCACGCCGACCGCGGCGGGCCCGCAGGCCGGCTCGCTGACGTTCTCGATCGGCGCGGGCGCGGCCAACCAGGCCACCCAGAACCTCAAGGGCGCCGGCAAGGACTCGATCGTCTGGAAGGCGCAGACCACCACCGACTTCGGCAACATCGTCGTCGGTCAGACCTCGGGCGTCCTCCTGTTCGACCTCACGAACCTGTCGGCCACGCCGGCCACCTCGCTCGTCATCTCCGGCCCGACGGCGCCGTTCACCATCGCGAGCAACAACTGCGGCGCGAGCCTCGGCGGTAACGCGACCTGCACGGTCGGCCTCACGTTCTCGCCGGTCACCCCGGCGCTCGCGCAGACCACGCTGCTCGCCACCGCGGTCTCCGGCGGCAACCCGTCGATCGACGTCCACGGCACCGGCGTCAGCGCGACCGACCTGAACCTGAACCCGGCGCCGACGCTGTTCGGCAACGTGTTCGCGGGCACGCACAAGGACATCACCGTGGTCGTCACCAACCCGGCCGGCGCGATCGCCGCGGGCGCGATGACGTTCACGCTGACGGGGAGCTCGGCCACGTTCGCGCCGACCCCCGCGTTCACGATCCTCAACGACGGCTCGGTCGGCGACTGCGTCAGCGGCACGACCGCGCTGCCGAACGGCCAGACCTGCAACATCCGCATCCGCTTCGCGCCCTCGACGTTCGACACCAGCGGCACGGCGCTCAAGACCGGCCTGCTGACCGTGACGGCGACCCCGGGCACCCCGGTGGGCGGTGTGACGTCGTCGCTGTCGGGCACCTCGGTCTCGACCATCTCGATCACCCCGACGCCGTTCGACTTCGGCACGCTGCACTCGGGCGCCAACGCGACCCAGGTGTTCAGCGTCCACAACGACAGCCCGGCGAGCGTCGTGTTCCCGGCCGGCGAGGCGGTGTTCGGCGGTCTCTGCTCGCAGCCGTCGTCGGTTCCCACCACGGTTCCGTGCTCGACCACGCTGTCGATCACCTCGGACACCTGCTCGGCGCAGACGCTCCTCGCGAACGCGACCTGCCAGGTGACGGTGAAGTTCGCGCCGACCGTGCAGATCAACAACGCGGCGACCCTGACGGTCCTGACCACCGACACCTTCGGTCGCGGCATCGCCGCCATCGCGGCCATCGGTGACAACCGCACGCCGACCGACGTGCTGCTCTCGAATTCGACGATCGCGGAGAACCAGAGCAACGGCACCGTGGTCGGCGCGCTGAGCGCGATCGACCCGGACATCGGCCAGACGTTCACGTTCACGCTGCCGGCGTCCACGCCCGACAACGCGAACTTCAAGATCGTCGGCACCAGCCTCCAGCAGAACGTCTCGGCCGGCTTCTTCAACTTCGAGGCGCAGCCGAGCTACTCGATCATTGTTCGCGTCACCGACCAGGACGGCGCGTTCTTCGACAAGGCGTTCGTCATCACGATCGACAACGTCGACGACCCGCCGGTGGCGGTCGCCGACTCGGCCATCGTCGACGAGGACACCCTGACCCAGATCGACGTCATGCTGAACGACACCGACGAGGACGCGGGTCCGCGCCAGGTCGCCAGCGTGTCCCAGTCGATCCACGGCGGCACGGTGACGATCACCGGTGGTGGCACGGGCGTGAGCTACAAGCCGGCGGCGAACTTCTGCACGACGCTCGCGTCCGCGCAGTTCGCGACCGACACGTTCACGTACACGCTGAGCCCGGCGGCCGTCGCCCCGCTCAACCCGGCCTCGTCGACCGCCACGGTCACCGTGACCGTCAACTGCGTGGATGACAACCCGGTCGCCGTCGCCGACACGTTCACGGGCGCCAACGCGGCGACCGAGGACACGGCGAAGATCCTGACCGTCCTCACCAACGACACCGACGTCGATTGCGCGCCGTTCGCGGGTGGCCTGTGCGGCCCGATCAAGATCACGAACGTGACGCAGCCGGCGAACGGCACCGTCCAGATCTCGGTCGGTCAGGACACGCTGACGTACACGCCGAACGCGAACTACTGCAACGGCGACAACCCGGCGATGGAGTCGTTCATGTACACGCTCAACGGCGGCTCGACGACGATCGTGTCGGTCGGCGTCGTGTGCGTGAACGACCCGCCGCAGTTCACGAAGGGTGCGGACCAGACCGTCCTCGAGGACGCGGGTGCGCAGACCGTCGTGGGCTGGGCCACGAACATCTCGGCCGGCCCCAACGAGCCCGGCCAGACCGTCGTGTTCCAGGTCATCGGTGACTCGAACCCGACGCTGTTCACGTCGCTGCCGGCCGTCGGCCCGACGGGGACGCTGACCTACACCCCGGCCGCGGATGCGAACGGCATCGCGGTCATCACGATCCGGGCCCAGGACAACGGCGGCGGGAACGACACGTCGAGCCCGCAGACGTTCCAGATCACGGTCACGCCGGTCAACGACGCCCCGTCGTTCACGGGTGGCGGTCCGGTGAGCTCCACCGGGATCACGCCGTTCAGCGCGGGCTGGGCGACGGCCTTCTCGGCGGGTCCGGCCAACGAGTCCGGCCAGGCGGTCGCGCACTACAACCTCGCGCTGTCCTCCACCACCGGCAACCTCGGCTTCGCGGCGGGTCCGGCGATCGACGTCGCGGGCAACCTGACGTACACGCCGACCGAGGGCACGAACGGCAGCGCCACGTACGCGGTGACTGTCACTGACAACGGCGGCACGGCGAACGGCGGCGTGGATACCTCCGCGGCGCAGACGCTGGTCATCACGGTCGGCAAGGCGACCCAGACCGTCGCGATCACGTCGTTCCCGCCGGCCAACGCGGCGGTCAACTCGACGTACGTCGTCACGGCGACGGCGACGTCGGGGCTCGCGGTGAGCCTGTCGATCGACGCCAGCACGGCGAGCAACTGCTCGATCAGCGGCTCGACGGTGACCTTCCTCAGCGCCAACCCCTGCACCATCGATGCGAACCAGGCCGGCGACGGTAGCTGGTTCGCGGCGCCGCAGGCCCAGCAGACGGTCGGCGTCGGTCAGGCCGGTCAGACCATCACGTTCACGTCGACGGCGCCGGGCGCCGCGGTCGTGAACGGCGCGACGTACACGGCGACCGCGACCGCGACCTCGGGCCTGACCGTGAACATCACGGTCGACGCGACGTCGAGCACGGTCTGCTCGATCGCGGGCGCCGTCGTCTCGTTCATCGGCGCCGGGACCTGCACGCTCGACGCGAACCAGTCGGGCAACGCGAACTTCAACCCCGCGCCGCAGGTGCAGCAGTCGTTCGCCGTGGCCAAGGGCAACCAGACCATCGCGTTCACGTCGACGGCTCCCGTCGGTGAGACCGTCGGCGGTCCGACCTACAGCGTGTCGGCGACGGCGACCTCGAACCTGCCGGTGACGATCACGATCGACGCGGCCTCGGCGAGCATCTGCTCGATCGCCGGCAACACGGTGTCGTTCAACGCCTTCGGCATCTGCCTCGTCGACGCGAACCAGGCCGGCAACGGCAACTTCAACGCGGCGCCGCAGGTGCAGCAGTCGATCGCGGTGGCCAAGGGCAACCAGGCCATCACGTTCACCTCGAGCATCCCGACGAACGCGACCGTCAACCAGACCTACAACGTGACGGCGACGGCGAGCTCGGGCCTGGGCGTGGTGTTCACGCTCGACGGGACCACGACCCCGGGTGCGTGCTCGCTCGTCGGCAGCCTCGTGACGTTCCTGAC
>Ga0302322_100002468_pt1 | contig 15592 bp, 16 predicted proteins | sample Fen_T0_2_FD_203757 | JGI IMG/M metagenome (GOLD analysis project Ga0302322, IMG submission 203757) | Peat permafrost microbial communities from Stordalen Mire near Abisko, Sweden - Fen_T0_2 | ecosystem: Environmental > Terrestrial > Soil > Wetlands > Permafrost | place: Sweden: Abisko... | reverse complement strand
ATCGCAGTTACGGCGCGCTCGATCTCGAGGGTCACTTGTGGTGGTTCATGCAACGCATTCGGAGTTCCACTGACCGCGCCCAATAACATCGACCGCACCCTGAGCGCCCTGGCGGATCCCACGCGTCGCGGCGTGATCGACCTCTTGCGTCGGAGCCCCCAGCGGGCGAGCGAGCTCGCGGACGCGCTGTCCATGACGCGCCCGGCAATGAGCCGACACTTGCGGGTGCTGCGCAAGACTGGCCTCGTCAGCGAAAGTGAGCTCGAGCACGATGCACGGGCGCGCGTTTATCGGCTCGAACGCGAACCCTTCAGCGAGTTGGGTCATTGGCTGTCCGAGGTCGAAGCGTTCTGGGGCGCGCAGCTCTCGGCCTTCAAGGCGCACGCGGAGCGCCGAAAGCCGGGGTCTCGTTGAGAGCAGCGCCACCGCCCGGTGACCAAGCCACCGTCTCGGTGCTCGTGCAGGTGCCACCCGCAGATGCCTTTCGGATATTCACCGAAGAGATCGACCTGTGGTGGCGCGGTGGCCTCAGGTATCGGATGGGCGGCAAGGGTAGCGTGTTGCAGCTCGAGCCGAAGCTCGGCGGACGCCTGTTCGAGTCGTACCAAACGGAAGCCGGCAAAATCGTTCACGAAACGGGGCGGATCACTCTCTGGGAGCCGCCCAGCCGGCTGCTCCTCGAGTGGCGGGTGAGCAACTTCACTGCCGACGAAAAGACCGAGGTCGAAGTGCGCTTCGAACCGAGTCCGAGCGGCACGCTGGTCACGGTTCAACACCGCGGCTTCAGCCAACTTCGACCTGACCATCCCGTGCGTCACGGTGAAGAGCCGAGCGCCTTCGTGCGCCGGATGGCGCTTTGGTGGGGCAGTCTTTTGAGCTCTTTGCGTGAGTGTGCGCTGCGCGAAATTTGAGCACTGGCCGTTGGCTAACGGCTGCTTTGAGTCGAGCTGAGGCTGCGTTCGAGCACCTGCAAAACGGCATCGCCCGCGTCTCCGGTCGGAGGCTCGCCCCCGGCGGCGCACAACCAGAGTGAATCGTAGGCGCGGCCGGCCCTGGTCTCGATGTGCAATTCGATCGGAACCAAGCCGAGCAGTGCCAAGCGCGTCAGCAACGAACCCAGCAACCCGACCGAATCGGGTGCTTCGAGCGTCAGCATCAGCGTGCCGCCGTAGTCGCGCGACTCGAGCAGGCGATAACTGTCGATCACGAAGGCCGCTGCGGTGCGGACGTCCGTATCGTCGGCGAGGCAGACGTAGTCGATGTCGAGTGGTTCGACGGTCGCCTTCGGCCCGATCAAGTGCAATTCCGCGATCCAGATGTAGTCGGCCGTGAGCCGAGCATGCACGTGATCGATGGACATCTGCCGTTCGGCTAGACGGGAGCTCAGGTTGGCGAGCCACGCGCCGCGAAACGGACCGCCGAGGCGCACGCGAAAAATCGATGGTTCGAGCTCGGTGGTCTCCGACCAGGCCTCGCCTTGTCGTGTGAAGGCGCTGCCATCGGTGCGCGAGATACGGTTCATCCGCTGGATGGATAGCTGGGGTTCCGTTTCGCGAGTGCGACGCGGGGCGTTCTTCCCAGTGGCAATCCACGGTGAGCGAGCGTATCCCCGACTCAGCCGTTGCAACGCGCCTCAGCCGTAGCGGTCGTCGCGCCAGGGATGTGCCGTCATGGAGTACCCGCGCTGCTCCCAAAAACCGGGCGCGTTCTCTGTCAGCAGTTCGAGGCGGTTGATCCACTTTGCGCCCTTCCAGGCGTAGAGCTGGGGCGTGATCATGCGCACTGGCCCGCCGTGCTCGCGTGGCAGGGGCGCGCCGTCCACCTGGTAGACTAGGAGTACATCCGGCTTGAGCGCTTCTTCCAGAGCCACGTTCGTCGTGTACCGATCGCTTGCGTGCGCCATCAGTGCCCGCGCGCTCTCCAACGGGCGGGCCAGCGCGAGCAGGTCCGATACGCGCACCCCCTTCCAGGCAAGATCGAATTTGGACCAAGTGGTGACGCAGTGGAAGTCGCTCACGTCCTCCACCTGTTCCAGCTCCAGCAATTCGTGGAAGCGCAGCGTGGTTGGCACTTCTACCGCGCCGTCGATTTCGAGCCGGAAGGACTCACGAGTGACCTCGGGCAAGACCCCCAAGTCCAGCACGGGCCACTTCTTGCTCGCACTTTGACCGACCGGCAACCTGGGCATTCCATGCCGATTCACGGGGCCGCTTCCGAGCGGGCTCGGATCGGCCATGCTCGGCGTTGCCTGCGTGCGCGCCTCCCAGCGCTTTCGCAGCTCCATGCGGGCTTGAATCACGCGCTCGAGTTTCGATGCTGCCACGCCGCCGAGGATACCACCCCCGCGAGTGATTGGGGGCCGCCTCGTGGCGGAAACCGCCAACCCTTCGCTTCCCGGCTCGGCTATCCTGCAACAGGTGGCCTGCTCCAGCCGATTTCCGAGACGCGCCACGCGCCTTCGGCGCCGTCCGTGCGTCTTCGCTGAGGCACCGACGGACGAGGAGGCGTGGCGTATCACCCAAGCCAGATAGTTCACGGCTGTCGGTGCCGCAGCTCGACCACGAAACCGTCGAGCTCGATCGTCGTGATGCGCGTCGCCGAGTCGCGGATGTTTGCAAACGATCCCTATTTACAGGTGCTCTGGGTCGCGCTGCTCGAAGCTGAATCCGGGAATGGGTGCGCTCGTCGGTTTCTCACTTTGAGGCAGTAGGCCCGAAAAATGCCTAAGGACTAGTGTGCTTCACCTCCCTTAGTATACTAGGGATGTTCGGACCCGCAGCTCTGCTCGCAGCTTGCTCGCTCAATGCTTTCGGCGCCTACGATGTCCTATCGGCCGACGTCAGCCACCCACAGCCGGCACTCGAGCGCGTGGTGTATCAGGTGGAAGTCGACCACCTGAAGCTGAATCGCTTCGCCATCACTCATGTCAGCTCTCGGCATGGTGGACGCGGCTCGGTGCTGTTACTGAGTCCATTCCTGCTCCCGGGGAGCTTCTACGAGATCAGCGAAACTGGGGAGTACGCGAATTCGGCCGCAGGCGAGCTTGCCAAAGCAGGCTACGATGTCTGGCTCGTCGATCAACGACGAACTCGCTTACCGGTCGGCGCGTGCGAATCCAGTACGGACTGCCACGCGATGGCAGACTGGGATTTCAACGCATTCTCGCAGGATGCGCTGTTTGCGTTGTCGTTGCTCAAGTCGTTCGATTCGCATCGAAAGCCAGTCATCGGTGGCTTTTCCGCGGGGGCCAATGCGGCGTTGGCCACGGTCAATCGCGCACCGGGCGAGTTCGCGGGCGTCTTCTTGTACGAGGGCACCTTCTTCACCGAAGATCCGCTGATCGCCGCGCACAACGACACGATCTGCACCAATCTGCAGGGCGCGATTGCGGCCGGTGGATTGTTCGATCCGAGCTCGGCCGTGCTCGGTCAGGTGCTGCGGCTCGCGCATGCGAACCCCTCTGCTCCCTCGCCCCTGCCGGTGTTTCCGCCCGGAACGACCAACGAACAAGCCATGTTCTTCGTGTTCGGCACACCGCCGCCCGTGGGGGCATTGTCGCCCACGCCCGGCTTCATCCGCAATCGGGTGGACTTTGCGACGCAGTCGTTCGTGTACACGAACGAGCAGCGCTTGGAGTTGGTGGGTCCGCTATTCGACAACTATGGTTCGCTGGCCGCGCTCCGCGATTTGTCTTGCGGCTTAGCTGGGCGCGACGACAGCTATTACGGTAACGTGGGCGCATTCCACGGGGACCTCTTGGTCTACGTAGAAGGGACGGGCTTCGGCCAAGCCATGTTCGACACCGTTTCGTTGTTCGACCACGCGGCCCACGTCAATATCGAGCACCACCCCGAATTCGGTGAGGCGGATCCGTATTTCGGTTTCCGTTGGAAGCAGACCTTCCTCAAACCGCTGGAGGATTGGCTTCGGCGCACCCTCTAATGCGATTGATCGGGTCGACGAACGGGGTTCGGGGATTACGATCCCGGACGCCATGTCCAAGATCGTATTCCTGACTCTGCTACTTGCCGCCGCTTGCCACCGCGATCGAGAGGCAGCGGGTCCCATGGAGCGGGCCGGCAAGGGCGTCGACCGCGCCGCACAGAAGACCGGTACTGCGCTGCAAGGCGCCGCCGAAAAGACGGGCGATGCTCTGAATCGTGCTGGCCGCGCCACCGGTCGGGCTTTCGAGCGGGCCGGCAAGAAGATGCAGGGTAAGAGCGCCCCTGCTGATGGCCGCAGCGACGCGCCGGCACGGACCACTGCGCCGCGCGAGAAGTAAGATTGAGGCACGTTGCCGCCTGTCGCTCGGGGCAGATCCAGTTCGCCGTTCGTCTGACGCAGCGCCCGGCCGCGAACGATCTTGCGCTCGCCGGGCCCCCGGGCAAAGACTTACACGTTCAGCGCTTCGTTCGCGCCCACACCTCTTCGCCAAGCTCCGCCCAATGCGAGAAATGACCGAATTTCCGGAAACCATGCCTGCCGCTTGCGCGAGCCGCTTCACGACCGGCGAGTACGCCTGAACACCGAATATGCTTCGACTCATTCGCGGTTTCGAGCGACGGGTGAGCAACGACACTCGTGATCTGATCTTTCGAGGTCTGTTCTCGACCATCTTTCTAGGTCTGGGCAGCGAGCACCTTCTCGATGATCGACTGATCCAGCACTTCATGCCGACGTGGGTCCAATGGCCGATGCTGGCCTCGCGTTCGAGCGGCGTGATCTTGCTGATCGGGGGTCTGTCAATCCTTGCGGGCTACCGAATGCAGCTTGGTGCTCGACTGCTCGGCGCGTTCCTTTTCGTCGTGACGCTCACCGTGCACTTACCGGGTTTGTTTCACGTCCCGGCCGGCATCCCCGCGGATTCGGCTTGGCTGTGGACGGTGTTTCAACGCTCGAACCTGGTCAAGAATCTGTGCTTGTTCGGCGTCTGCGTGCACCTCACGACACAGGCCCCGGGTCGCTTCAGTGTCGATGCGTGGCGCGCCCGCCGGATGACGGACGCGCGCGAGCTCCACTAGAGCGGAGCGAGGGCGCGGCCAGAATGCTTCGACGGCCGTGACAAATGCCGAGTCGACATCGGGTGGCTGGCGAGCACTGCAAGCGCTGATAGAGTCTGCGGCGTGTCATGTCTCGATGTCTCTGCAGCTCTCTGTGTCTGCTCGCGCTCTCGTTCGGCTGTCGCCCATCTCGCCACGCTACGCTCGGTGAGCCGATGACTCGGGTGAATGCACCGTCATCCGCGCCGACGCCGGCGCCGCCCAGCGCGTTACACTACCCGGACGCGGCCCGCGGCCCAGAGGAGGATGTCTATCATGGGGTGACGGTCGCCGATCCCTACCGTTGGCTGGAAGCGATGGACTCGCCTGACACTCGCCGTTGGATCGATGCCGAAAACGCGCTCACTGCGGGACAGTTCTCGCAGATCGATGCCCGCGCCGCGCTCGCGCGACGCTTGCGCGAGCTCTGGAACTACGAGCGTTGGGGCACTCCCTCGGTCGAAGGCTCACGCCTGATCGTGGCTCACAACGACGGCCTGCAAAATCAATCCGTGCTCTACACTCTGAGTGATGGCGGCGAGCGACAGCCGCTCCTGGACCCCAACGGACTATCGAAAGACGGCACGGTCGCACTGGCCTCACTCGCCTTCAGCAATGACGGCCAGCGGATGGCCTATGGTTTGGCCGAGGCCGGCTCTGATTGGCAGATCTGGCGCGTGCGCGACGTTGCCAGCGCCACGGATACCGCCGATGTGTTGCGTTGGGTCAAGTTCAGCAGCGCCAGCTGGAGCCACGACGATCGAGGCTTCTATTATTCGCGCTTCGACGAACCCAAGCCGGGGGACGAGCTCACGGGCCAAAACTACGACCAAAAGGTGTACTTCCATCGGCTCGGCCAGCCGCAGTCTGCCGACACACTGATCTACGCGCGCCCAGACCACAAGGAGTGGAGCTTCAGTGCCACCGTCAGTGAAGATGGTCGCTGGCTGATGTTGTCCGTCGGGATTGGCACCGATCCGAAAAATTGTGTCTTCATTCAAGACTTGCGCGTGCCTCCGGCTCAGCGGAAGACCATCGAGCTCTTGCCGGACTTCATGGCGAAGTTCGATTTCCTCGGCAACGAGGGCGATACTCTTTGGTTCCTGACCGACGAATCCGCGTCTCGCCGTCGAGTGATCGCGATCGACGTGCACCAGCCGCAGAGATCCGCTTGGCGTGAACTGATCTCCGAAGGTCCCGACACGCTCGAGTCCGTGAGCGTCGTAGGCGACCGCTTGATCGCAACCCGGCTGGACGATGCGCACACCAAGGTCACCATTCATCGGCTCGATGGCAAACTGGAGCGTGAACTTTCGCTACCGGGGATTGGCAGCGCGGGCGGCTTTTCCGGCAAGCGCCGCGATCGCGAGACCTATTTCTGGTATAGCGGCTTTTCCGTCCCGACCGAGATCTGGAAGCTCGAGATTCAGTCTGGAAAGGTGAGTCTGTGGCGCCGCCCCCAGGTTGCCTTCGACCCCGCGAACTACGAAACCAAACAGGTTTGGTATAAAAGCGCGGACGGCACACGAATTCCGATGTTCTTGTGCGCTCGCAGAGGCCTGGCTCACGATGGTCGAGCCCCGACCTACCTTTACGGCTACGGCGGCTTCGAGATCTCACTTACTCCGAGCTTCAGCGTTCCCAATTTGGTCTGGATGGAGCTCGGTGGGCTGCTCGCGGTGCCGAATCTACGCGGGGGAGGGGAGTTCGGCGGTGAATGGCACGACGCAGGCATCAAACTGCGCAAGCAAAACGTGTTCGACGACTTCATCGCGGCTGCGGAGTTCTTGACCAAGGCCGGCTACACCCAAAGATCCAAACTGGCGATCGGAGGTCGCAGCAATGGTGGCCTGTTGGTCGGCGCAGCGATCACCCAGCGCCCCGAGCTGTTCGGCGCAGCGCTCCCCGGGGTGGGCGTATTGGATATGCTTCGCTTCAACCAATTCACGATCGGATGGGCTTGGGAGTCCGAGTACGGCTCGCCCAAAGATCCCGCTGAATTCGCGGCACTTCGCGCATATTCCCCTTACCACAACACCAAACCCGGCACGGACTACCCACCCACCCTGATTTACACGGCCGATCACGACGACCGCGTTGTCCCGCTACACAGTTACAAATTCGCGGCCGCTCTGCAACATGCGCAACGCGGCACAGCGCCAATCCTGATCCGGATCGACACCAAAGCTGGACACGGTGCCGGCAAGCCGACGAACAAACAAATCGAGGAGTGGGCCGACCTCTGGGGTTTTCTCGTCGCGCAGCTCGGCATCGACCCGGCGCAGATCGCTCCCTAACCCGTGACTCGTCAGGTCGAAGCCGCGCTGCGTTTCATCAATCGGGCTGATCCCGGGCACAGCGTTCGGAACTGCGCGGTCTGTCGGATCTGATCCGGGGCGAGCTCGCGCGCCAGCGTGCGGAAACCGAATCGCTCGAAATAGTCAGCCGCGGACGTAGTCAGCAGGTACAGCTCGCTGACACCGTGCGCCAGGGCCAAGGCTTCGATCGCCGTGAGTAACGCCTGTCCGATGCGCTGGCTTCGATGCGCTTTCGCCACGCACAGCGAGCGCAAGAGCGCGGTTTGCCCGTACAGCTCGACCCCAACCACACCGATTATCTCTTCTTCCAGGCGCGCTACCAGGAACGTGTCGAGGTGATCGTACAGATCGGAAATCGGTAAACCTTCAGCCGACAAGAGCCGTGTGATGGCGTCGATGGACGCCGCCCTTTCGGGACCCGAGACCGGGCGAACGTCAGGCGTAGTAGGTCCAGACATGCGAACTCCAGTGCGGCAGCGTGCCCGTGGGCTAACCGAGCCTCGGCGGCGGCGGCGCGGTAAGTGACGCGGGATCGAGGCCCATCGCACGCTCGACGCTGGTGATTTGCTCGACGGCATCGTCGAAGCCATCCTTGCCAAAGGTCTTGTGTTCGATGTCTTCGAACAAGTCGCCCATTTCGTCGAGTTGTTTGGGAGAAAGCGCTTTCTTCCAAGCCGGGAAGACGATCGTGTCTTCGCGGGCGGCGTGTTCTTCATACATGAGCGAAAAGCCTTCGAGCGTTCGCGCGAGCAGTTCGGCTGAAGTGCCAAGCGTCTTTCGAGTGATGGCCAGCACATAGTCCGTGATCTCTCGGCCGCGCTGATGCTGAGCAATCAGAGTCGTGAGTTCAGCGGCCGCCGGGCCACCAGCAGCCTTCACCGCCGGGAACAAGTGGGTTTCTTCGAGTTGTCGCTCGTGGTACTCCTCTGCGAACGTACGCATCAGCTTGGCCGCTCGCTGAAGGGCATCGAGCGAAACACCCGCCGGCTTGCTTCGCAGTTGCGCCGCGGACAGGCGATACACGACCAAGATCCGGCGAATGACGCCGTGCTCGCGCATGAGGTCCTCGGTCGCACTGACCTCTTCCGCTTGACCGTCGTCTTTGCCGCTGCCGGCGGCCGCGGGCGCTCGCGGAGGCGGCGTTTGCGGAGGCGGTGTTGGCGTCGCTGGCTCGGCATACACTCGTGTCTCTTGTCGGCAAGCCTGGAGCAAAGCCCCCGTGCCGGCCAGCGTCAGGAATGCTCGTCGCGCGCTGAGATCGATCCCGCTCATGCCGCAGTGTACTCCGGCGAAGGCTCTGAGCTAGTGTCGGCGCCCGTCATGAATCGCGAGGACAGCCCGCCAGCTCGAGGCTCGGCGGCAGCGCCGCCCCAGTCGAAGGCGCTGCGAGAGCTCGGCTCATTGTTCTTGCGCCTCGGCGTGACGGCGTTTGGCGGGCCGGCCGCGCACATCGCCATGATGGAAGACGAAGTCGTTCGCCGGAAGGGGTGGCTCAGCCAGGCAGAATTTCTCGATCTTCTCGGCATCACGAATCTGATTCCCGGCCCTAATTCCACGGAAATGGCCATTCACATCGGCCAACGACGCGGCGGCGTGTGGGGGCTGATCGTCGCCGGCAGTGCCTTCATCCTGCCTGCAGCCTCGATCACGGCAACACTGGCCTGGGCGTATGTCCGTTTTGGAGCACAGCCACGAGCGAGCGCCCTGCTGTACGGGGTGAAGCCAGTGATCATAGCCATCGTGCTGCAGGCGTTGTTCAGCCTGGCCCCCAAGGCGGTCAAGAGCAGGTCCCTCGTTGCCATCGGCATCCTGACCGCGCTGGCCTCGGCGTTCGGGGCTAACGAGCTCCTGTGTCTTGCTTTCGCTGGCCTCACGGAGTTGGCCGTTCGCAAACGATTCGCGGCTTCGCCGATGTTGCCGGGTGCAGTCGTGTCGAGCGGCGCGGTGGGATCGGCGGTTGCGATTAAAGCCGTCGTCACGCCGTTTAGCTTACCTGGCCTGTTTCTGATCTTCGCCAAGATTGGCTCGGTGTTGTTCGGCAGTGGTTACGTATTGCTGGCCTTTCTGCGCGCGGACTTCGTCGAACAGCGGCATTGGCTCAGCGAAGCGCAATTGCTCGACGCGATTGCGGTCGGTCAAATCACTCCGGGCCCGGTGTTCACCACGGCCACCTTCATCGGCTACCTGCTTGGTGGTGTGCCGGGGGCCACATTGGCGACGCTGGGTATCTTCTTGCCCGCCTTCGTCTTCGTTGCCTTGAGCTCCGTGCTGTTGCCCAAGATCCGGCGCTCACCATCGCTCGGTGCGCTCTTGGATGGAGTGAACGTGGCCTCGTTGGCTTTGATGGCCGTGGTCACCTTGCAGCTCTGTCGCGCCGCAATCGTCGATTGGGCAACCGCATTGTTGGCCGCGGTGAGCGCGCTGCTTTTGCTGGGCTTCAAGTGGAACTCGACGTGGCTGATCGTGTTCGGTGCGCTCGTCGGTCTCGCTCGGCAAGGCTTTCGCTGACGAGGGTGAATGGCGCATCGTTGATTCAGCTCGCTCCAGAGCAATTCAGCATCCACTGAACGCCGAATTGGTCGGTCAATTTGCCGTAGTAGTCGCCCCACGCTTGCACGGCCAAAGGCGTGGTGACTTGCCCGCCCAGGGCCAGCCGCTCGAACAGCTGCTCCGTCTGCACTCGGTCACTGAGCTCGAACATCATGGCCGAGCCCCGCATGGGTTCGGCATCGTGGTTGTCCGATGCAAAGAAATGGACGCCCCTCCCGCTGAACGAAGCGTGCATCACCTTGCCCTGCATCGGACCTTCAGGGTAGCGAACGAGCGACCCGACGGAGCCGAACCCGCACTGCTCGTAAAACGTCAGTGCTGCCTCGCAGCCATCGCGGAAAAACAGATAGTTGGATAGCTTCATGCTCGTCCCTGGGCTCGTCGGGCAATCCGCCTGCGTGGCTCGATGCCCCCGTGCGCCCTTCTTCCACCAGCGTGACTCATGGTAGCATGACGAGCGCGGTTCCCGGCCATGTTCTTTGACGTCCTTCCCGCCGACTTCGCGATCGAGTGGGGCGATCCGCGCGAACCGAGCCTGCCGCTATTTCCGGAAGAGCTGTCGCTCGTTGCATCTGCGGTGGACAAGCGTCGGCTCGAGTTCAGCTGCGGTCGCCAGTGTGCGCGCGCGGCTTTGCGACGCCTGGGCCTGGCCGACTCCCCGTTACTGAGCGGCAGCCAGCGGGAACCCCTGTGGCCTGCTGGAGTGGTCGGCAGCATCACGCACACCCATGGCTTGTGTCTGGCCGCCGTCGGGTGGGAGCGGAACTACGCGGGGGTCGGTATCGATGTAGAACCAGCTCTGCCGTTGGAGTCCGCGATCGCTCGGCGGATCGCTAGCGATGCCGAGATGAGTGCGCTGGCCACCATCGCGCCGCTGCTCGCGGCCCGCCTGATCTTTTGCGCCAAAGAGGCTTTCTACAAGTGTCAATTCTACCGGACTCGCCAGTTTCTAGACTTCTTCGACGTCGCAATCGAACTCGATGCACAGGGCGGATTCTCGGCCCGGCTGTTGGTGGATGCTGGACCGCTGGCAAGCGGGGCGACCTTCCGGGGCGAGTGGCGTCAACGTAGCGGCTTCCTTTTCACCGCCGTCTGCATGCCGCGCTTGCCAGATACATTCTGAACCATTGCCATTGGTGTTGGTCGTCTGCGCCGCGTCTTGCTCGCCTTGGCGGGAAGTGCCGACGCCCGTTCGGGCGGGATCGGGACCCAGGCCACGACCGAGCTACGTCGGGCTTCAACCGGTGCGGCTTGCAACTTCCTCGAAACTTCGGCGTTGGCCGTTCGTCAAAAAGCTCTTTGCTTCTGCCGGCGGTTGCCCCATATCTGCAGCGGATGCCCGCTCGCCGTCAGCCCGCGCCCAAGTATGAAGCGGGGCCTCGATCGGGGCTCCGATTGCACGCGGAGGGCGAGCGCCTCGCTGCTCTGCTCAGGGAACGCGACCGCCTGCTGAGCACCATTCGGACCAAGAAACGGACGCTCGAGAAGACGCTGGCCGACACCCAATCGGCCCAGGGCGCCGCGCTGGAAAAGCTCGCACCGCTCGTCACTCGCTACGAAGCGCTCGTCGCCGAGATACGCGCTCTTTTCGACGAATTGCTCGCGCCGGGACGGCTCTCGGCCAGCGCCGCGAAGAAGGTGGCCCAGGTGCGCCGCTCGCTCGAGGCGGGTCTCTTCAGTGACTTCGATCGAGCACCGTCCGATTCCGAGCCTGACGTTTGGCAAGAGCCGCCCGAACGAGGTCAGCCGCGAGGGCGCCCGACCTCTGGCTCTGTACACGCACCCGAGCACGACCACGCGAAGCGTGAAGTCGACTCCGCCGAGCAGCGCGGGCAGGCCAAAAACCGGGAATCGCTGCGGGCGGTGTTTAGACGTTTGGTCGTAGCGTCGCATCCCGATCGAGCGTCGCATGACGCCGAACGGCAAGAACGCACGGCGGCCATGAAGCAGGCCACGCAAGCCTATGAGCAAGGCGATCTCGCGCGCCTGCTGGAGCTGGAAAAGGCTTGGCAGTCGCGCCAAACTCTGCCGCCTCGCGGAAGCGACGAGGCGCGCTGCCGGGAGCTCGAGCTCGTCACCCGCGAGCTCCGCGCGCAAGCCCGGCAGTTACAAGCGGAGCTGCGCTCCCTGAAGGAGTCGTCGTCATTGACTCCTTTGGGTACCCCGCTCGAGCAGGCTGTCGAAGAAGCGCAGGCAGAGCTCCAGCAACTGGAAGCCATGCGCAATTTCGTGCTCAGCTTTCGCGACGGAAAAATCAGCCTAACGACGTTCGTCGACGGCCCCGAGAGTTTTCCCATGGACGAGGAGCTGGAAACTTTCATCTCGGAAGTTTTTGGTGATTTCGAGGCTACCTCCGTCAAGCCGCAATCTGCGCCAAGGTCGAAGCGACGACGGAAACGGTAGGCGGCGCCTTCCTCGCCGAATTTCTGCTCAGTATGCCAAGCTTCTCAGGCCGGGCTCCAACTCGTGCTCGTGCGGAGCGCCATCGAGCAAGGGCGCCATCGGTGCACTGGAAAGGGTGTGCCAGTACAAGACGTGCCGCTCGTTCCCTCGGGCGACACGCTGCAACGCAGCCGCAAATGCCTTGGCAGTGTAGGTGGTGTCGAGCGTGAGGCCGACCCGCGCGGCCTCGCGCCTCGCGTGTTCGCTGGCCGGGGAAGGGTAGCCATAGCCCGGACCCAAATAGCGCCGGTCGATCTCCAGCTGCCCCAGGGCCTCGGCCTGGGAAGAATGCGCCAGCAATTCCTGCGCGAGCGCCTGCGCCCGGCGTGCAAATACCTTCACCGGTTCGGCCACCGCAACGGCAACGACGCGAGTTCGGAATCCGGCTCGGACGAGCCCGGCAGCTAGCCCTGCCGCAGTGCCGCCAGAGCCGAGGGGCAAGACGAGCGAATCCGGCTCGGGCAGCACGCCCGCGCGCACTTGTTGGGCAAGCTCGTCCGCCGCTGCGAGGAGTCCGAGCGTCCCCAATGAATTCGTGCCCCCCGCCGGGATTGGGTACGCTCCCTCTGCCGCTCGAGCCGTCAAAAGGCGTGCCGCTTCGGCGTACGATGCGGCAGGAATCAGCCGGACTCCCTGGGCGATGCTGGCACGCAGGGTCTCGAGGACGTGACGCGAATACGGCTGCCTGAATACCACCGCCTCCACTCGCAATTCGGTGAGCGCGCCGAATATGCCAGTCGCGAGCACGTGGTGGCTGCCCACGGCCCCGAGCGTGACGACGGTCGTCGCGCCACGCTCTTTTGCTTGGCCGAGCAAAGGCCCGAGCTTCCGCGTCTTGGTTCCACCGTAAAGCCGATGCGTCAGGTCGTCCCGCTTGACCCAGAGGGTGGTGGAGGCGGTCGAGAGTTGCCCGATGCAATCGACGGGCGTGGGATACGTCCCGAACTCGAGCATGCGTGGACGCTAACAGAAACTCCGGGAGTCGCTCTAGTGGCGGATGCCCAGGACCGCGCTCAACTGGGCGCGAAGGTTGTCCAGTTCCGTGGCAAGCGCCTGATTGTCGGTGCTCGACAGTCCGAGCAGGCCTGCGCGCTGTTCGGGAGCCAGTAGATCGGCACTCGCCAGCAGAAGCAAGGTGACCGTTTCCGCCTGCTCCGAGCCGATCGTTTCTGCTACCCGTCGATAGGTCGACAAGTCTCGGAGCGCTGCCCGTGCGCTTGCCAGTGCATCCTGGTGCGCGGGTGCGCTCGGGACACGCAGCTCGAGGTGTGGTGCCAGCGGGGCCACCGCGCGGGCCAACGAAGCCAAATCGGACTCCGCTTCGAGCGCACGCAGGATCGAGCTCAGGCGCTCGGCGAGCCCCTGCCAACGGTCGCCTTCACAGCGGATGCTGAAGCCGAGCGCGACCCCGTGCGTGCGAGGACGCAAGACCATCCATCCCCGTGAGCGCCCCGTTGCTGGATCGACCGGCTGCATCGCCCGCCACAAGCGTTCCGCAGCGACCCAATGCGGCGGATACTTGAAGCGCGCAACATCGAGGATTAGCACCAGGTCGCGCTGCGCGTGATGGCCGCCGAGCGGTGAGAAGTGCCCGCTGCCAATTTGACCCATCACGGCTCGATCGTAACTGGCGATGACCACGCTTTCGCCGCGCGCGGCCGCCGCAATGGCCGCGCGCAAAGCGTCGAGGTTGCTGCTTTCAGCGCGCTCGAGCTGAACTTCGGCGCCGTTGCAGCGCGCAAGGCAGGTGAGTTCGTCGAGGTCGAGCCCACGCTCGCGCACGACCGCGAGCGGCACGCAGCAATCGAGCAGATCCTCGGCGAACCAACGCCAGGGCCCCTTCCAAAGCCGTCCGGGATCGATACCCAAGGCGTTGAGCGCTACGACCAATGACCCCAGCCCGCAGAAGGCGGGATCGGCCTGGGTGTGAAACTGCTCAGCGAGCCGGAAGTACCCGTCGAGCCCCGACCCCGCCAGGGCCTGGGCGAAGACTTCTCGGCCCTCCCGTGAGGAAAAAGCGATCGCTTCGCCCGGAAGCGGCCGTCGGTACAGCGTCTGATCCATCGCCCCCACACGATGCCACGTCGGCCCTGCCACTGGCAGTCGAGCATCAGCCGTGGGGAGCGACAGACGAAGCGTACTCCTGGCCCAACTGTGCCAATCAACCGGCACATCTGACGAAAAAAATGCTGCCGGCCGCGAACGCTGGTGGCACCGCTCTTGCTTAGGCACGCTCATGGCAGGCGTTGAGAATTTCTCCCGGCTTTGGTGGTGTGCGGTTGCAGCTTCGTTTCTGGCGGACTGCGGCGGGAGCGTCGTAACCGGTTCCGATTCGGGAGGTGGCTCGTCCGCCGGCGGACAGTCCGTGGGCGGCGCAAGCGGGGGAGCAGCTGCCGGAGCCGCGGGTACTTCCTGCGCCTACCAGGGAAAGACCTACGCCGAGGGGGCGACGTTCCCAGCCGCCGATGACTGTAATCACTGCTCTTGCCACGCCGGGCAGGTGGCCTGCACGTTGCTTGGCTGCGCCATCGGCTGCGAGTCGGGGGGTCAATCTTATCAACCTGGGCAGACCTTCAAAGTCGACTGCAATTCCTGCACGTGCGAGCCCGATGGCAGCATTGATTGCACCGCCATCGAATGCCAAAGCCAATGCGCCGCTCTGGAAGACCAGTACGCGGCGGCTCTGAAGCGAGCCAAGGCCTGCGACCCGACACGGACGGACCAGTGCACGGGGACGGTCTCGGGGCGTTCCACGTGCGGCTGTTCGACGCCCGTGAACGCGAACAACACCAAGGCACTCGCTGAGCTTGCGAATCTCGCCGAGCAGGTGACCCCGGAGTGCATCACCCCTTGTCCGCCGTGCCTGCCGGGCAGCATGACGCCTGCCCCAGCAACGTGTACGCCCGCAGGCAGCTGTGAAACCGCGCCAATCCGCCCGGGGGAAACTTCCTGCAAGGTGGGGGGCGTCGTATACCCGAGCGGCTCGACGGGCATCCCGGACCCCACGAGCTGCAACAAGTGCAGCTGCGAAAATGGACAGCTCAACTGCACCGACATCGGCTGCGGGACCGCATGCCCGGCGGGGACCACATACGGAACGCAATGCGCTCAATGCGGTCCCACCGATGCATGCCAGATCATCGAGTACGCCTGCTTACCGGTCTGCGCCGATACCTGCTCGAACGGCATCTGCGCGGGCGGCATCTGCCGGCAGGTCTGCGGCTAAGGAGCCGCCTCGAAATC
>Ga0302322_100002467_pt1 | contig 15593 bp, 16 predicted proteins | sample Fen_T0_2_FD_203757 | JGI IMG/M metagenome (GOLD analysis project Ga0302322, IMG submission 203757) | Peat permafrost microbial communities from Stordalen Mire near Abisko, Sweden - Fen_T0_2 | ecosystem: Environmental > Terrestrial > Soil > Wetlands > Permafrost | place: Sweden: Abisko... | reverse complement strand
CGTGCAGGGCCTGGGCGTGGGACAACAAGCCGTGTTGTGCCCGAGCCGTTGCGGTGAGTTGCCGTTCCATGTGCTCACGGACGCTCCGAACCCCATCTCCGCAACGAGTGACAGTTGGGCGCGCAATGTCCACCTCAACTGTCACATGCTCGGGCGGGGAATTCCCGAGCGAACGGGTGGGGGAGCGCCGGTTCCATGTGCGAAGCTCTCTCGATGGAAATCGGAGTCTTGGGGGGGACCGGCCCGCAGGGTCGGGGGATCGCAGCTCGGCTCGCCGCGAGCGGTCACAGTGTCACGATCGGTTCGCGTGACGTGGCGAAGTCGCAGCGCGTCGTCGACGAGCTCCGCGCCGAGTGGGGCGACCGGGTCGCCAGCCTGCAGGCGGGCGACAACGACGCCGCCGACGCGGCCGACGTGGTGGTCGTGGCCACCGTGTGGGACGCCGCCGTACCCACCGTGCAGGTCCACGCCGCGCAGTTGGTGGGCAAGAACGTGGTGGTCATCGCCAACGGCCTCACCAAGGAGGGCCGGGCCTTCCGCCCGGTCATGCCCGAGGAAGGCTCGATCGCCGAGGCTGTCGCCGCCGTGGTACCCGGCGCGCACGTCACCGCCGCCTTCCACCTCCTCCCGGCGAAGTCGCTGGGCGACCTCGACCACGACCTCGACGCCGACGTCCCGGTGGTGGGCGACGACGACGACGCACGCACCCAGGTGCTCGAGCTCGTGGACGCGATCCCGGGCCTGCGCGGCCTCGACGCCGGCCCGCTGTGGAACGCCCGGGGGCTCGAGGCGTTCACCGCGACGGTGCTCACCATCAACCTCCGTCACAAGGGTGAGGGTTCGTTGCGGCTCTCGGGCATCGGCCCGCGCCGCGCGCCCGTGCCTTCGACCACCACGCCCACCACGCCCACGGCAGGGACATGACCATCCACATCTTCGACACCGCGCAGCGCGCGGTGGTGCCGTTCACCCCCGACCCGACGGTCCGGATGTACGTGTGCGGCATCACGCCGTACGACTCCACCCACCTCGGGCACGCGGCCACGTACCTCACCTACGACCTCCTCATTCGCCGGCTCGAGGAGCTCGGCCACGAGGTCCGCATGGTGCGCAACGTCACCGACGTCGACGACTCGATCCTGCCGAAGGCCCGTGAGCTCGGCGTGCCCTACCTCGAGCTGGCCGAGAGCGAGCTCGCGCGCTTCCGCGCCGACATGGACGCGCTGGGCACGCGCCCGCCGGTCGCCGAGCCGCGCGCCACCGAGTCGATCGACGGCATGATCGACATGGTGAACCAGCTGCTCGAGAGCGAGCACGCCTACCTCACCCACGGCACCGTCTACTTCGACGTGTCGACCTTCCCGCGCTTCGGCGAACTGTCGGGCTACCCGCGCGAGCACATGGTGCGCCTCGCTCGCACCCGCGGCGGCAACCCCGACGACCCGCATCGTCGCGACCCGCTCGACTTCGTGTTGTGGCAGCCGTCGCTGCCCGACGAGCCGGCGTGGCGCGCTCCCTTCGGGGTGGGTCGCCCGGGCTGGCACGTCGAGTGCTCGGTGATGGCGATGCACGAGCTCGGGTCCACCATCGACCTGCACGGCGGTGGCACCGACCTCATCTTCCCGCACCACGAGTGCGAGGTCGCCCAGAGCGAGAGCGTGAGCGGTCAGCCGTTCGCCCGGCACTGGGTGCACTCGGCGATGGTGAGCTACGAGGGCGAGAAGATGTCGAAGTCGCTCGGGAACCTCGTGTTCGTGAGCGATCTCCTGAAGAAGGCCGACGCCCGGGCCATCCGCCTCGCACTGATGCGCCACCACTACCGGGCCGGCTTCGAGTGGCACGACACCGATCTCGACGAAGGCTCGGCGCTCCTGCACCGGCTCCTCGCCGCGGCGGAGCGCGCCGACGGCGTCGACCCGCGTCCGTTTGCCGACCGGGTGCGCGCCGCGATCGACAACGACCTCGACGCGCCCCGCGCGCTCGAGGCGCTCGACGACCTCGCCAGCGCGATCCTCTCCGGCGGTTCCGACACGTCGGCTCCCGGGACGTTGCTGGAGCTCGGCGGACTCCTCGGCATCGACCTCTCGACGCCGCTCGCGCCCGGCGCACACGCGCACTGACGCGGCGCCACTGCCCCGTGTCTTCCCCCGTGTCACCAGGGGCAAACAGCACGGGGCCCGCACGGGCCCGCTGGTAGGGTCGCTCGCCGATGCAGATCACGATCACCCTTCCCGACGGCAGCACGCGCGACCATGACGCGGGAGTCACCGCGGGTGAGATCGCGGCGTCGATCGGGCGCGGGCTCGCCAAGGCCGCGCTCGCCGCTCGCGTGTCGGGCGACGGGCTCGATCGCGAGTGGTTCGACCTCGACCGTCCCATCACCCACGACGCCACTGTCGAGATCATCACTCCCACGACGCCCGACGGCCGTGAGGTGTTGCGCCACTCCACCGCGCACGTGATGGCCCAGGCCGTGACCGATCTGTTCCCCGGCGCGAAATACGCCATCGGCCCCGCGATCGCCGACGGCTTCTACTACGACTTCGAGCTGCCCGACGGTGCGCACTTCACCGACGACGACCTCGGTCGCATCGAGGCGCGCATGCGCGAGATCGTCGCCGCCGACGAGCCGTTCGTGCGCGAGGAGCTCGATCGCGACACCGCGCTCGCCACCTTCGCGCAGCAGCCCTACAAGACGGAGATCATCGAACGCGTCGACCCCCTCGACGACAACGAGGTGGGCGCAGGCAACGTGATCTCGGTGTACCGCAACCCGCGTCCTGACGGCAGCGAGTTCGTCGACCTCTGTCGGGGCCCACACGTACCGTCCACCAAGCGACTCGGCGCGTTCAAGCTCACCAAGGTTGCCGGCGCGTACTGGCGCGGCGACGAGAAGCGCCCGATGTTGCAGCGCGTCTACGGCACCGCGTGGGAGTCGAAGGACGCGCTCGCGGAGCACCTCCACCGCCTCGAGGAGGCCGAGAAGCGCGACCACCGCCGCCTCGGTGTGGAACTCGACCTCTTCTCGTTCCCCGACGAGATCGGTTCCGGCCTCGCGGTGTTCCACCCGAAGGGCGGCACCGTCCGCCGGGTGATGGAGGACTACTCGCGCAAACGGCACGAGGCCGCGGGCTACGAGTTCGTCAACACGCCCCACATCACGAAGTCGAGCCTCTTCGAGGTGTCAGGCCACCTCGACTGGTACGCCGAGGGCATGTACCCGCCGATGGAACTCGACGGCGGCACCGACTACTACCTCAAGCCGATGAACTGCCCGTTCCACATCCTGATCTACCGGAACCGGACGCGCAGTTACCGTGATCTCCCGCTGCGGTTCTTCGAGTTCGGCACCGTCTACCGCTACGAGAAGTCGGGCGTGGTGCACGGCCTCACCCGCGGCCGCGGCTTCACCCTGGACGACGCGCACATCTTCTGTGCGCGCGACCAGGTCGTGCCCGAACTCACCGCGGCGTTGGAGTTCGTGCTGAGCCTGCTGCGCGACTACGGCCTCGACGACTTCTACCTGGAGCTCTCCACGAAGCCGGCGGAGAAGGCGGTCGGTACCGACGAGGAGTGGGACGAAGCCACGGAGGCGCTCCGCTCGGTCGCGGTCGACGCCGGGCTCGAACTGGTGATGGACGAAGGCGGCGGCGCGTTCTACGGGCCGAAGATCTCGGTGCAGGCGCGCGACGCGATCGGCCGCACCTGGCAGATGTCGACGATCCAGCTCGATTTCCAGCTCCCGCAGCGCTTCGACCTGCACTACGTGGGCGCCGACAACGAGCGCCACCGTCCGATCATGATCCACCGCGCGCTCTTCGGCTCGGTCGAGCGATTCTTCGCGGTGCTGCTCGAGCACTATGCGGGCGCCTTCCCGGTGTGGCTGGCGCCCGTGCAGGTCACGGTGTTGCCGGTCGCCGAGCGCCACGAGGACTACGCCTTCGACCTCGTGCGGCAGTTGCGCGAGCGCGGCGTGCGCGTCGACATCACCGATGCGCACAACGACAACCTCGGCACGCGCATCCGTCGCGCCAAGCTCGACAAGGTGCCCTACATCCTCGTGGTCGGCGACGACGACGTCGCCAACGGCACCGTCGGCGTGAACCAACGGGGGAGCGAGCGCCCCGACCGCGACGTCCCGTTCACCGAGTTCCTCCCGCGCGTCCTCGACGAGATCGAGACCCGACTGGTCGTGAGCCCGTCATGAGCGGGCCCGTGAGCCTCCAGTGAGTCTCGGGTGAGTCTCGATCGGCTCTGGGCGGGGTGGCGCTCCAGCTACATCGATGGCATCGCCAACGAGCCGCCGCGCGTCGGCCCCGACGGCTGCCTGTTCTGCGGCCTGGCCGCGGGCGACCCCACCGAGATGATGGTGCTCGGGCGCAACGAGCATGCGTTCGCGGTGATGAACGCGTACCCGTACAACTCGGGGCACCTGATGGTCGCCCCGCTGCGGCATGTGCAGCGCCTCGGCGACCTCGCGCCCGACGAGGCCGCGGGCGTGATGGAGCTCATGCGCCACGCGACCCTCGCGGTGGAGGCGGCGTACCGGCCCGAGGGGCAGAACGTCGGCATGAACCTGGGCCGGGCCGCCGGCGCCGGCGTGCCCGACCACATGCACGTGCACGTGTTGCCCCGCTGGGGCGGCGACACGAACTTCATGACCGCGATCGCCGAGACCCGGGTGCTGCCCGAGAGTCTCGACACCAGCTATCGGAAGCTCCGCGACGCCTGGGGTACCTTGACCTGATGGCCGACGACGAGGTGCAGGAGATCGAGGGCGACACGCTCCCCGAGGATCTCGACGTCACCGCGTTCGTCGGGCCCTACCTCTTCCCGAGCATGCGCCGTCGGCGGATCCCCGCCTACATGTACGTGATCCTCGGGCTCGGCTGCCTCGGTGGGTACGCGATCTCGGCGAACGGCGGGCTCCTCGCCGCGGCGATCTTCCTCGGACTGGTCGCGATCTACCACTTCGCGTCGGCGTGGCGGCTCGAGGTCGACCAGACCGAGGCGCTGCTCATTGCCACCCGCACCGTCGGGTTCCCGGTGGGCCACGCCAGCGCGCAGCTCGCGTGGCGGGGCCTGCGCGCCCGGCCGGTGTGGCGCATCCTGCTGTACAGCGCGGATTCGCCGCCGTCGATGCGTGGTCTCGTGGAGCTCGATGCGGTCGACGGTCATGTCATCGGCGACTACACCGAGCCCAACCCCGAAGACTGGTCGGAGTTCGGTCTCGACGACGCACCCGCCACGGCCTAGCCGGAGCGGCTGGTGGCGCTGGTCCCGGTGTACCTCGTCGCGGCGATCATGCTCGCGTTCATCGGCGTGCCGGTGATCCTGTCGTGGTGGAAGCGACGTCGCTGACGTGAGCGATGACGCGGGCGCGGTGGTGGGCACTGACGTCGAGGTGACCATTCGATGATGCGGCGCAAGGGTCCGAACGCGGGGCCCACGATCAAGCTGCGGTGCGCGGCGTGCGGCACCTGGGTGTGCAACTACTACGAGTACCCGCGTGGTTCGAGCGTCGTCCATCCCCGGTTCGACAAGCGCCTGCGCAACGTCGAGCGCATCAGCCCCGACCGGGAGCCGATCGAGACCGCGGCGTTCGTGTTCCGCTGCCCGAAGCGATCGTGCCAACGAGCGCACGTGCTGCGGGGCGCGTCGATCGCCGCGTGTTGTCGCGAGGCGCTGCGGCGTCAGGCGACCGAGATCACCCTTCCCGACGAAGACGGTTAGGCGCTGCGGGGGAGTGACTGCGCCGCGGCGGGTTCGTCGTGGCGCCCCGGGGCCGGGAAGGCCAACGGGGCCGACACCCGGTGGGCCATCGCGGTGAGGACCGCGTCGGTGCCGGGTGCTGCGACGGAGTAGTGCGGGCGCAGGACGATCTGCACGGGTGTGGCGTGCGTGGCCCGGACGGGCGTGGACGCGACGGGCGTGGACGCGGCCGGGATGACCGGCCGGAGGACCTCGGCTCGCTGACCGCGCACGACGTACACCGACCACGCGAGGAACAGCGCCACCGCAGTGACCAGACCCGCCGCCATGGGGATCGTCGTGGTGCCCGCCACGAAACTCATGGGTCGATCATCGGCCGCTCCGGGCGCCGGGTTGAGAGGCGGATGTCCCGATCTGGCCCGTTGTGTGAGTCCGGGGCCAGAGGCCGGGGCCAGAGGCCAGTGTCAGTGGCGGCGGGGTCAGAGACGCCCGAGACCACGCACCACGAGGTAGGTGCCGAAGATGCCCGCCACCGTCACGGTCACGCCGCGCCGGTGCACGGTCATGAACGTCCCGAGGTGGGCCAGCGCCCGTGCGGATGCGCCGGGCGCGACGATCCGCCCCACGAGCGGCACGAGCGCCGGCAACGCGGTGAAGAAGAAGAGCACGGCCACGGCGACCGCCTTCGCCGATTCGCCGGTGCGGGCCCGGTTCACGTCCTGCAGTGCGGGCAGGTAGAGCACGAGCGACGTGAAGTTCGTCAGCATCAGCACCGCGCCGAGGGCGAAGGCGGCGGCGAGGCCGGTGCCCTTCGGCGAGTGGGTGTCGTCGGCCGGGTCGGGACTGGGCGTCGATCGCAGCAGGAGTTCCCGCACTCCGAAGGCGAGCAACACGATGCCGAGGGTCAGGTCGACGGCGCCGGAGATCCGTCGCGACGTGGGCGTGACGTGCGGCGTCATGTGCGAGAGCAGCGTGAGTCCGAGGAACGTGAACGCGCCGAGCACCACCAGGAATCCGGCCACGAACATCGCGCCCCGGGCCACGGGGCGGGTGCGCGACGCCATCACCACGACCGCCGCGGCCAGCGCGGTGGGGCTCACCGCCGCACCGAGCGCGAGCGGCATCACCTTCGCGAGGAGGTCACCCATCGGAGCGGGAGTCGGCTCAGTCGGCGGTGCGGAGTTTGTCGACGAGGTGCGCGGGAACCGGGTCGTAGTGCGAGTGCGACATGCGGAACCGCCCGCGCCCGCCGGTGATCGAGCGCAGGTCGATGGCGTAGCGCAGCACCTCGGAGGTGGGGACGAACGCCACCACCTCGACCTCGCCGTTCCCGACGCTCGCGGAGCCCTGGATGCGACCGCGCTTCGAGTTCAGGTCGCCCATGATGTCGCCCTGGCTGGCCTCGGGCGCCGTGACCACGAGCTCGCTGACCGGCTCGAGCAGGATCGGCGTGGCCTTGGCCATCGCGTCCTTGAACCCGATCGAGCCCGCCATCTTGAAACTCATCTCCGACGAGTCGACGGCGTGGTACTTGCCGTCGAAGCAGGTCACGCGCACGTCGACGACGGGGAAGCCGAACACGCCGCCGTGGTCCATCGTCTCCTGCACGCCCTTCTCGACGGCGGGGATGAACTGCCGGGGGATGGCACCGCCCACGATCTGGTCGACGAACTCGAACCCGCTGCCGCGCTCGGTCGGTTCGACGCGCAGGAAGGCCACGCCGTACTGCCCGTGGCCGCCGGTCTGCTTCTTGTACCGGCCCTCGGCCTCGGCGGCGGACGTGATGGTCTCGCGATACGGGACCTTGACGGCTTCGGTCTCGACCTCGACGCCGAGCTTGCGGGACAGGCGCTCGAGCGCGATGCCGAGGTGGGTCTCGCCCTGGCCCCACAACAGGCTCTGGTGGGTCTCGCCGTTGCGCTCCAACTGCAACGCCGGGTCTTCGTCGAGCAGGCGGTGCAGCGCGTTGGCGAGCTTGTCCTCGTCGCTCTTCGACTTCGCGTGGATCGCCACCGCGAGCACCGGCGCCGGGGGTGCGAACGGCTCGACTGCGAGGACGGCACCGCGCGCGCCGAGTACATCGCCGGTGGTGGTCCCCGAGAGCTTCGCCACCGCCGCGATGTCGCCGGTGGGGACCTCCCCCGCGGACTCCTGCTCCTTGCCGCGCATCACCGAGAGTTGGTGCAGCTTCTCCTCGTGCATCGTGCGGCCGTTGACCAGCGTGGCGTCGGCCTTGACCGTGCCCTGCAACACCTTGAACAGGTTCACGTGCCCGACGTACGGGTCGACGATGGTCTTGAACACGAACGCGACCGGCGCGACCTCGGCCGCGCCGTCGGCCGTCCGGGGCGCGGGGCCCTCCTCGCACACGAACGTGGCGAGGCGGTCGACGCCGATCATCTTCGTGGCGCTGCCGCACAGCACGGGGAACACCGTCCCCGACGCGACGCCGTCGGCGAGCGCGTGCGCGAGCTCCCCGTAAGGGATCGCCTCGTCGGCGAGGTACCGCTCCATGAGTGCGTCGTCGCCGACGACGATGCCCTCGATCAGCGCGTCGTGCACCGAGTGTTCCTCGACCTCCATCTCGGGTGGGATCTCGCCCTCGGTGGGGGTGCCGTCGACGTAGAAGACCGCGTGGTCGTCGAGGAGATCGACGACGCCGTGGAACGCGGTCTCCTCGCCGATCGGGAGCTCGAGCGGCGCGATGCCCTGTCCGAACTTCTCCTTGAGCTGGTCGAGCGTGCGCGAGAAGGAGGCGCGCTCGCGGTCGAGCTTGTTGACGAACACGCAGCGGGGGAGGCCGAGCTCGTCGCACATGCGCCACACGATCTCGGTCTGCACCTCGACGCCCTCGACCGCGCTCACGACGAACACCGCGAGGTCGGCGGCGCGCAGCGCGGCGGCGACGTCGCTGAGGAAGTCGGCGTAGCCGGGGGTGTCGATCGCGTTGACCTTGTGGCCCGCGTGCTCGAACGGCGCCATGGCCAGGCTCACCGAGATGCGCCGGCGGGCCTCCTCCGGGTCGAAGTCGGTGACGGTGTTGCCGTCCTCCACCTTCCCGAGGCGGGGGATCACGCCCGCCGAGAAGAGGAGCGCCTCGGCGAGCGAGGTCTTGCCCGCCCCGCCGTGGCCCACCAACGCGATGTTGCGGATCTTCTCGGTCGGGAACGTCTTGGCCGCCACCGGCACCCCCCGTTGCACCCGTTCGGCCCGTGTCCGGGCCCGTGCGCGGGAGTTTACGCACGGCCTGTGGCGGCCTGCCCGGGGCGAAAGGCCCGGACCGGGGCTCAGGGCGTGGTCCCAGGCGGGGGCCGGGTGTGGTCCCGGGAGCCGGTGCGACGGGTGGTACCCTGGCACCGACGTTGCCTCGCCACCCCCGGGGCCGACCACTGCAGCAGTCCGTCGACGGCGGAGTGCAGGCGGAGTCGGCGGCCCGAGGAAGGGAACCCTCGAACCATGCTCGACGGACGCTGGCGGTCGACGGTCGAGCGAGGGCTCGAACCGGTCGGCAGGGGCCTGCACCGGGCCGGGGTCACCGCGGACGCGCTCACGATCTTCGGGCTCGTCGTCGCGGTCGCCACCGGCTTCGTGATCGCCGACGGACACCTCGTCCTCGGCGTGATCGGTCTGGTCCTCTGCGGCCTCCCCGACATCCTCGACGGCTCGGTGGCGCGGCAGAGTGGCCGCGCCGGCCCGCGCGGCGCCTTCTTCGACTCCGTGTGCGACCGCGTGGCCGATGCCGCCCTCCTGCTCGGTATCGCCTGGTACCTCGCCGACGAGGACCCGCGCCTGCCGGTGCTGGTGATGGCCGTGCTCGCGCTCTCGATGCTGATCACCTACGAGCGGGCCCGGGCGGAGTCGCTCGGGTTCCAGGCGCGCGGCGGCCTGATGGAACGGGCCGAACGGCTCGTGCTCATCGGCATCGGTCTCGCGTTCGACATCCTCGTGCCGATCCTCTGGATCATGCTGGTGCTCACCGCGATCACCGCGATCCAGCGCTTCGTGAAGGTGTGGCGTCAGGCCACGCCCGCGAAACCGCGCCGCACCCGGCACCCGCGCCGGGGCAGCGGCGAGCGCGACACCAAGACGCTCGCCGAGTGGTGGGCCGCCCGTCGTCCGGAGCAGCCGTCCCGCTCGGGCAGCTCGGGGTCGGCGCCGCGCCGCTGATCTCCGCGCCGAGCCTCACGACCGGTTCTCCGCGTTGGCGTCGATCCTTCCCAAGCGCACCTCCTACTTCGCGTACCGCGCGGGCGCGGAAGTCGCGCGTCTGGTCCCCGAGCCGCTCGGCGCGCCGTTCGCCCGCGCCGCCTCCGCGATGGCGCCTGCGGTGTTCGCCCAGCGCCGCCGTCAGGTCGAGCGCAACCTCCGTCGGATCCATGGCCCCGGGTACGGGGGCCGTGACCTGCAACGGGCGGTGGCGGCCACCTTCGACTCCTACGGCCGGTACTTCTACGAGCTGTTCCTCCTGCCCACCCGGTCGCGGGCGTGGGTCGAGCGGCACTTCGTGTGCCACGGCGAGGAGCACATCCGCGCCGCGGTCGACGCCGGCGCGGGCGCGGTGCTCGCGCTGCCGCACCTCGGCAACTGGGACCAGGCCGGCGCGTGGCTCGCGGGTCGCGGCTACACCGTGACGGTGGTCGCGGAGACGCTCGATCCGCCGGAGCTGTTCGACTGGTTCGTGTCCACCCGCGCCCAGCTCGGGATGCGGGTGATCCCGCTGTCGCCCACCGCGGGCACCGAGGTGCTCAAGGCGCTGCGCGACAACGAGGTGGTGTGTCTGCTCTGCGACCGCGACCTCACCGGCGATGGCATCCCGGTCGACTTCTTCGGTGAGCGCACCACGCTGCCCGCCGGCCCGGCGATGGCGTCGGTGCGAGCGGGGGCGCCGATCATCCCCGTCGGCTGCTACTTCCGCGCCGACGGGGTGGAAGAGGCGTTCATCGAGGCGCCGCTCGACACGGCCCGGCGGGGGCCGCTGCGCGACGACATCGCCCGCATCACCCAGGACCTCGCCCACCGCTTCGAGGTGATGATCCGCCGCGACCCCACCCACTGGCACCTGCTGCAGCCGAACTGGCCCAGCGACCTCGGCGCGGCGGCGCGAGCATGAGCACCGCGGCCGGCAACGTGGAGGGCAACGTGGCCTCGGACCGTCAGCGGCCGTTGCGCGTGATGCTGTCGTGCAGCTACTCGTTGTCGGTGTTCGGCGGGGTGCAGGGCCAGGTGCTCGGCCTCGCCCGAGCGCTTCGCGAACTCGGGGTCGACGCGCGGGTCGTGGCGCCCTGCGACGGCCCGCCGCCCGAGCCGGGGATCGTGTCGATCGGCCCGTCCACGAAGTTCCCGAGCAACGGCTCCGTGGCGCCGGTCGCCGCCGGCCACGCGGTCGCCCGGCGCACGCTCGAGTTCATCCGGGTGTTCGAACCCGACGTGATGCACCTCCACGAGCCGTTCTCGCCGGGTGCCAACCACGCCGCGCTGATGGGGACGCAGCTCCCTGCCGTGGGCACGTTCCACTCCGCCCGTGCCGGCAAGAACGGCTGGTACGAGACGCTGCGGGCGCCGATCCGACCACTGATGCGCAAGCTCGACGTGAAGACGGCGGTGTCGGCCGATGCCGCCCGGCAGGTGACGCTCACGTTCGGGGAAGAGTGTGAGATCGTCCCGAACGGCGTACCGGTCGAGCAGTTCGCCAGCGGGTCGATCGCGCACGCGCCCCACCCGGCCATCGTGTTCGTCGGCCGTCACGAGCCGCGCAAGGGTCTCGGTGTGCTGCTCGACGCGTTCGACGGCCTCGGCCGTGACGCCGACCTCTGGGTGGTCGGCGACGGGCCGCAGCACGGTGCCCTCCGCGCCCGTCGCCTGCCCGGCGTCGAGTGGCTGGGCACGGTGAGCGACGAGGAGAAGGCCGCCCGCCTCCGGGGCGCGACGGTCGCCTGTTTCCCTGCCGTCGACGGCGAGTCGTTCGGCGTGGTCCTGCTCGAGGGCATGGCCGCGGGCGCCACCGTGGTGGCCTCCGACATCGACGGCTACCGCACCGTCGCCCGCCACGACCAGGAAGCGGTGCTGGTGCCGCCGAACGACCCCGACGCGCTGCGGGACGCGCTGCGCCGGGTGCTCGACGACGCCGCGCTGCGCGAACGCCTGGTGGCCGCAGGTCGGGCCCGGGCCGACGAGTTCTCGATGGCGAGCCTGGCCCGCCGCTTCCGGGAGATCTACGAACAGGCCATCGCGGCCAACCAGGAGCGCCACGCGCGCGAGGCACTCGAAACTCGTCGCTGATCCGGCCATCAGCTGCCCGGATCGGGCGAGCTCGCCAGCCCGGCCATCAGCGGCCCGGATCGGGCGAGCCTGCGAGCCCGGCCAATCGAGGCGGTGCCCCGGTTCGGGGACGGCGCGGGCCTACACTCGCCCGCATGGTCGCCGTCATCGTGGTCCTCGTGATCGTCGTCGTGATCGGGCTGTTCTTCTGGCTCGGGTACAACGGCCTGGTCAAGCGTCGCAACCAGGTCGACAACGCCTGGTCGCAGATCGACGTCCAGCTCAAGCGTCGGCACGACCTCATCCCGAACCTGATCGAGACGGTCAAGGGCTACGCCGCTCACGAGCGGGGCACCTTCGAGGCGGTCACCGCCGCCCGGGCCAACGCCATCAACGCCCAGGGCCCCGAAGCGCAGGCGCAGGCGGAGAACGCCCTGAGCGGCGCGCTGAAGAGTCTGTTCGCGGTGGCGGAGGCCTACCCCGACCTCAAGGCGAACCAGAACTTCCTGAACCTCCAGGAAGAGCTCACGTCCACGGAGGACCGCATCGCCTACGCGCGGCAGTTCTTCAACGACAGCGTGCTCAGCTACAACACCAAGATCCAGCAGTTCCCCACCGTGGTGCTCGCCGGGATGTTCCACTTCGAGAAGCGCGAGTTCTTCGACGCCGCTCCCGAAGACGAGGAACTCCCGAAGGTGCAGTTCTAGGCAGTTTCTCCCACCCAGCCGCGCGACCGGCCCACCGCCCTCGATCCGGGGGTCGGGCCCGAGGCGCCGCGGCACCAGATCCCGGACAGGTCACACGTGTACGAGCAGATCGCGCGCAACAAGCGGCGCACGTTCCTGATGCTGCTCGGCTTCGTCGTACTCATCACGCTCGTCGCGACGGCGATCGTGTTGCTCTTCGGCGGCGGCTGGGTCGGCGTCGTCATCGCGTTCGTCATCGCCATGGCGCTGGCCTGGGGCAGCTACTACAACTCCGACAAGATCGCGATCAAGGCATCGCGCGCGGTGCCGGCCGACGAGGTCGAGTACCGCCGGTACCACAACCTCGTCGAGGGCTTGTGCATCGCCGCCGGGCTGCCCAAGCCGAAGCTCTACATCGTGAACGATCCCGCGCCGAACGCGTTCGCGACCGGGCGCAACCCGAAGCACGCGGCGATCGCGGTCACCACCGGCCTGCTCGAGAAGATGAACCGCGTGGAGCTCGAGGGCGTGCTCGCCCACGAGCTGTCGCACGTCAAGAACTACGACATCCTCGTCACCACCGTGGCCGTCACCGCGATCGGCACGATCGCGTTGATCAGCGACATCGGCCTCCGCTTCGCGTTCTGGGGCTCCATGAGCGGCCGCCGCGACAACAACGGTGATTCCGGCCCGATCGGTGTGGTCATCGCGGTCGCGTCGCTCGCGGTGCTGATGCTCGCGCCATTCGCCGGCTACCTGATGCAGATGGCGATGAGCCGCAACCGTGAGTACCTCGCCGACGCCAGCGGCGTGCTCCTCACCCGGTACCCGCCGGGGTTGATCAGCGCGCTGGAGAAGCTGCAGGACGATCACGCCGTCGTGCACAACGCGACGAAGGCCACTGCGCAGATGTGGATCGAGCAGCCGCTCGAGACCGACCCCAAGAAGCAGGGCTCGAAGTTCAACAATCTGTTCGACACGCATCCGCCTCTCGAGGACCGGATCAAGCGACTGCAGGAGATGTAGTTGAAGCGTCAGACCCGCAGATGGGGCACCGCCGTGGCCGGCGTGCTCGTGCTCACCACCGCGCTCGCAGCATGCGGCGGGGGTGGTGACAGCAAGAAGGCCGCGGTCAAGAAGCCGACCACCACGTCGACGTCCACCACGACCACGGTGAAGATCCCGATCGCGCCGCTCACCGGCGCGCTCGACCCGTCGGGTGCGGCCGCCACCCGCCCGGCGCTCGAGATCAAGGTCGAGAACACGCCTGACGCGCGCCCGCAAGTCGGTATCGACCAGGCCGACGTCGTCTACGAGGAAGAGGTCGAGGGCGGCATCACGCGCTTCGTCACCATCTACAACTCGGTCGTCCCCGAGCTGGTCGGTCCGGTGCGCTCGGTGCGCGCCGAGGACCCCGACATCGTGTGGCCGCTCGGCGGGATCTTCGCCTATTCGGGTGGCGCGCAGGTCAACGTCGACGCGATCAACGCGGCCCCGGTGAAGGCGATCGACGAGTCGGCGGCCGGTGACGCGATGGTGCGCAACGCCTCGGGTCAGCCGCCGCGCGACGCGCCGCACAACCTGTACGCGTACCCCCCGAAGCTCTTCGCGCTCGGCGGCCAGCCCGTGCCGCCGCTGCCGCTCTTCACCTACCTGCCCAACACCGCGATCGTCACCGGACCCGGGGTCGCGGGCATGCATGTCAACTTCGATTCCGGCTACGACGTCCAGTGGGACTGGGACGCCGCCTCGAAGACCTGGCTGCGCAGCATGAACGGTGTGCCGTTCACGGTCACCGGTGGCGCGCGGGTGGCTCCCACCAACGTGGTCGTGCAGTACACGCCCTACAGCGGTGATGCCGAGGGTCAGACCGTCGGCGAGGGCGACGTGTGGATCTTCACCGACGGCGTCGTGCGGGTGGGCCGCTGGGTGCGGCCCGACAAGACCAAGCCCGCCACCTACGTGGATGCCAGCGGCCAGCCGATCCTGCTGCGCCCGGGTCGCACGTGGGTCGAGCTCCTGCCGGTGGGTCGCACGGTCGACATCACCCCCGGCCCGCCCGTCACCACGCCGCCGCCGGCGACCACCACCACGGTCAAGAAGAAGTCTTCGAAGAAGTAGTGGGACCGACCGGTAACCTGGCAGCCATGTCGGAATCGACCGGGTCCACCACCGGATCCACCACCGGAACCGCCCGCGTCAAGCGGGGACTGGCGGAGATGCTCCGCGGCGGCGTGATCATGGACGTCGTCAATGCCGAGCAGGCGAAGATCGCGGAGGACGCCGGCGCGGTCGCGGTGATGGCGCTCGAGCGCGTCCCCGCCGACATCCGCCGTGACGGCGGCGTCGCCCGCATGAGCGACCCCGCGATGATCGAGGGCATCCAGGCCGCGGTCACCATCCCGGTGATGGCCAAGTGCCGCATCGGCCACTTCGCCGAGGCGCAGGTGCTCGAGGCGTTGCAGGTCGACTACATCGACGAGTCCGAGGTGTTGACCCCGGCCGACGAGGCGTACCACGTCGACAAGTGGGCGTTCACCGTGCCGTTCGTCTGCGGCGCCACCAACCTCGGCGAGGCGCTGCGGCGCATCTCCGAGGGCGCGTGCATGATCCGCTCCAAGGGCGAGGCCGGCACCGGCAACATCGTCGAGGCGGTGCGCCACCTGCGCTCCATCCTCGGTGACATCAAGAAGCTGACCGTGGCCGACGAAGCCGAGCTCTACGGCTGGGCGAAGGAACTGCGCGCACCGGTGGAGCTGGTGCAGGAGGTCGCCGAGCGCGGCGAGCTTCCCGTCCCGATGTTCTGCGCCGGTGGCATCGCCACCCCGGCCGACGCCGCGCTGGTCATGCAACTCGGTGCACAGTCCGTGTTCGTGGGCAGCGGAATCTTCAAGAGCAGCCAGCCCGAGGTGATGGCCAAGGCCATCGTGGAGGCCA
>Ga0302322_100002465_pt1 | contig 15598 bp, 12 predicted proteins | sample Fen_T0_2_FD_203757 | JGI IMG/M metagenome (GOLD analysis project Ga0302322, IMG submission 203757) | Peat permafrost microbial communities from Stordalen Mire near Abisko, Sweden - Fen_T0_2 | ecosystem: Environmental > Terrestrial > Soil > Wetlands > Permafrost | place: Sweden: Abisko... | reverse complement strand
TGTTCGGATCGTCGATGTCGTCGATGGAGATGTCCGTCTTGCGTTGCGGATCGAGCTGGAGCACCCGCGAGTCGCGCAGCACGCCGTCCGCGTAGAGCTGGATCCGGCGCTCGGCCATCTCCAGGCCCACGTTCGCGACGGACACGAACGCCGAGTGCGACAGGCCGCTCGGGGCCGTCCGCACCGCGAGCGCCACGATCGCCTCGTTCTTCGATTCGCGGCCCACCTGGAGCACCCGCACGGGCGCCTCGAGGGTCCCCGCGGGCGGCGTCGCGAGCGCGGCGTCCGTCGCGACCAGGATCTCCGCGTCGCCGGAGCGGGCCGCCAGTGCCGAGGCAAGGCGGAGCGCGTCACCCAGGTCGCCGATGTCCGACGTCGGCGCGATCGCGTTGATCGCCGCCTTGACGTTGCCGATGTCGTCCGTGCCGTTGGCCACGACCCGTGCCGTCCGGCCCGCGGCGATCACGCTGACCTTGCCACCGCCCGGGAGGTCCTTGAGCGCGTCGATGGCCGCGGCCTTCGCCGCGTCGAGCCGGGTGGGGGACACGTCGGTCGCCTGCATGGACGCCGAGGTATCGATCACGAGCACGATGTCGCCCGCCAGGCCCGCCGGCCGTTCCACGAACGGCCGTGCCGCGAGGAGCGCCAGGATCAACACGAGGAGCAGCTGCAGCAGCAGCAGCAGGCTACGGCGGAGCCGCTGCCACGGCGCGTTGGCCTCCACGTCCGCGACCAGCTTCAGCCACAGCATGGTCGAGGGCACCACAGCCTCGTCCCGGCGCAGCTTGAGCAGGTACATCGCGACCACGACCGGCAGGAATGCCAGGCCGGCGAGCGCGAGCGGGGCGAGGAAGCTCATGTCAGCCCACCACCCGCCGCCGGCGGAGCTCGGCGAACACCAGGTCCGCGAGCGGCGTGTCGGTGGCGATGGGCACGTAGGACGCGCGACGCTTCCGGGCGAGGTCCTCGAGACCCTCCTGCCACGCCGCCAGGCGCGTCTTGTAGTCGTCGAGCGCCGCGAGGTCCACGGTGACGTCGATGCCGGCACCGGTCTCGGCGTCGACCAGCCGGAGGTCGCCCTCGAGCGGCGGGTCGAGCTCCTCGGGCGAGAGCGTGTGCAGGACGATCAGCTCAGACCCCGTCGCCGCCAGCTCGCGCACGACACGGTCCGCGTTGGGGTCCAGCAGGTCCGAGATGAGGACGACCACGCCCCGGCCGGACAGCATCGCCGCAGCATGGCGTGCCGCGAGGAGCAGGTCCGTCGGGCCCTCCTGGGGCGTGATGCCCGAGAGGTTGCCGAGGAGCCGGAAGATCCGCCCGGAGCCGCGGAGGCCGCCGTGCCGGCGGGCGCTCCGCCCGGACAGGGCCGTCGTCACCACCCGGTCCTCGCCGGCCAGGGCGATGTAGCCGAGGGCCGCCGCGGCGCGCTTGGCGAACAGCAGCTTCTGCGGCCTGCCGTAGGCCATCGACGGGCTGGCGTCGAGGAGGAACGTGATCGTCACGTCCTCCTCCTCCACGAACAGCTTCACGAACAGCTTCTCGAGGCGCGCGTAGACGTTCCAGTCCAGCTGGCGCAGGTCGTCGCCCAGGCTGTAGTCGCGGTAGTCGGCGAACTCCACGGACTGGCCGCGCTTGGTGCTCCGGCGACCGCCCTTGAGCCCGCCCCGAACGGGCTGCTTCATGAGCACGCCGAGACGCTCGAGCTGGCGCAGGAACCCCTCGTCGAAGACCGTGGGGTCCAGGTCGTTCGGCAGGAATGCCCGGACACCGATGGGCTTGGCGGGCGCCTCGCGAGCCGCCGCGGCGGACCCGGGGGCGGCCTCGGGCACCCGGTCCGCGCCCGGGTCCGGCGGAGGGGTGGGGGAGAGGGCCATGTCGGGGACGCCGCCTACTCCACGGAGGGCGGAGCGACCTCGTCGAGGATGGAGCGGACGACCGCCTCCGAGCTGATGCCCTCGGCCTCGCCCTCGAAGTTGAGGATCACGCGGTGGCGCAGGGCCGGCAGGGCCGCTGCGCGCACGTCGTCCACGGAGACGTTGAAGCGGCCGTCCATCAGCGCGAGGATCTTGCCCGCGGTCACGAGCGCCTGGGCGCCGCGCGGCGACCCGCCGTAGCGCACGTACTGGCGCACGAGCGAGGGCGCCCGGCGGTTGTCAGGGTGTGTCGCCGCGAGCACGGAGACCGCGTACGCGGTGATGTGGGGCGCGATCGGCACGGCGCGCGCCAGGCGCTGCATCTCGACGATCTCGGCGGCGGTCGCGGCGGGCTGCGCCTGCGGGGCGTCGTTGCCGGTCGTCCGGTCGAGGATCGCGATCAGGTCCTCCTCGGACGGGAACGGCACCATGACCTTGAGCAGGAACCGGTCGAGCTGGGCCTCGGGGAGGGGATATGTCCCCTCCATCTCGAGGGGGTTCTGGGTCGCGAGGACGAAGAACGGCGGGTCCAGCGGGTAGCGGTTGCGCGCGACGGTGACCTGGTGCTCCTGCATCGCCTCGAGCAGGGACGACTGCGTCTTGGGCGTCGCGCGGTTGATCTCGTCGGCGAGGACGAGGTTGGCGAAGATGGGGCCCGGCTGGAACCGGAAGACCCGGGCGCCGTTCTCCTCGATCAGGATGTTGGTGCCGGTGATGTCCGCGGGCATCAGGTCCGGGGTGAACTGGACGCGGTTGAAGTTGCAGTCGATGACGTCCGCGATGGTCCGGACGAGCATCGTCTTGCCGAGGCCCGGGACGCCCTCGAGGAGGACGTGGCTGTTGGCGAGCAGCCCCACGAGGGTGTGCCGCACCAGCTCACGCTGGCCGACGATGACCTTGCCGACCTCCGCCTCGATGGCGTGGGCGCGCTCGGCAAATGCCTCGGGGGCGATCCGGTGCGGCTCGATGGCGGCCGCGTTGTGGGCGGTGGGAGCGTCCATGGGTCCTCCGGGAGGCGGGCCGTCACCGGCCGGCCGCGCTACTTGCTGGGGTCGAGCGAGCTGAAGTAGTCGCGCACGTAGTCCTTCACCGAGATCGGGACATACGAGCGGTCGAGGGTCGTCAGCGCGTAGTTGTAGAAGTCGCCGTACACGGAGTCGTATGGGACATACGAGCCGTTGTTGCTGCCCTGGCCCTGCTGGCTGCCCTGCTGGGTCTGGCCGTCGCCGCCGGTGCCCGCGATGTAGGACGGGTCGCCGGGCTTGCCGAGCCGGTCGAACGGCGCGTACACGGAGCCCAGGTCCGGACCGAGGACGCTCGGCCGGTTCGGGTTCGTGGGGCCGCCCGGCCTGCCGTTGGACATGCCCGACCCGAGGTGCGCAGCGTTGGAGCCGCCGCCGCCGAGAGAGCCGCCACCCTGCCCTTGCCCCTGCCCCTGGCCTTGCCCCTGCCCCTGCCCCTGGCCCTGGCCTTGCCCCTGCCCCTGGCCCTGGCCCTGCCCCTGCCCCTGGCCCTGCCCCTGGCCCTGCCCCTGCCCCTGGCCCTGCCCCTGCCCCTGCCCCTGCCCGGACGCGCTCGGGTTGGGACTCCCGCCCTGGCCCTGGCCCTGCCCGGACGCGCTCGGGTTGGGACTGCCCCCCTGGCCCGTGCCCTGCTGCCCCTGGCCCTGCTGCCCGTTGCCCTGCGCGCCGGCCTGGCCCTGCTGGCCGCCGCTCTGCGGGTTGCCGGCGTTCGCGAGCTGGCGGCGCGCGTCCTGCAGGCCCGATGCGGCACTGGCCAGGTCCCGGTTCGCCTGGACACGCGTGCTTGCAGCATCGAGCGCCTCGCCGAGCCGGTCGAGCGCCGCCTTGGCGCCCGCGCTATCGCCCTGCGAGAGGCTGGCGACCGCGTCGCGGAGCGCCTGGCCCGCCGCCCCATCGGCCTGGCTCGCCTGACCCTGGAGCTCGGCCAGTCGGCGGGCGAGGTCATCGCGCTGGGCCTGCGTCATGCCATCGACCTTCGAGCCGAGGTCCTTGAGGTCCTCCCTGGTCACCTTCGGGTCGCCGCCCGCGTTGGCCTGCGGGTTGCCCGTCGAGGTGCGTGACAGGGCACGGGACAGCGCCGCGATGGAGGCGGCCTTCTGCTCGTTGGCGGGATCGAGCTGCGTGCGGAGGTTGTCTTCCACGGAGCCCAGCTGGGCGAGGTTCTTGTCCAGCTCGCCCGGGTTGGAGCGGAGCCGCTCGGCGAGCTGGCGGAGCTCCGCGGCCAGCTGCGTCCGCGGGTCGCTGGCGTTGGCGCCCTTGCCCTCGAGATTCCTGGCGATCTGGTCGATCCGCTCCGCCTGGCGCTGGGCCTCGTCGCGGATCTCGCGGCTCTGCGCGATGACCCGGTCCATGGGGTTGGGGACCAGGATCGCCGGCACCACCAGCGCGACCGCGACCAGCGCGGCCAGCGCGGGCCGTCGCTCAAGGCGTGGCCGGAACAGCGACGGGTCCACGGCCCGCAGCCGGGAGACCGCGTCGCGCCGCTGGCGGCGCACGAAGCGCGTCTCCGCCTCCACCATGTCGAAGCTGCCGTCGACGGCGATCGTCTCGTCCGCGTCGCCCGTCGGGCCCGCCGACTCGGGCAGCGCGCCCGCGAACGCCAGCGCCGAGGCCACGGCGTCGCCCGCTCCGCCCTCGGCGTCCACGGCCAGCGCCGTCTCGCCCAGCGTCGGCCGGGTGTGGACGACCAGCGCGAGCAGCACCAGCAGCCCGGCGATCGGGATCGCGAGCGCGACCAGCGGCGCCCCCTCCAGGGGGAACAACCGCGAGGCGATCGCGAGGACCAGCTCCGCCACTGCCACGACGGCGGCCACGTACCAGGACCGGCGGACCGCGCGGCGCAACCACAGCCGGCGGCGGTGCGCGGCGAGGCCTGCGCGGATCTCCGTGAGCCATGGGTCCAGGGCGACACCCAGCGTCGCCGGATCAGCGGGGACGAACGGCGTCGCCGCCGAACGCGCCCTGCCACCCCGCCCGGTTCCGGCCGGCCCGATCTTCGGCATCACGCTTCACTCCCGGCCGCCCGGCGGCGTGGGCGCGGCAGGCGGATGCGCCAGCGCCGGGTCGGCGATACGAGCTGGACGGACAGCACGATGAGGATGAGGGCGGTCCCGAGCATCGCGGCCAGGCTGACCGGCCAGTACGTGTCCTTGGGGGCGCCGAAGTCGTTGCCGACGGGGTTGCTCACCCCGTTGAGGAATCCAGCCTCGTTGGTGATCCCGGCGATGATCTGGCACGAGGTGCCGAAGCCGGTCTCCGTGCCGCACATGACGTCCACCTGGGCGACGAACGGGTTGAACCACATGAGGGCCTCGGGCGGGCGCTTGGTCAGCGACTCCACGACGCCGTCCCTGGTCCCGGTCTGGTCGGGCAGGAACCCGGAGCTGCCGGTCATCGCGGTCCAGAAGATGAAGACGAACGCCGTGCCGGCCGTGAGGACGATGACGGCGACGAGGTTGATCACGGTTGCCGCCTGCGTGCGGCGTACGAGCGCCGAGACGAAGAGGCCGATGGCGCCGTACGCGAAGGCGGTGCCCAGCAGGACGACGTAGGCCTTGACCACGTCGTCAGGTCCCACGCCGCCGAACGTGAACACGAGGGCGACGACCGGGATCGACGCCAGGAGCAGCAGCAGGATCCACGACAGGGCGGACAGCAGCTTGCCCAGGACGATCGCGAGCGACGAGATCGGGGTGGTCGTCAGCAGGTCGAGCGTCTGCTTCTCGCGCTCGAGGCTGATCGCGCCCGCGGTCGAGGCCGGGGCGAGGATCAGGGTGATCAGCGTCAGCAGGAGGATGATGCCCATGAACAGCTGTCGCCCGATCTCCGACGACGCCGAGAACGACGAGTTGAACCCGCCCGAGTAGGCACGCTCCGCGAGCGACTCGATCATCCACGCGAAGCCCGCGACGAGCAGCAGGTGGATCGTGAGGATCACGAAGGCGCGCCTGCCGCGCATGCGGCCGCGGAGCTCCTTGACGCCGACGGCGGCCATGCCGGAGCCGATGTCCCGGAGGGCGCCGAAGCGGGGACGAGTCACGGTCGGAGCTGTCACGCGACGGCCTCCGCGGGGACGGGAGGCGGGGCCGTGACCTGCAGGAAGAGCTCCTCGAGATCGCTGGCGGCACGCGCGAAGGAGGCGACCCGGAGGCCGGCACCCACCGCGTCCGCGAGGAGCCGGGCGGAGCCGTCATCGTCGCCGTGGAAGCCGATCTCGACCGTGCCGTCGTCGAGCAGGTCAGCGGTCACGACATCCTGCTGCGTGGCGAACCAGGCTCGCGCCGCCTCGTGCTCCTCGGAGCCGCCCAGCACGCGGGCCCGCAGGATCGCGCCCACCCGCAGCCGCTTCTCGATCTCGGCAACCTTTCCGTGGGCGAGGACCTGGCCGCGGTCGATGATCGCGACCGAGGTGCACAGCTCCTCGAGCTCGGGGAGGATGTGCGACGAGACGAGGATCGTCTTGCCGAGGCTCCGGAGCTCCCGGAGCAGCTCGCGCAGCTCCACGCGCGCTCGCGGGTCCAGGCCCGATGCGGGCTCGTCGAGGAGGAGGACCTGCGGGTCGTGCACGAGCGTGTGCGCGAGGCACAGCCGCTGCTGCATGCCGCGCGACAGGCCCTGGACGTAGACGTCGCGCTTGGCCCCGAGGTCCACGAGCTCCAGGAGGTCGCCGATCGTGCGCCGGCGCCGCTCGGCCGGGATGCCGTAGCAGCGCGCGAAGAAGTCCAGGTACTCCCAGACCTTCATGTCGTCGTAGACCCCGAAGCTGTCCGGCATGAAGCCGAGGACGCGCCGGACATCGTTGGGGTTCCGTCGCACGGACGCCCCGGCGATCTCCGCGTCGCCGCGGTCGGGGACCAGCAGCGTGGCCAGGATCCGGAGCGTCGTGGTCTTGCCCGCGCCGTTGGGACCCACCAGGCCGAAGATCTCGCCCGCGGCGATGTCGAGGTCCAGGCCCGCCACCGCGAGGGTCTTGTCATACCGCTTCACGAGGCCCGTGGCCCGGACGATGCTGGTCATCGGACGGTCCCCTCGATCTGGATGGGGAACTGGAACGAGATCTGGTCCTGGCGCTCGTTCACGAACCTGACCTGGACCTCGCCGCTGGCCGGATCGACCCAGCGCGAGGCGTCGGCGAGCTCGTACGGCGTGTTCTGGGCCATGTGCGCGAACTGGACCCAGGCCCCGGTCCTCACGTCCAGCACCTCCAGGTCGGGGAGCCCGTCCTGGGGAACGAGACAGCCGGTCGTCCCGGGCTCGCAGCGCGTCTTCTCCGCAAGCGCCTTGGGGGTCCCGGCCGGGATGGTCGGGTCGCCGCCGAAGGTGAGCGAGACCACGACCCTCGACGGGCTGAACGAGCCCTCGAACGGGATGGGCCGGTAGGAGACGCGCGCCGTGCCGGGGCCGAGGTTGATGGAGTACGGGTCCTTGGTGAAGAAGTTGGCGCCCACGTCGAGGACCGACGCGCGCAGGAGGTCGTTGGCGAAGACCGTCCTGCCGCTGAGCGCGTAGGCGAGCGGGATCTCGGTCAGGATGTTCGCCATCCGGCGCACCTTCTGGCCCTCGATCTCCATCGGTACGACGGGCTGGGTGCTCCATGCCATGAGCGTGGCGGAGTCGGCCGGGATGGCGTTCGGGAAGCCGGTCGTCGGGTCGTAGCCGATCTGGTCGATGACGGAGCGGCGGACGAGGGTCCGCTGCTGCTGCTCGTTGAGCGCAGAGCCGTCCCAGTTCTGCGGGCCGAAGATCCGCTCCGAGAGCGACACGCCGTTGGGGTTGCTGCCGGTGAGCGCGAGGTTCACGTTGACGGTCGCACCCGGCGCGATGTCGCCCAGCGACGTTGCGGACGACCCGACGACGATCGCGGTCGCCTCGAGCGTGCCCGCGGAGCGGTTGGTGACCGATCCGTTGAGGTGGCCGTCGACGACGGTCAGGGTGGCGGTCACGTCAGGGCCGGTCGCGCTGGCGTCGGCGCGGATCGTGCGGATGGACCCGAAGCCCACGTCCAGGTCCCGGACCCGCGAGGGGTCGCCCTGGAGGACGTCCAGCGCGGTGGAGGTGCCGTTGCCGAAGACGTCGCCGTTCATGGGTGGGGAGAGGAGCGCGTCGCCCGCGACCTTGACCTGGTAGGTGGCCCGGGACGGGCTGAAGATCCCGAGGTAGGACTGGATGGTGGCGTCGGTTGCGCCCGGGGCGCCGCGCACGATGCCGACCTCGTGGATGATCACGTCGGATCCCCGCAGCAGCCCGCCGATCCCGAACGAGCCGGCCGTGAAGACGACGATCAGCGCCGGCACCGTGACCCACGCCCACTCACGCCGGTCCAGCCTGCGCAGGACGAGGTAGTTCACCGGTCCCACCAGCAGGATGTAGCCGAGCAGCAGGACCATGATCCCGCCGATCGGGGGCAGCGCGAGGCTGGGCAGGTTCATGACCGCGGACACGATGGTCGAATCGTCGACGAGCGAGGTGCTGTTGGCGACCCGCGCCGGCAGCAGGCGGCGCCACAGCGGTGTGTCCCAGGTGTCACCGTCGGCGATCCACCGGGTGGTGGGGTCGAAGCCGAGCAGCGTCACGGACCCGTTGCCGATCCGGAGGTCCGCCGCGATCACGCGGTCGCCGGAGGTCGCGAGGACCCGGCCCGTGCCCGGCGCCCCGGCGTAGGCCGTGAGCGTGGCCGACCTGTCCGGGACGCCACCCAGGATCGGGCGGAGCACGGCGGGGTCGATGTCGAGGACGGCGTCGGGCCGGTAGGGGAGCAGCGCATCGGGAAAGCCCGCGAGCGAATCCGCGCCCGCGGTCCCGCCGACGATGACGAGGCGCCCGCCCCCGGCGAGCCAGCCACGGAGGCAGGCGAGCTGGGCAGGGGTGAGCGTCGAGGCGTCGACGTCCTGCCACACGATCCGGTCCAGCGCCGACCACGCCTGGATGCGCTCCGGCAGGTCGGCGGGCGTGAGGGGCACGATCGCGGGGGCGGCGCCGGACTGGCTGGGCAGGAGCTTGAGCTCGCTGACGATCCTGGCCGGGTTCTCGGAGACCACGCCCACGACGAGCTGCGACTGGTCGTGGATCGCGGTCGCGACCGTCGCCTCGGCGATGACCTGGTCGCCGTTGACCAGCTGGACCTTCATCTTGCCGCCGAACGTGGGCGGCTGTGCGTACAGGAGGTACGTCTTGCGCGAGCCCGTGGCCAGCTCCACCGGAGTGCCGAACCGCGTCTTCGAGTCGGCGCCCCCGGCGACCCGCAGCTCGCCCGTGACCGTCGGCCCGGCGTTCTCAAGGTCGACCGCGATCGCGAACCAGGAGCCTTGTCGGACGTGGCCCTGGAGGAGGGCCCGGGCGGCCATCGTGGGGCCCGTTCCGGTGGCGCCGACGAGGCTCGGCGCGATGATGCCGAGCAGGAGGAGCCCGGCGACGGCAGACGCCAGCGCGGCACGCACCGGACGGGCGATGCGGGGCAGCGGCACTCGGGCTCCTCGATCTCGGGCAGGGAGACAGTCGGAGCCATGACGCCCAGGGCCTGCGAAAAGTTGCACGGTGTCCCCCCGCGTGACGGCGGCCACGTGGGTGGCCGTTCGACGGCGCCTATCGTACGATGCACGAGCCCCAGGTCCGTCGGCGTCGCCCTATCACCGCGCCACCGCGCACCACCAGACCCGCCCAGAGGATCCCGTGCCCGACATCAGACCGTTCCGCGCCCTCCGCTACGACCCAGAGATGGTGGGGGACACGGGCCAGGTCGTGGCGCCGCCGTATGACGTCATCGGGGCGGATCTCCACCGCGTCCTGCTCGCGCGTCACCCCCGCAATGCCGTGCGGCTGGACCTGCCGCTGGGCGAGCCCCGCGAGGATCCCGACGAGCGCTATCGCCGCGCCGCCAGGACCCTCACCGCCTGGCGCTCCGATGGCACGCTGCGCAAGGACCCGCGTCCGTCGGTCTACGTGTACGAGCAGGCGTACCGGGTTCCCGGCACGGACATGGAGCGGACGCAGCGCGGCTTCTTCGCGAGGCTGCGGATCGAGCCGTTCGGCCCCGGGTCGTCGGTGCTGCCGCACGAGCGGACGCTGTCGGGCCCCAAGGAGGACCGCTACCGCCTCCTCCGCGCGACCGGCCTCAACACCTCGCCGGTCGTGGGCCTGTATGAGGACCCGTCCGGCGCCGCTGCCGCCGCGCTTGCCGGGATCAGCGCCTCGAGCCCGGCCGCCGACATCACGGACGTCGACGGGGTGCGCCATCGCCTGTGGGTGATCGCGGACGAGGGCGAGGGCTCGACGGCCGCCGTCCTGACCGCCGCGGCCGCCGCGGGGCCCGTCTACATCGCGGACGGGCACCACCGCTACGAGACGGCGGTCAGGTACCGGGACGAGCGCCGGACGGCGTCCACGGAGCAGGACCCGGCGTTCGACTTCCTGATGATGCTATTCCTCGACGCCGCGGACCAGCTCACGGTGCTGCCGACGCACCGGGTGGTGCGCGGCCTGGGTGCCGACGGCTTCGCACGGCTCCGCGACGGCCTGCCCGGCTTGTTCGCGGTGACCGAGGCCGCGACCGACGCCCTCGTGGCCCGCTACGACGCGGCCGCCGAGCTCGCCGGCGGCGCCGGCCGCCTCGGCCTGGTGACCCGCGACCGGTCGTTCCTGCTGGAGGCACGCCGGGAGGCGTTCGCAGTGCTGTCGGTTGCGGGCGGCGAGGTGGTTCGGGCGCTCGACGTCAGCCTGGTGGCGGCGACGCTGGACCACGTCCTGGGCATCGACGCCGCGGCGGTGGCCGGCGGGGAGCGGATCACCTACACGAAGTCCGCCGCCGAGGCGGCGGCGCTCGTGGCCTCGGCCGAGGACGGTGCCGACGCCGCGTTCCTCATGGAGCCGACGCCGGTTGCCTCGATCCTCGCCGTGTCGCGCGACGGCGACGTCATGCCCCAGAAGTCGACCTACTTCTACCCAAAGGCCCTGACCGGGCTCGTCCTCAACCCGCTCGAGTGGTAGGCGGACACCCAGGCCGATGAGCGACATCACCTCCTCCGACCGCCTCGTTCCACGCACCGCCACGAGCGGCCGTCCCGTCCGCAAGGACGAGATCGAGCTGCCCGACCGCGGCCTCTACGTGGAGTCATGGCTCCCGGAGCGCCGCTCGCGGCGCAAGCCCATCCTGTTCGTCCATGGCGAGCTGGGCGGCTCCTGGGTCTGGGAGCGCTTCCTGCACCACTTCGCAGGCCGCGGCTGGGAGGGCCACGCCCTCAACCTGCGCAACCACTTCTGGAGCCAGACCGCGGACCCGGCGACCCTCGACATCGCGTCGTACACCGAGGACGTCGTCGCCGCCATGGAGCGGCTGGGCCCCAACGTGGTCGCGGTGGGGCACGGCATGGGCGGCCTGCTGGTCCTCAAGGCCATCGAGCGCGCATCCGTGTCCGCCTACGTCCTCATCGCGCCCGAGATGCCGAAGGAGCTGCGCGAGGCCGCGCGCCCCCACGTGGTGCGCGACATCCCCGATGCCTACGGCCGTGCCGAGCTGGGCTGGGAGACCCTCCCGGAGAGGCTGGTCCGCGACCACCGCGACCTGACCATCAGCGACGTGCTGCGAATCCAGCACCTCCTGGGCCAGAAGGCGTTCGAGTCGGGGCGGGCCAAGCGCCAGCTCATCTCGGGCGTGCCGGTGGACCGCTCGGCGCTGCCGGAGGTGCCGCGGCTGGTCATCGGTGGGGGCCTGGATCTCCAGGTCCCGGAGCCGGACGTGGAGCGCCTGGCCGAGTGGCTGGACGCTCCGTACGAGCCGTTCGGCGCCCACTCCCACTACGGCCTTGTGCTCGGGGAGCAGAGCTACCTCCAGGTCGCGGAGACGCTGCGCGCCTTCCTGGAGGCGAACCGCCTGTAGCGGTGTCGCGGGAGGCCGGCACGGTTGCGGGTCCGGCGAGCGTCCGCTATCCTGCATCGCCGTCGGACGATCGCGTCCGGCCCTCCTGCCGCATTCGTCTAGAGGCCCAGGACACCGCCCTCTCAAGGCGGAGACCACCGGTTCGAATCCGGTATGCGGTACCAACCCGAAACGCCAGATGCCTCCGGCCCGCCCGGGGGCCTTTTCGTTTCCGGTGGGTTCCGGTCCCGGTTGGGTTCCGGCCCAGGCGCGCGCGCCCGGGCCCGCCCGCGCGCGCGTCATGACCTAGACTCCCGGCCGGGGGTTCGCACACCGAGCACAGGATGGGTTGATGCCTGCCGCACCCGATCGCCGCCTCGTGATCCTCGCCGAGGGCAACTTCGGCTTCCACCACGGGAAGACCGCGATGGGCGTCATCCGGTTCGGGACCGACAGGATCGTCGCCGTGATCGACTCCACGCAGGCGGGCCGCAACGTCCGCGAGTGGCTGGGGGACTCGGGCCGCTACGACATCCCGATCGTGGACTCGCTCAACGCGGCCCTCGGGTTCCTGCCGCGGGCCGACGCGCTGCTGATCGGCATCGCGCCCACGGGTGGCAAGCTCCCGGACGACTGGCGGGCGGTGATCCTCGCCGCGATCCGCTCGGGCCTCGACATCCTCTCGGGCCTGCACACGCTCCTGGGCGACGACCCCGAGTTCGCCGACGCCGCGCGGTCGGCCGGCGTGCGGCTGACCGACTATCGCCGCCCGCCGGAGCGCATGGAGACCGCCATCGGGCGGCCCCACGCACCCGGCAAGCGGGTGATCCTCACGGTCGGCACGGACTGCGCCATCGGCAAGATGTCCGTGGCGCTCGAGCTCCGGCGTGCAGCCACCTCCGCCGGCCGGTCCGCGACGTTCGTCCCCACCGGCCAGACCGGGATGATGATCGACGGCTGGGGCGTCGCCATCGACCGGGTGATCTCGGACTTCGCGCAGGGCACCGCCGAGTGGCTGGCGGAGGAAGGCGAGAAGCGCGGCGACTGGGTCATCATCGAGGGGCAGGGCAGCCTGGACCACCCGGCCTACAGCAGCGTCACGCTGGCGCTCATCCACGGGACGACGCCCCAGGCCATGATCCTCGTCCACAAGCCGGGCATGGAGGCGCACGACTTCGACCACGGGCCGGACCTCCGGTTCCCGCTCGCGTCGCTGCCACCGTTCATCGCGATCCACGAGCAGGTGGCGAGCCTGGTCGCGCCGTCGCGGGTCGTGGCGGTGGCCCTCAACACGTCGTTGATCGCGGACGAGGACGAGGCTCGCCGGATCGTCGAGGCGATCGGCGCTGAGACCGGGCTGCCGACCGCCGACCCGGTCCGCTTCGGCGGGGACGCGCTGTGGCGCGAGATCGAGGCGTCCGTCAATGCGTTGCCCTGGGTCGTCGCGAACGACGCGCGGGCCGAGTCATGACGCTCTCCCTGCGCCTGCGAGCCCTGGAGCTGTCGCTCCGCGACCCGTTCAGGATCGCCCGAGTCACCCACGGCGAAGGCCGGCTGATCACGACGGTCGTCGCCGAGCTGCGCGACGAGGCGGACGGCCCGGACGGGCCCGCAGGCCTGGGCGAAGGCTACCCGGACAGCTACTACGGCGACACGCCCGAGACGATGTCCGCGGTGGCGCCGCTCCTGCTTGGCGCGCTCGCGCCGATCGAGGCAGACCTGCGCGGGTCGCTCGATGACGTCCGCGCGGCCCTCGAGGACGCCGAGGGGCTGATGACAGCGGCGATCGGCCACCACGGGGCCATCAAGTGCGCGATCGACATCGCCCTTCACGACCTCGCCGGCAAGCGCCTGGGCCTCCCGGTCCGCGAGCTGGTCGGGCTGCCCGGCGAGCTTCCGCCGACGGACTTCACGCTGGGCATCGACGCCCCTGCCGTCGTGGCCGAGCGCGCCGTCCGCGCGGCCGACTTCCCGGCGCTCAAGATCAAGGTGGGCGGCCCGTCCGACGTCGAGACGCTCGAGGCGGTGCGCGCGGTCTTCGCGGGTCCGATCCGGGTGGACGCCAACACCGGCTGGACCCCGGAGGGCGCGCTGAAGCTCCTGCCCGATCTCGTCCGCCTCGGCGTCGAGCTCATCGAGCAGCCGTTCCCCGCCCGCCGCCTCGACCAGCTCCGCTGGCTCCAGGAGCGCAGCGAGCTGCCGATCGTCGCGGACGAGAGCGCCGTCACGATCGAGGACCTCGACGCGCTCGTCGGCGTCACGGCCGGCGTCAACGTCAAGCTTGCAAAGTGCGGCGGCATGGGACCGGCGCGGCGGATGCTGGACCGGGCACGCGAGCTCGGCTTCCGGACATTCCTGGGCTGCATGGAGGAGACCTCGATCGGGATTGCCGCCTCCGCGGCCGTCTCGCCGCTCGTGGACTGGGTGGACCTCGACGGGTGCCTGCTCCTCGCGGACGACCCGGTCTCGGGTCTCGAGATCGGGCCGGACAAGCGCTGGCGGCTCACCGGCCGGCCCGGGCTGGGCCTCGAGCTGCGGGCGGACGCACGGCCCTGACACGGCGCCCCAGGCACGGCTAGCCCTTCGCCGGGCCGGCGTCCAGAGGCCATTCGCGCTTCGCATCCACAGGTTTCGAGGGGCCGCCTGGACCTGTCCACCCAGGGTTGCGGCCTGTGGACAAGTCGGTGGGGAACTTCGTGGAGAAGCCCCTACCGACCCCCGGCATCAACCCCTACGATGCGTGTGGTCGCCGATGTCCGAGGGAAGCTCAAGGGAGACGGGCAAGGCGCAGCCACCACACCGATCGCCGTCGCCGGCCGGGCTCAACCCGCCCGCCCGTCGGCCTTGGGCCCGTGCGCCCAGGACGAGGAGGACCCCCATCGATGCTGCCCGCCGGCCCCTGCACCGTCACGCCCGAAGCCGAGGCCTTCGTCCGGTTCTGCTACCAGCGCCGTCGGGTCGGCTGGCCGGAGCTGTACGACGAGATGTGCGCCGTGGCGACGCGTGGCCTCTTCCGCGGCATGGGGCACGAGGCGCTGGCGGAGGTCGGAGTGGGGTTCGGCCTGTTCGAGACGCCTCGCCTGGCGGCCCTGGTGACCCGCGTCGCGACCGAGGAGCAGGCGGCCCGCCGCGCCGCGCGCGCCGCGGCGCTGGAGAGCGTTCGCGCCGAGGCTGAATGCCGCCCCGTGACCCTGGCGGCGAGCGCCGCGTAGCCGGGGGCGGCGTGGCCGACGGCGCGTCTTCCGGCCGGCCCTCCGCCTCCGGGGCATCGGCAGGTCAGTTGCGGATGCGCCGCCGGGCCATCTCGCCCTCGATCTGCCGCTCGGCCTCGACGTACCGGTCGATCTGCTCGCGCAGCTGGTTCGCCTCGGGTGTGTAGAGGTGGACCTGCTGCTGGAGGATGTACGACAGGCGACGGCTCGTCATCCGGACATGGTCCAGGTTCTTCATCAGGACCAGCGGATCCATGGAGGCGAGGTCTGACGGGGGGTACATCTGCTTCATCGAGTCGCCATGCTAGCCCAACCACGACCGGGCCGGGGGCCGCGCGGCGCGGACACGCGGAAGGGCCGCTCGCGCGGCCCCTTCGCATGCCGCCGGGGACGAGGGGTCAGGCGGGGGTCTCGCCCGGGCCGATCGCCGGGGCACCGGAGCCCAGCGCCGGGGCCTTGAGCTCGGCCAGGCGTGCCTCGACCTCGAGGTCGTCCTCGCCGGTCTCGAGCTCGGCGAACTGGTCCTCGAGCGAGGACGTGCCGACCTCGGCCATGCCGCGCGCCATCGCCTCCTGGCGGCGGATCTTCTCCTCGAAGCGG
>Ga0302322_100002463_pt1 | contig 15600 bp, 15 predicted proteins | sample Fen_T0_2_FD_203757 | JGI IMG/M metagenome (GOLD analysis project Ga0302322, IMG submission 203757) | Peat permafrost microbial communities from Stordalen Mire near Abisko, Sweden - Fen_T0_2 | ecosystem: Environmental > Terrestrial > Soil > Wetlands > Permafrost | place: Sweden: Abisko... | reverse complement strand
GGCCGTCGCTCGAAAACGTAGGTAACCCCATGACCAGGCCGGCGACTCGACTGGGGAGTTAAGCGGCCGAAGGGAGTCATTTCCACATGGCCAGCGCGTCGAAGACCGAAATGCTCGAAAACCTCCGCGGAATGTTGCGGGACGTCTTGCGCTTGCGCACCGAGGGTGTCGCATATGCCAAGCTCTCACGCGCCCACGGCTACCTAGATGGTTACATGCGCGTCTTGCTCGAGACGGGCCTGTTCAGCCAAAAAGAACTTTTGGCGCTGATCTCGGAAGAGCGCAATCTGCACGACGGACCGGCCACGGGCGTCGTGACCGAAGATGCCCGCGAAGCCCACATCGAGGCGCCGCTCCGAAGCGCAGCGCGCGCCCGCCGTGCCCGCGCCGCCTGAACGCCCTCCGTTGGCGCCTGTCGCCGGGGCATACAGAGAGCGGTCCTCCTTGGGTGCACGATGCGCCTGGCCCGGGCTCCGTACTGGGCGTTAGCTCTCGGAGTTCAACTCGCGGCGGCGACGTCCTTCGACACGAAGCGACTGCCGTTAGACGAACTCAACCGAATTGAACCAGGCTGCGCAGCTCTTCTAGGCGCGCCGTGACCGCATTGGGCGTGAGCTTGGAGGTGCAGCGCGTACCAACGCCTTCTACGCAGAACGAGGCGACACACCCGGCAATCATCAAGGCACGCCGGAAGGCGCCCGCGTCCAGCTCGCCGACGTTGGCCAGGTAGCCCATCAACGCACCGGCAAACGTGTCGCCCGCGCCGGTCGGATCGACTTCGTTCTCCAGCGGATAGGCGGGGGCGAAGAAGGCGCCGTGGTCATCGAAAAGCATCGCGCCGCACTCACCACGCTTCACGACAAGACGCTTCGGGCCCATGGCCAAGACCTTCTTGGCGGCGCGTTTGACGTTGTGGTCCTCCGCTAGCTGACGCAGCTCTTCGTCGTTGATGATCAGCAGATCGATCCTGGACAGGAGTTCGCCGAGTACTTTGCGCTCCCCCTCGATCCAGAAATTCATGGTATCGGCCGCCACCAGTCGTGGCTTTTGGGCTTGTGCGAGCACTTCCAGCTGCAAGGCTGGGTGGATGTTGCCGAGCAGCACGAACGGAGTCGTAGTGAAGCTTGCCGGCAGCTTGGGCTGAAAATCAGCGAACACGTTCAGCTGGGTGTCCAGCGTGGTGCGGCTGGCCAGGTTCGCGGCATAGCGCCCCGCCCAACGGAAGGTCTTTCCGTTGGCCTTCTCCACACCGGCGCAATCGACGCCGGCGCGACCGAGATCGGTCAGGGTGGCCTGCGGAAAATCGGAACCGACGACAGCGACGATTTGCACCGGGGCGAACAGCGCGGCTGAGTAGGCGGCGTACGTCGCCGACCCGCCCACGACATCCCTCTCGCTACCGCTGGGCAAATCGAGATCATCGAAGGCCATCGATCCAACGATTAGAACTGGGGCTGCTTGCTCGCGAGGCTTATTGGTCATCATGCTTGTGCTTTCTAGCGGCTAAGGAAAACGCTTTGGGTCGGGGCCCCACGGAGCCCCGAGGAACTCACTTCAGCGGGACGGGGGGGAACCCCCCGATGACGGAGGTCTAATTCCGCCAAAGCCGCGGCCTTCGGCCAACAGACGCTCGGCGTGACGCGCGGCGCGATGGCGGCGACATTCTTCGGCGCGGAAGATGGACACGAGCTGCTTCGTGGCCTCTTCGATCTCTTCGTTGACGAGCACGTAATCGAACATCCCATAATGTTCGATTTCACGGAGCGCGACCCCAAAGCGCTTTTGCACGGTTTCTTCGTCCTCACTCGCGCGGCCGCGCAGGCGCTGCTCGAGGATGGCCATACTCGGCGGCAAGATGAACACGGCCACCGCGTCCGGCTCCGCGCTCTTGATCTGACGAGCCCCCTGGTGGTCGATGTCGAAGATGATCCCGCGCGGGCGCTCGCCGCGGTCGAGTTCCGCTTTGCCGGTGCCGTACAAGTTGCCGTGTACCTCGGCCCATTCGAGAAACGCGCCTTGCTCGATCAGGCGTAGAAACTGTTGGCGATCGACGAAATGGTACTCGCGCCCGTTCTGCTCGTTCTGGCGCGGCTTGCGAGTGGTGTGTGAAACACTGAAGCGGAGCTGCGGGATCTCTTTGAGCAGACGAGCCGTGAGCGTGGTTTTGCCTGCGCCCGAAGGCGAGGACACGATCAACGGTAGGGGACCCTCACTCGACATTCTGGACCTGCTCCCGAATTCGCTCGAGCTCTGCCTTCATTTCCACGACCAAATGGGCAATTGGCGCATCTTGACTCTTCGCGCCAATGGTATTCGATTCTCGACCGATTTCCTGCAGCAGAAAGTCCAGGCGGCGACCGACCGGGCCATCTGCGGCTAGCAGGTGGGCAAATTGGTCGAAATGGGATTCGAGGCGGACGAGCTCTTCGGTGACGTCGCTGCGGTCGGCCAAAATCACGATTTCCGCCTCCAAGCGGCATGGGTCGAGCTGGACCCCCGACTCGGAGAGCAGCCGTTCCAAGCGCTCGCGCAGCCGGCTACGGTAGCCGTCCAACATTTCTCCGCCACGGGCGGAGATGGTCGCGCGCAAACGACGCGCTGAGTCGAGTCGCGCCTGCAGCTCGCGGGTCAGGGCCAAGCCCTCCTGCACGCGCATCTCGTCTAGTCGGGTGAGGGCAATCTCGAATGCACCTTTGAGGGCCGCTCGCGCGCCCTCGGAATCGGCGCTGGTCGGGGTAGTTACCAGATCCGGCATGCCGGTGAGCGCCGTGATCGGTAGATCAGTCCCAGGAGCAAGTTCGTCCCGGAGTTGGCTCAGGCCGCGGTAGAGGGCGCGAGCGCGTTCGATCGAAAACAAAGGTGGTGGGAGCGCCGCCCCCTCGAGCCGTACGCCGATGTCGAAGCGCCCGCGGGCCAGGCTTTCGCGTGCCAGCTGCTCGATGAAAAAATTCTGCTCGATCAGCTCGTCCGGCAAGCGCACACGCACGTCCAAAAAACGGTGGTTCAGCGCGCGCAACTCGACCGTGACCCGCCCGTCACCGAGCGGCGCGTCGCCGACGCCAAACCCCGTCATGCTTCGCACGCGGTCTCACAACCCCTTGCGACGCTTGATTTCCTCGGTCATGCGTCGGTATTCGACTTCCCAGACGGCGCTGCCTTCTTGCACGTGCTTCAGCTGGCCGCGGATCTGCTGCTCGATCTCTTCATCCTCGGCGAACTGGCGCCTCAGCGGGTCGCGCATCTTTCGGCGGAGCACGAAGTCTTCGGCGAAAATTTCGTCGACGTTGGCGGAGTGCATCAGCATTTCGATCAACTGATCGAGCAGGTAGTCGATGGCGTCTTCGCCCAGCTTGATCTTGCGCTCTTCGGCGACCAGCTTGCGGATACGGTTGTATTCGGTCTGCGGCAAACCCCGGGCGGCGACCATATCCTTGGCCTGCTCACTGACCTCTTGTTCGTCGCGAATGTATTGGTTGAGCACCGACGCGATGTCGAGGCCGACCTCCTTCGGGGACTCGCTCTCGACGTCGCCCCCCGAAAGAAGCGCGCCGACCATTTCGGCCGCAATCTGGGGCACCTTCGCGCTGTGAAGCCGCATGCGCCCTCCTATCCTATTTTGAGCGCGAGCTCAGCCGCTTTCGGCTTAAATCCGAGGCAGGACGTCGAATTTTCGGGGCGCACGCGGTTGCGTTCCGCCGCCGATCCGATTTTTACGGCTTAGACGCAGCGCGAGAACCACGGCGAAGCCGCCGAAATACTGCCTGACGCTGGCGTTGCTTGTACGCGTCGTGGCTGGCTTCACCCGTCTCGTTGGCCGCTTCGCTCTCGGCGTCGAGCACTTGAAACTCACACAGCATATATACGATTGGCCCGAGGTTTTCCGAGCCGGGCGGCGCAAGTTCCATCAGATGCGGCGGGACCCGGACCGGCACGTCGGTGACGAATTGAATCACCCGGTAGGTCGGTGCGCTGAAGCGGTTGTCCGTCGGCAGCAGGGCATCGTCCACTGGACCCTGGAAATCCTTGACCATATTCGCCAGGTGCAGGTTTTGGTCGCAGTAGCTCCGGAAATGGAAAATCGTGTTCGTGCTCTGCTTCGGCACGACATAGTTGAACGGGAACAGTTGCTCGGTCAGGTAGTGTAGGACCGGCAGCACGTGCTCAGGGGTTCGCGTCACGATCCGAAAGCGCAGCTTGTCGTACAGCGCCGCGGCGGTCGCTTCCGGCTTGGACAGTAGCTTGGTGTACGTCGAGTCCAGGTTCTTGCGCCCGCCGATGAACTCGGTGATCGGAAAGCCCTCGCTCAGCATCGTACCTACAACGCGGTACACCTTCTCCTCCACCAAGTGGAAAAGATCGCGATCGCTGACGGGTAAGCGGAAGAGCAGCTCGCGCCCGGCCATGTGATTGATGATCTGCACGGTCTTCAAGATCGTGCAGGCACACAGTTGGCGGTGTCCGGAGCTGGATGCGAGCAGCATCAACTCTTCGATTCCAGCGGCCTCGACCGGCTTTGGAATCGCAAATTTGAAGTGACGCCTGAGGTAACTGACCGCGTCTTTCTTCACGTGTTCAATGAAGGCGCGGTCACCGGGGACCTCGAGATTCAACTCGTGGTTCTCGAGGAAACGGCGCGCTGCTTCGGGGCTCGGCAGATTCAGCCGGTGCCAGTCGATGACGGAGCTGCCACTCAGAATGAGCCGCAACGCCTCGACGTCGTGCAACGAGAGATCTTCGATGCGCTTTAGTCGGAGCGAGCGTTCACCCGACCCCGAGCGCGGCGGTTCGCTGTCCGACTGAGTCAGTGGTTCGTCGTGGTGGCGTTACCCGGCGTCGGGCGGCCCAAGGCCAAGGTGCCGAAAAAGATGCCAATCGTGACACCCAGCACTGCTAGTTGCGCGCCGAATGGGCCATTGGCGGCCATCAGTGCAACCGGGATTGGGGCGACGAGGTACCACGGATTCAACTTCATTCTCGGGTCTCCGACGGAAGGGCGCGGGGCGCGTTTATTGAAGCTCAGCGGGGGATTAAGACGTCGAGTTAAGTGCGGGCGTGCGAAACGTAAGTTGATGTAGGTGAGGATGCCACAGCCACGGCGCGAGGGGCAAACTGTTACCGGGCCAGCGCCCCGCGTTCAAGCCTTTCCGACCGAGGGAGGTTATTTATGTGGGTGTGAAGCCTCCCTAAATGCTGGCCGACTGAATGGCCAAGGGGATCGCATGCCCGCGAGTGTGGGAGTTTTGTTAGCGTGGCAGGCGTGGAATGTCGTCTCATTCGGCCGATCACGCGAACGCTGCCCGCGCTCCTCGGTCTTGTTTCGGCTGTGCTAACCGCTGGCTGCGGCGACCAGGGATTTTTCCCGACCACCGTGGAGCGAGGGCCTGACTTCGAGCTCACGGACATCGTGTTCGATCCGAACTATTTCTACTGCAAAGTCGAACCGGTGCTGTTCATGAATGGCTGCGGCACTGGCGATCCGAGCAAAGGTGACGCCCAGGGAGGCTGTCACTTCAGCGCCACCGCATACCGCCTGACCGACTACATGCCGCGTGTCGGCGACAGTTGCGGGGGTGGGATCGTGCCCGACGACACAATCCCCGAAGCTGCCCAGCACAACTATCAAACCTCACAAGCGCGCATGAAGCGCGACCCCGATCTCGCGCCGCTCTTGCAGCGGCCCACGCTGAATCAGTTCCACCCGCGCAAAATCTTCGAGCTCAATTCGATGGACGCGAACGCAATTCGGCAGTGGGCCACGCAGTTCTCGAATCAATGAGAGCATTAGCCAGCATCATCGTTTTCTGCGTTGCGCTAGCTCCTGGCCGGGCTCTCGCTACGGAGGAAGAAGACGCTTTCGCACGGGTAATCGTCGCTGAGACCGAGTTGCGCGCCGGCCCGGGCGTATCCCACCGAGTGATCTACCGCGCGCGCCGCGGCGAGACGTTTTTGATTCAGACTCGAGAAACGAGCGGCTTCTGGTTGCAGGTGACGATGGGCGATGGTCGCAGCGTGTACGTCCTCGGTGACACGGTGGAGGCCGTTGCGGTCAGCGAAGGCGCAGCCGATGCGCCGTCCAAGCCGGGCTTCTTCGCCCCGCCCGCACTGCAAGAAGCGCATGCCGGCTTTGCGCTGATGGGCGGAGTGTATGATCGCGACGGCTACGTCGAGCTGAAGCCTGCCTATGTGCTCGCGCCGGCGATTGCTCTCGAACCGTTCCTCGGCCTGTCGTTGAAGTCCGACAGTCGGCGCGTAGTTTATGGGCTGGCCGGCACGTTGAACCTCGCGCCCGATTGGGCGATTGCGCCGTTCGTGAGTATCGGTTTTGGCGGCATGCACGAGACGCCCAAAGACGAGCAGGACGTGCGCACCGCGCGTAACTGGTTCCAAGCACGCGCGGGTGGCGGCTTACTCGTCTCTTTGCGCTGGCGCGTGCTGTTTCGGCTCGAGGCCTCGAACATGGTGCTTTACACGGAAGACGCCTATCAAAACGTGCAGACCTACATCGCTGGGCTCGGGACCTATTTCTGAGGACATATCGACGATGAAACACCTCGAATCGAGCGTGGTACTGAGAGCTCTGGGGCTGTCGTTCGGGGCGTTGAGCCTGGCTGCCAGTGCCGGCTGCGCCACGGTGCGGCCCGAGCAACGCGCGGTCCTGGCCGATCCGACCATGCAGTTCGACGCCAAGTCGGCTGACCAGGGCGCTCTCGAGCACGCGCTCGACAATCGCGAGGGGTCGACTGGCGGCGGTTCGGTGCGCGGAGGCGGCTGCGGCTGCAATTGACAGTGCTCGCGACGATGCTTCGCCCCTTCGCGTATCGCGTTGCCCGTTCGCGGAGGACGGCTTGTCAGGCCTTGAGGCCGGTTGCCCGCCGCTGGCTGAGTGCGCTCATGGGCTTGTCCGTGGTAGCCGGCGCGGCGTCGGCGCAGGCACAAGTGGCTGCTCTCGACTTGAGTTCGGCTCTGTTCGTCGAGCCCTCCAAGCGCAGCGGGCTCACGGTCGTGAACCCAAGCGCAACGCTCGAGGTCAAGCCCCTCGATTGGCTCACCGTGCACGGCGGGTACGAAGCAGATATCGTGTCTGGTGCGAGCGAATCACTGAAGGGCGGGCGACTGAGCAACGTCGATATCGTGAGCTCTGCGACGCATTTTTCAGACACACGCCACGCGTTGAGCGGCGGTTTCGCGGTCACGCGCGCCTCCACCCACCTGAGCGGCAGCTACACCTACGGCACCGAGCATGACTACCGCTCGAATGCCTTTGCAATCTCCGCGGGCACCGACTTCTTCCAGAAGAACACGCAAATCGAACTGTCGTACGGGCACGGCTTCGACCAAGTATGCACGACTGCCTACGTGGCGACCGATGCGCCCTCGAGTCGCCTCGCGCTGGACAACTCGCACGGCTGCTTTACCAACGACAAGAAGCGAGCCGCGCGTGACATCAGCCTGAACAACTTTCAAGTCGGCTGGACGCAGACCTGGACGCCGGTGTTCGCCACGCAGATGGTGCTCAGCGCGGCGCTCCAGCACGGCTTTTTGGGTAATCCTTATCGCTCGGTGGTGATCGCGTCGGCGGGGGATCAAGCCTTGGAAAATCACCCGGAAAACCGGGCGCGAGGTGCGCTGGGGCTGCGTGGCAAGTACTACGCGCGGGGCCTCGAGACCGCGTTTTCGGCTGGTGCGCGTTTGTACCGAGATACCTGGGACATCTTCGGTCAAACCTATGAAGTCGACGCCGAACGCTACATGCTGCCCTGGCTACGCTTGCTAGTGCGCGCCCGCTACTACACCCAGACCAAGGCGCTGTTCTGGAGTGATGACTACACGGGTGGCGAGCCCGAGACCGGACCTCGCGGTCAATATTGGAGCGGTGATCGCGAGCTGTCGCCGCTTTCGAGCTACCTGATTGGCGCGCGTGCGTTGGCCACGCGCGAGGGCCGCCCTGGCCAGCGCGTATTGGGGCTGTTCCTGAGCTTTTCGACCTCCGTCGGTTTCGACCTACTCAAAACCAACTTACGCGACTTCACGCTCGGCGGCCGCGCCCCGGACGATACCCTCGCGTTGCTCTGGACACTTGGCGCGCGTGGCGAGTTTTAGGGCCCGTCCCTGAATCGAGGTCCCCGTAAACGTGCCGGTTACGGGTGCCCAGCAACGCTTCAGGCACAGGGCCTTCAGCGGTCGCCGCGGAGTCCACGCTTGCGGGCCAGATCGTACAAATGCTTTCGGTCCATCTTGGCTTCGCGGGCGGCGGCGCTGATGTTGCCGCTGTGTCGATCGAGTAGCCAGGCGACGTAGCGACGTTCGAACTCGGACTCGAAGTCCGAGCGGATCTCTCGGTAGCTCTTTTCCGAGTCGAATGCAGGGTAGCCGGCGTTGGCCGCCGAAGGTTGACTGCCCGAGATCGAGCCCGGCGAGACTGGCAAATCAACCAGCCGGATCTCGCGCTCGCCACCGGCCGCGGCGATGTAAATCGCGCGGTCGAGCACGTTTCGGAGTTCACGCACGTTGCCCGGCCAATCATGGGCCGCCAAGGCGCTCACGGTTTCGCGCGTCAGCGAGATCGCCGACGCGCTCGGGTCGCGCTTGCGCGCCAACTCCAAAAATTGCTCCACCAGCGCGGGTACGTCTTCGCGACGGGTGCGTAGGGGCGGCACGGTGATCGGTACCACGGACAACCGGAAGTACAGATCTTCGCGAAACTTCCCGCGCTCGACCTCGTCTTTCAGGTTGCGCTTGGTGGCGGCTACGATGCGCGCCTCGGCGTGCAGCGGCTTGTTGCCACCCACTCGTCGGAACTCGCCGGATTCTAAGACGCGGAGCAATTTGGGCTGCACGTCCAGCGGCAGCTCTCCCACTTCGTCCAAAAAGACTGTTCCGTGGCCGGCGATCTCGAACGCACCTTGACGCGCGGCGACGGCGCCCGTGAAGGCGCCGCGCTCGTGGCCGAACAACTCGCTCTCGATCAGGTTATAGCTGACCGCACCGCAATCGACGACGACGAATGGCTGATCCTTGCGGGTGCTAATCTGGTGAATTGAGCGCGCGAGTACGTCTTTGCCGGTGCCGGTCTCGCCTTCGAGCAGCACCGAGGCGTCGGTCGGGGCGATCCGCTCGAGCACGCCGAATATTTGGCGCATGGACAAGCTCGTGCCCAGCGCTTCGCCGAAGCTGGTCGCCTCACTGGGCAATACCTGAGTGCGATTCGGCTCGCCGCGCAGCAAGAGTTCGACGCTGCCCACGACGATCGTCGAACCAGATTCGATCACCGCTTCGCGCACAGCGGTGCGGCCGACGCGGGTATGGTTGGTCGAACCGAGATCGCGAACGATGATGCCGAGCGGCGTGCGCTCGAGCTCACAGTGGTGGCGCGAAACCGTATCGTCCGGCAATACCAGGTCGTTGTCGGGGGCCTTACCGACCGTGAGCCGCTCGCCGAGCTTCACGCGCTTGCCGCGCGCGCTCCCCGAGACCACGACCAGCAAGAGCTCGTCTGCTTGAGCGCCCGCGAGTGGTTGCGCGCGGGTGGCGATTTCGGAGGAGGGGACGGGGTGAGTCACTGAGCAACGCTCGGCTCGCGAGGAATGGGGGCGAGCACAATCAGCACCTCGCCACCTGCCAGGTTAACGCGGCGTTCGATGTTTGTCTGTAGTCCTTCGCGCCTACCCGAAGTTTCACCGGCTTCGGGCATTTGCCCCGGTCCCTCGTACTGGCCGACAAGAGGCGCTTGTAGGATATCTACGGTGACGATGTAGTCGCCGTTGGGCAATTTTGCGCGCTGGCGAATCTGCAGCGGGGCCGTCGCACGATCGAAGAAGAGGCTGACCCCGCCGCGCGGTTCTTCATCGCCTAGCTGCTTCCAGGAGGCTGCAAAGTGAGTTGCGTTCGGGAATACGGAGCCGACGGGAAAGATGAGAGTTTGCTCGCGAGGCGCTGAGCGCATCCATTGACCGCCGACCAAGACGGCCCCGAGCACCACCACGGCCCGCGTTGCCAAACGCCGGGTCGAGCTGCCTCGTGCCAGGGCTCTGCCGATCAACGCCCGATCCGTGTCGCTGCGGACGCAGCGCCGGTGGGCGGAGCCCCGGAGTGCGCTGGCGGCGCGCTGGCTGCTGGCGCCGCCGCACGCTGCTGCATTTGGTTCAGATCGAGCATGCGAATCAAGGCGACCAGATGCACAACCGTGACGTCGGGCAGATTGAACGCGGGCATGCGCCCTCGTCCTTGACGGATCGTGGCCGCGATTGCCTCGTCGGTGATCGACGCCTGCCAATCCGGGCGCGATAGATCGGCCGCATGCACGAGCTGCCCTTGAGGCCCGTCACCGCGGCCGAGCGCGCCGTGACAACTGACGCAGTTTTGTTGCCAGGCTACGACAGTCACGTCGTCGAGCCCGAGCTTCGAATTAGCAGAACCTGCGTCGGTGACCTGCACCTGGTCTGCGTTGGGGTTCTCCGTGTGATCGTGATCGGTGGCTTTCCACGGCCTCAGATCGGCAGGAGCGACGTTGCACGCGACCGTCGACAAGGCGAGCCAAAATGACAGCGAAGCAGCAGAGCTCGTGATCCGACCGGGCATTGGCTTCTGCCATAGCACGGCTTGCGCCCACAAAACACGAGCGGCCGGTGATCAGCCGGCCGCTCGTTCGTCGTTTCTGTCGAGCGCGGTTTCGCGCGCTAGCCCGGGAGGCTCACTCGAAGACTTTGCCGCCGCCCGTGGGGTCGAGGCCCAAATACTTCTTACCGCCAATTTCGGCGATGCGGAATTCGGTGCGACGATTCTTGGCGCGACCTTCTTCGGTGGTGTTGTCACCGATCGGCTTGTTCTGACCAAAGCCCACCGCGAGCAAACGCTCCTTCTTCACGCCCTTGGCGATCGCAGCGTTCTTCACCGTGAGCGCGCGCTGGCCCGAGAGCGTCTGGTTGGCGTCGGGCGTGCCGACGTTGTCGGTGTGGCCTTCGATGCGCAGCTTGCTGACTTTGGGGTTCTGGTCGAGGAAGATCTTGAGTTGGTCGACCACAGCCTCGCTGCCACCACCGGTCTTGAACGTGGCCTTGCCGGTGTCGAACTCGATCTGCCCTGGGATCTGCACGCTGTCGCCTTTGACGACGACCGCGGCGGGGGCCGGCGCGGGGGCGGGGGCGGGGGCAGGGGCGGGCGCAGCGGTCTCCGCCGGAGGAGGGGGCGGTGCCGGCGGCGGCGCGGGCGGCGGGGCAGCTGCCGGTTCGGAACCCGCCTGAAACGACGCATGGCAGCCGGTGAGCGCGGGCACCACGACGGCGCTGGCGAGTGCAATCACGAACGCAGATTTACCAAACATGTTTGAAATTCCTCCACTGACTCTAGTTGTAGGTCGTTCGCCAAGCACGGGCGGATCCCTGACTATATCGGCAAACCGGTAATCCAACTCCCCGGCGTGACGCAAGCGCACGCCCGGAGTGAGGCGCAAAACCCTCGGCGATAGACGAAGCTTGCCGCAGTTCTGTTCAACCGGGAATGTTTTGGCATCGACTAGTCGCTGCCGGTCGAGTGGCCGGCAAGCCTGCGCCATCGAACGCACCACGGGCGCTGCCGACGCCCACCCGATGAAGTGGTAAGGCACGGGTTCGTGGCGCGCGAGTTCGTTCATTTACATGTCCATTCCCAGTACTCGTTCCTGACGAGCGCGGTGAAGCTCGACTCGCTAGCGAAGCGAGCCAAGGCGCACGGGATGCGCGCGATTGCGCTGACCGATCACGCCAACATGTACGGCGCGATTCGTCACTACAACTCCGCTCGGGCTCAGGGGCTTACACCAATCCTCGGCTGTGAAGTAAACGTCGTGCGCAAAGATGCCTCGGCCGCCTTCGACCACCTCGTCCTGCTGGCCGCCACGAAAGAGGGCTACAAGAACCTGATTGGGTTGGTCTCGGAGGGGCACCTGAGGTCGGCAAGTCCACACGGCGCGGCGATTACCACCACGCAAATTGCGGAACGCAGCAAGGGCTTGATCGGCTTGACCGGCTGCTTGGGTGGCGTCGCCGCGCAACGCATCCTGGAATACGGCCCGGACAGTGGTGAGACGATCCTCGGCGAGCTGAAGGACATGTTCGAGCCCGGGCATGTCTTCGTCGAGCTTCAGGATCACGGATTTCCCGAACAAAGCGTGGTCAACGACACGCTGGTGCGGGCTGCCGGACGTTTGGATCTGCCGCTCGTGGCCAGCAACGACGTCCACTTCATGAGCAAGGAGGACGGGCAGGCGCACATCTACCTCGAGTGCGTGCGTCAGGGCCGGACATTCGCCGAAGCCGAACCGCTCCATCACGGCAGCTTCGAGATGTACCTGAAGAGCCAAGAGGAGATGGTGTCGACCTTCGGGGCGTTGCCGCAGGCGATCGACAACACGCTGCTCGTGACCGAGATGTGCTCGGGGCTAAAGCTCGATTTGGGGCAGCCGATGCTGCCGCGTTTCGGCGTGCCGGAGGGTTACGATACGGATGGCTACTTCCGGCACGTGTCGCTGCTCGGACTGGAGCAGCGGCTCGCAGAATTTCAGGCTCTGGGCAAGGTCGTCGACGTAGCGGTCTACCATCAGCGGTTGCAGCGCGAACTCGACGTGATCGTAGGCATGAAGTACCCCGGGTACTTCTTGATCGTGTGGGACTTCATCCGCGAAGCGAAGGCGCGCGGCATCCCGGTGGGGCCGGGCCGCGGTTCTGGCGCCGGCTCGATCGTCGCCTATTCACTGGGCATCACCGATATCGATCCTTTGCCCTACAATCTGCTGTTCGAGCGCTTCCTGAACCCAGAGCGCGTGAGCATGCCCGACTTCGATGTCGACTTTTGCATGGCGCGTCGCGACGAGGTGATCAAGTACGTCTCGCAGCGCTACGGCGAGCAGAGCGTGGGTCAGATCGCGACCTTCCAAAATCTGAAGGCGCGCAGCGTGATCAAAGACGTGGCGCGCGCGATGGGCATGCCCGCGCCCGAGGCGCAACGCATTGCCAGTCTGGTGCCAGACAAGGGCCAAGGTAAGACCTACACGATCGAAGAAGCACTCGAGGTCGAACCCAAGCTAAAAGCGCTGCACGATAGCGATCCGCGCATTGCTGAACTGATTCGGCAAGCCAAGAAGCTCGAGGGGCTCACTCGTCACGCCGGCATGCACGCCGCCGGAGTCGTGATCAGCGAAGGGCCGCTCTCCGATCATGTGCCGTGCTTCAAGAGCGACGATACGATCGTTACTCAATACGACAAAGACGACGTTGAAGCCGCAGGCCTAGTCAAATTCGATTTTTTGGGTCTGAAAACGCTGACGGTGATCGATATCGCCGAGAAGCTAGTGAACGCCCGGCCCGATCGTAAGGGCAATCCGCTCTCGCTATCCAAGATCCCGCTCGACGATCGCGAATCGTATGCGCTCGTCGCCAGCGGCGAAACGACGGGCGTGTTCCAGCTCGAGTCGAGCGGCATGCAGCAGCTGCTGCGCGGTCTCAAGCCCGACTGCTTCGAAGACATCGTGGCGGCAGTGGCCCTGTACCGCCCGGGCCCGCTCGGCACGGGCATGATCGACGACTTCATCGCCAGCAAGCATGGGAAAAAGGCGATCCGGAAGCTGCACCCCTTGATCGATGACGTGCTCGCACCGACCTACGGCGTACCCGTCTATCAAGAGCAGGTGATGCAGATCGCTCAGCAGCTGGCCGGCTTCTCGCTCGGTGGCGCCGATTTGCTGCGCCGCGCGATGGGCAAGAAGAAGGCAGAAGAGATGCAGAAGCAGCTCAAGGCCTTCACCGATGGCGCGCTCGCGCGCGGGGTGAGCGAGGAGCAGTCCACCGCGATTTTCAACGAAATTGAAGGCTTTGCTTCGTACGGCTTCAACAAGAGCCACTCTGCTGCGTACGCTCTGATCACCTACCAAACCGCGTACCTCAAGGCACACTACCCGTGTGAGTTCTTTGCCGCGGTGATGACGGCCGACAAGGACAAGATCGAGAAGGTCGTGCGCACGATCGCCGAGGCGCGGGCGTGGGGCGTAGCCGTACTGCCGCCAGACATCAATTTGAGCGAAACCGACTTTTCGGTGGTGTACACGCACCCGAAAGGGGACGGCTCGATGCGCTCGGCAGGGCGTCTGCGCGATCGCTTCGGCCCGCAGGTGCGCTTCGGCTTGGGTGCGGTGCGCGGCGTGGGCGAGGCCGCGCTCGAGACGATGTTCGATGTGCGGAAGAATTCCGGATTATTCCGGGATTTGTTCGATTTTGCGACGCGCCTGGACGCGAAAAGGCTGAACAAAGGCGTGCTCGAGTCGCTCGTGCAGTGTGGCGCGTTCGACTCGGCGCTCGAACCCATGGGTATCACGCGCTCGCGCGCCTACGCCGCCATCGATCGCGCGCTCGAGCGCTCACGCAGTGCCAGCCGCGATCGCGAGCGTGGGCAAGCGACTATGTTCGGCATGTTCGAGCAGAGCGCGTCGCGCTCGAACGGCAACGGGCACAAGCCCGCGACGCCCATGGACGACTACCCACCCACCGCGAACGAGTGGGATAAAATCGAGCTCTTGAAGCGCGAGCGCGAGGCGCTCGGCTGCTACGTCTCCGGGCATCCGCTGTTCCGCTACCAAAGCAAGCTCGGCCGCCTGGGTGTGGTGTTTTCCACCAAGGTCAGCAGCCAGGAGCCGTGGTCGATGGTTGCAGTCGCCGGCATCGTCGAGAACTACCAAGAAAAAGTCTTCAAGAGCGGCACGGGCAAAGCCGCGTTCCTCGAAATCGAAGACATGTACGGGCGCGTCCACGCCAAGGTGCGCGGGGATCGCATCGACACCTACTCGCATCTGCTCACCTGCGGCGACCCCGTCTTGATCAGCGGCAAAGTGAGCTTTCCGATGACCGAGGAGCCCGACGACGAGCGCGAAGCGACGATCCTGGTCGACAGCGTCGAGCTTTTGTCGGACGCCGCGCTCAAGGCAACGCGCTCGGTGTCCATCAAGCTCGACGCGGATCGCACGATGCGCCGCGATTTCGAAGCTCTGAAAGTACTGATGCACGCCTCGCCCGGGCCGTGTCCCGTGGAGCTCGTGCTGTCACTCGGGGAAGGCACGGAAGCGGTGCTCGACCTGGAAGGCACGCGAGTGACGCCCAACGACACGTTCCTCGGTGGGCTCGAACGGATGTTCGGGACGACTGTTGCCGAGTTGCGCTGAAAGAACACCACTCCGCCGCCCACCGTCCTCGCGCGAGAACGGAGGGAAAGTGGGCGATCGCGGTCCAGCATCGCAGCTCGAACTGCGCCAGGTACCCGCGCGGACGGCTCCCGGACTTTGACCGCCAAAACGCCAGAAAAGTCACAGGATCTGGGAGACGGTAGCGAGGCTCCCCGCGTGACACCGTGAGCTGTCACGCAGAAGCGGAGCCAGAATGGCCTAGGCCGCAAGCTAGGGCTGCGAAGCTGCGCGCCGATTCGTACGCTCTGTTGGGGTCTACGCGACCGTTTTGGTGTTTTGGCGCTTAATCCTCTCGGGGAACGCTCCGCGCCGCGCGCGGGCTGACCCAAAATCCGGAGCTCTGATACGCTGAGAGCAGCATGAAAGACCGGCGCCCGGAGTTGGTTCGCATCGAT